>ENA-OWPF01003021-OWPF01003021.1-human-gut-metagenome-genome-assembly--contig:-NODE-3021-length-10806-cov-3.087248_pt1 | contig 10806 bp, 7 predicted proteins | sample MGYA00248261_ERZ651840 | MGnify/ENA primary metagenome ERZ651840 (study PRJEB26924, sample SAMEA4378268) | human gut metagenome | biome: human gut; feature: human-associated habitat; material: faeces...
GGCAAAGAGCCGGGCAGAGCTGACCGAGCGCTACCGTGATTTGCAGCGCAAGACGATTCTCCCGCAGCTGAAAAAGGGCCTCTCGGCGCTGGTGTACACCCAGCTGACCGACGTGGAGGACGAGGTGAACGGCCTGTTCACCTACGACCGCACGGCCATCAAACCCGATGCCGCCGCCGTCCGCGCCGTCAACGAGGCGCTGGAAGCGGAGTTTGAAAAGGCAGTAAAAGCATGAACGGGATCTCGGCCATTTTCCCCTGTGCAGGTAAAGCTTTTGCCCTTATTTATAAGGGTAAAGCAAAGGGCAGCTTTTGGGGATCTTTGGCACAAATTTTAGCACGGATACATATTTAACGGGCAGTTTGCTATTTTTCACGGCTCCCGATTGGACAAAATGCCGAAAACAATACCGTATCTTGACAATCCTGTGAAAATGCACTATACTGAACCCATCGAGACAGACCACGAAGTTCTTGTAGTGGTTTGCCGAAATAAAAAATATTTTTTATTGGAGGAATATCACTATGAAAATGTTCAAGAAACTCATGGCTGTTGCTCTCGTGGGCGTCATGGCTCTGTCCATGCTGACTGGCTGTGCTGTCTCCGATGCTATCGCTGAGGACAAGGCTGAGAAAGCTCTGGAGAATGCTTACAAGACTGCGACGGGTGAGACTGTCAACTTCAAGTCCCTCAAAGTTGACAGCAGCGTGACTAGCCCTGTTAAGACTGACATCAAGAATGGCACCATTCAGCTTAAGGACGACGAAGTTTATGCAGCGACCGTAAAGAGTGGCGATAAGTTCTACACTGTCGTTGTTGTTACCGAGCCCAAGAGCGCTACCAAGATTGAGAACTGGAAGCATCCTGCTGCTAATGTCCTGAGTGCAGCTATTGCAAAGGGTAAGACTGATCAGACTGATGGCATCCACCTTGAGGGTACCACCAATAAGACCGCTAAGGTCAATGTCACTGTTGACCTCGAGGGCAAGGATAAAACCGATAACAGCAAGAAGGACACCTACGCTATGTTCGTCTTCGCTGCAAACGACAAGGCTTACAACAAGTAATCTGTCGGTCTAAAACAAAAGTAATTGCAGGCACACGGCCTGTAATGATAAACATTATATGTTCGCGCATGTAGTGATTTATCTCACATAGTCTGGGGGCGAGGTTCCGCAAGGGGCCTCGCCCTTAGGCTTTTTATAGGTGCGGGGCTATTGACATTGGAGAACGATTCCTCTATAATTAGGGTACAGACCAGCTAAAGATGCATGAACTGGAAAATCGTGGAAACTCAAAAGCGCAAAAACTGCCCGTTTTGAGATGCCGCAGAAGGCGAAAATGACGCCGGAATATAAGAAAAATGATGTATCTGCATTGTTTTTGAGAGAATGGATAAAAACGTCGGATTGCATCAGAATGCGTTAGAAAGCGTCGGACTGCCCGCCCCAGCCTGAAAAGGCCGAAGAGGGAGGTCCGCTTTTATCTTTTGTATTCTGGAAGTTCTGGCGCTTGACAATCCACGTACGGCTGTCTATAATAAAGTTAAGGAAAGGCGCTATCCGTGCAAACGGCTAGCTCCTCACCAGTTTAAGTCGCTACAAAAAGTAATGACCGCCACCGAGTTGGGGAACTGTGGGCGGTCATTTCTTTTTGTGCTTTTTCCTTTTGCTGCCATAAGAATCATCCTTTTTCCGGTCGTCCATCAGATGTACAACACTTACGAGAAGTGCCAACAGTGCGATGATCGTCTGGAAAAGCAATAGAATTTCCGATGTAGTCATAAGGCATCCCTCCCTTCGCTGTGAGCGTCGGGAGCGGAACTCCAAAAAGTTGCCCCTCCCGCGCTTGCTTTGCTCCGAAGAGCAAGACAGCGAGACCGGTGAGGAGCAATAGCCGCCTGCGTTTGGTTGGACAGCGCCTTTCTGCTAAGAGGATACCATAAAAACCGACAAAAAGCAACGCCGCACGATGCATATCCGCGCGGCGCTGGGAGCGGAATTTGAAAAGCAGTATGATAACAGAAAAGCTCCGGGGACCAACAGTTTCCCGGAGCTTTTGTATTATTTTTGAGGAAAATTACTGCTCGTTCTTGATTTTGGAAGCCGGCATCTTCTTCATGGCGGCAGAATCCAGAGCGTGGGGCAGCTGGGCGCCATAAGACTGAATGCTGTCCTGCAGCTCGCCGCTCTTCATGTCGGAGAGGGCCTGTACGCGGAGGCTGTCCAGCGTGTCAGCGTCCAGCGGGTCGAGACGGACGAGCATCATCAGCGCATAGCTGGAATACTGCACGGCAGCGGCCTCGCCGGGCTTGAGGGCGCGGACAGCGTCGGCGGTGCCTTCCTCGGAGAAGGTGGCATCGATGTTGTCAGAACCCAGCAGAGCAGTGGAGAGAGAAGAAGCGTCGGAAGAGGGCTCGCCATCCAGCACCGCGTAGATGTCGGGCAGGGCAGCGGCGACGGCGGCGCTGAAAGCGGAAGTCTGGGCGCTGGCCCCATCGGGGATGGCAGCGTTGCAGCTCTCGGCGGCGGTCTGGGCCAGCTCAAGCATCTGGGCGCTCTGGGCGTCATCAGCAAAAGCGAAGGTGCTGGTATTGTAGAGCGGCACGACCACATAGCGGATGTAGACCATCTCGTCCTCGAGGTGGCTGGTCAGCTCTGCGTCGGAGACGGGGGTCTCGCCGTCGGTGCCGTAGCACTTCTCGAGCAGGTCGTTGCTCTTGATGAGGATGCGCTCAAACCGCTTGAGGGTGTCGAGGCCGATGCCGTTGGCCTTGTAGAGGTCGCCGTTCTGCTCCATCAGCTGGGAGGCGTAGCTGTCGGCCTGCGTCTCCTCGTCGGGGGTCAGCACGCCGCCCAGCTCATCGAAACGGGTCTCGATGGCGGCGTAGGACTCGAGGTTCTCGAGGGTCTTCTGGGCCACATAGTCGCTGACCACGGCGGTCTCGCCGGTGGCGTCATCGACGGTGATGGTGGCCTTGAGGAAGCTGGACACCTTGGTGGCGTCCTGGTCGTCGGAAGCGAGGTCGGCGGCGGTCTGGTAGGCATCGAACTGGGCCAGCAGATAGAGGCCGGAAGAGATGTCCACGTTACCGATGGTGCCTACGGAATCCGGGGTGGAGAGGCTGCAGCCCACGAGGCCGACGGCCAGAGCGAGGGCGCAGACGAGCGCGATGAGTTTCTTTTTCATAAGTGTACTCCTAGTGAATTTATTTTTTGCCGGTGTTTTCCTCCGGCGGGGCGGCAAGGATGTCTGCCATCGCCTTGAGGATGCTTTGCAGCAGTTCCAGCGGCTTTTCGTCGGGTTGGAGAGTCACCGAGAGGTAGGGCTTGGTGCCGGCTCCTGCCGTCACCCGGCCATTGAAAGCGATGAGCAGGCCGCGAATCATAGCCACATCCAACGTCTCCACCTGTAACAGCAGGGTGTCCTTTTTCTGGGTGACTTCGTAGACGCCCACAGCGGTGGCCTGTACGCGCACCAGCGAGACGTTCACGAGGTCGCTGACAGAGGGCGGCGGGTCGCCGTAGCGGTCGATGAGTTCGTCCAGCACGTCGGCGGCGTCTTCGGGGGTCTGGATGGCGGCGATGCGCTTGTAGGCCTCGATGCGGCCCGGGCCGTCGGCAATATACTTTTCCGGGATGAAGGCGTCCACCCGCAGGTCCACGAGGCATTCGCTCTTGTCGCGCTGGATGGGCTCACCCTTGGCCCGGGCGATGGCCTGACCCAGCATCTTGACATAGAGGTCATAGCCGACAGCCTCCATGTGGCCGTGCTGGCTGTGGCCCAGCAGACTGCCTGCGCCGCGAATTTGTAAGTCGCGCATGGCGATGCGGAAGCCGGAGCCGAAGGCTGTGAACTCCCGGATGGCGGAAAGCCGCTTCTGGGCGATGTCGGTGAGGGTCTTGTCCCGCCGGAAGGTGAAGTAGGCATAGGCTTTCCGGCCCGAGCGGCCTACGCGGCCCCGGATCTGGTACAGCTGGGCCAGACCCATCCGGTCGGCGTCCTCGATGATGAGGGTGTTGCAGTTGCGCACGTCAATGCCCGTCTCGATGAGGGTGGTGCAGACGAGGATGTCGATCTCGCCGTTCAGCAGATGCTGCCAGACAGGGTTCAGCTCTTCCTCGGTCATCTTACCGTGGGCGATGCCCACCCGCGCCCCGGGTACCATCTGGCTGACATGGGCGGCACAGGACTCGATGTTGTCCACCCGGTTGTGCAGGTAGTAGACCTGACCGCCCCGGGCCAGCTCCTTCTTCATGGCTTCGGCGAGGATGACGTCATTGTATTCCAACACGAACGTCTCCACCGGCTGGCGCTCAATGGGCGGCTGCTCGATGGTGGAGAGGTCGCGGATGCCGCTCATGGCCATGTTCAGGGTGCGGGGGATGGGGGTGGCCGAGAGGGTCAGCATGTCCACGCCGATGAAGTTCTCTTTCAGCTTCTCCTTGTGCTTGACGCCGAAACGCTGCTCCTCGTCGATGATGACAAGGCCCAGGTCGTGGAACCGGACGTCCTTGGAGAGCAGGCGGTGGGTGCCGATGACGATGTCCACAAAGCCCTTTTTCAGCCCCTCCAGCGTCTTTTTGATATCCGCCGGGGTCTTAAACCGGGACATCAGATCCACCCGCACCGGAAAGTCCTTCATCCTCTGGATAAAAGTATTGTAGTGCTGCTGGGCCAGGATGGTGGTAGGCACCAGGTAGACCACCTGCTTTCCCTCCTGGACCGCCTTGAAGGCCGCCCGGAGAGCGATCTCGGTCTTTCCGTAGCCCACGTCGCCGCAGATCAGCCGGTCCATGATCTTCCGGCTCTCCATGTCCTTTTTTGTGTCCTCGATGGCGGAAAGCTGGTCGTCGGTCTCCTCATAGGGGAACATCTCTTCAAATTCCTTCTGCCAGACCGTGTCCTCCCCGTAAACGAAGCCCTCGGCGTCCTGGCGGGCGGCGTAAAGCTCCACCAGCTCCTTTGCGATCTCCCGCACGGCCGTGCGTACCCGGGTCTTGGTCTTTCCCCATTCGGCTCCGCCTAATTTATTGAGCTTCGGCGTCTTCGCGTCGGCTCCAGCGTACTTCTGGATCCCGTCCAGGCGGGTGGCCGGAAGATAGAGATTTCCGCCGTCGGCGTACTCCACCTTGATATAATCCTTGATCACATGGTCCTGCTCGATCTTTTCGATCCCCCGGTAGATACCCAGGCCATGGCTCTCATGGACCACATAATCTCCCACGGACAGCTCGGAAAAGTTGCTGATCTTCTTGCCCTCGTAATTGTACTTTTTCCGCTTCTTCTGGCGGCGCTCGTTTCCGAACATGTCGCCTTCCGTAATGACCACAAATTTGATCAGCGGATATTCAAAGCCCTTATGGAGCTTTCCATAGGTCACCAGGATCTCCCCCGGGCTCACCGGACGGCTGGGATCCTCGGGACAGAAGGCCCGCAGATCGTACTCTCTCAGATCCCCTGCCAGACGGCTGGCCCTGGTCCGGGACGCAGAAAGGAGCACCACCCGGTAGCCCTCCTTTTTCCAGCGGGTCAGGTCCTTGATCAGAAGCTCAAAGCCGTTCTGGTAGGAACTGACATTTTTTCCCGTGATACTGTATTTCTTCTTAACGGCCATGCCCGGAAGCCGCTGGTCCAGACCCGTCATAAAAATGGCCTCCGGCGTCTGGGCCGCCGCCAGCACGGCCTTTGCGGAGAATAAAAGATCCGTCTGGCCCGGAAGCAGATACCCCTTTTCCAGGCGGTGCATCATGCTCTCCCGAAACTCCATCTCCACCGTCTCGCCCTTTTCCCGCAGCCGGGCCGGTTCATCCAGAAAAAGGAGGCTGTTTTCCTCCGGGAAATACTCCAGAAACGACACCGTATCCTTACAGAAATACCGGATATATCCGTCCAGGGCATGGGTGTCGAAGCCCTCCCTTAAGGCCTCGCACAGTTCTCCCACGGCGGCCTTGATCCGGTGGGCCTCCTCGGGCTTTCCTGCCTCCCGGAAGGCCTTTTCCTGCTTTTTCCCTTCCTTTTCGATCCGGTCTGTGCCGTTTTCCATCTGTTCCTTTGTTAAGGTCAGCTCCGCCGCCGGATAGATCAGCACCGAATCCATCTGGGTAATGGATCTCTGGCTCTCCGGATCAAAGGACCGGATGGAGTCCACCTCGTCTCCCCACAGCTCGATCCGCACCGGGAGCTCCTCGGTCAGAGGAAAAATGTCAATGATGCCGCCGCGGATGGAAAACTGGCCCATGCCATCCACCTGGCCCGTCCGCTCATAGCCCAGATCCCGGAGCCGTTCCTTCATATCCCCGATATCCAGGGCCTCTCCGGACTCCACCAGGATCCGCCGTTCCTTCATCATGGAAAGAGGGAGAAGATGGTCCATGAGGCCGTCCACCGTGGTCACCACGGTCCCCCCTGCATCCTCCATCAGGTGCTTAAATACCTGCATCCGCTGTCTGGTCAGAAGGTTTCCATGGATATCGGAGCTGTAAAACAGAAGATCCCTGGCGGGATACAGCCATGTATTCTTTTCAAAATAGCTGAAGTCATCGTAAAGCTCCCTGGCCCTGGTATCGTCGTGAGTCACAACTAACCTCCAGGCCTTCTCCTCCGAAACCTGGTACATCACATGGACCTTCTGGGAATCGGTGACGCCGCAGATCTGGACGGGTCCTTTCCCTTTCATAAGATCCTGCTTCATGTCTCCATATTCTGCCAGCTCCGTCAGCGGATTTGCAAATATCTCTCCCATTCTTCTCCTCTCCCGATCCTTTTACGCCTGGCCGTCCTTCTTCCGGTTATGGCTGTTCATGGCATGGTCGATCCCTTCCTCCACTGCCTCCATGACCGCGTCGGCCGCTTCCTTTACTGCGTCCTCCATGATCTTTCTCTCGCCCTGGGAAAAATGGCCCAGCACATAGTCGGCCAGATCCATCCTGGGCGGCTTTTCTCCCACGCCCACCCGGACTCTGGGGAACTCCTGGGTACCCAGATGGGCGATGATGCTCTTGATCCCGTTGTGGCCTCCGGCGCTTCCCTTGGCCCGGATCCGCAGCTGTCCCGGCGCCAGGCTGATATCGTCATAGACCACCAGGATGTCCTCCGGGTCCACCTTATAATAATCGGCAGCCGCCCGGATGCTCTCGCCGCTGGAATTCATATACGTCTGGGGCTTTAAAAGGATCACCTTCTGCCCCCCGATCACAGCCCTGCCGCAGAGGGCCTTGTGCTTTTTCTCCGATATGTCGGCTCCCAGCTTATCTGCCAGGGCGTCCAGCACCATGAAGCCGGCGTTATGGCGTGTATTTTCATATTCCTTTCCCGGATTCCCGAGACCTGCTATTAAAAACATATGGTATATTTTCTCCTTTATCCCATGATTTATGGTTTTACTATTCTATCAGTTTTATCCATGACTTACAAGTCCCAAATCCTTTGCTCCTCCTCTTCCAATTCCTGCCGTTTTCCAGTATACTATGGGCATGGGGTATTTTATTAAATTCTTACATTGGGGGTATCTTTTATGAACATGCTTCAGATGAGCGAGGCCATGCGGGACGGCCGCTCCATCTCCTTAAAAAGCCAGACCCAGCTGATCATCGCCCTTTCCATTCCGGCGATCCTGGAACAGCTGGTCATGACGCTCATGAGCTATATCGACACCGCCATGGTGGGCAGCCTGGGTCCGGGAGCCACGGCGGCCATCGGCGTGGTAGCCAGCTCCATCTGGCTAATGAACGGCCTGACCAGCGCCATTGCCGTGGGCTTTTCCGTCCAGATCGCCCAGTACCTGGGAGCCGGACGGGACGGAGACAGCCGGAACGTCCTGTGCCAGTCCATCCTGTTTAACGTTTTGTTCGGTGTGGTCATGGCCGCAGCAGCCATCGGAATCGGGCAGGTCCTGCCGGAGCTTCTGGGCTCTGATCCAGAGATCGCCCCGGCGGCCAGGTCCTACTTCTGTACGGTGGCCTTCTTCTTCCCGTTTTCCATGGCCTCCGCCCTGTACTCCAGCATCCTGCGGTGCAGCGGAAACATCCTGCTGCCCAGCATCATGAACGTGGGCATGTGCGTGTTTGACGTGATCTTTAACTTTATCTTCATTTACCCGCCCCGGGACATCGGCGGCTTCCACGTCTGGGGAGCCGGCCTCGGCGTCCAGGGCGCGGCTCTGGGCACAGGACTTGCCCAGGCCTGCGTGGCCGTGACCCTTCTTCTGGGCATCATCTGCCGCAGGGGACCGCTCCGCTTCCAGGGAAACGAGACCTGGCGCTTCACAAAGCCGTGCATGAACAACATGCTGCGCCTGTCCACGCCCACGGCTCTGGAGCGCATGGCCCTTTCCCTGGCCCAGATCGTCATGACCTCTGTGGTGGCCGGAATGGGCACCGTGGCCGTGGCCTCCAACTACGTAGCTGTCCAGACTGAGAGCATCTGCTATCTTCCCGCCTTCGGCGTCGCCTCTGCCGCCACCGCCCTTGTGGGCCAGAGCATCGGAGCCCGGCGGCTGGATATGGCAAAGCGGTTCGCCTACGGGACCACGATCTTAGGCTCCATCCTGGTATTTTTCATGGCGCTCTTAATGTTCGGCTTCGCGCCCTTCCTCACCAGCCTCCTGACAGCTGACACGGAGGTAGCAAAGGTCAGCGCCGGACTTCTGCGGATCGTAGCCTTCTCAGAACCGCTGTTTGCCGTCAGCATCGTCGCCACCGGCGCGCTCCGGGGAGCCGGGGACAGCAAGGCCCCGTTCTTCATCAACCTGTTTACCATGTGGGGCGTCCGTGTCATGACGGTTCTGGTGTTCACCCATCGGTTCGGCGTCACCGGCGTATGGATCTCTATGACTGCCGAGCTGATCACCCGCGGCATCGTGTTCCTGATCCGCCTGCTGCGGGGCCGCTGGCTGAAAATGCCGGTGCTGTTCTGATCGATTGTTCCCAGACGTATTTTATGGTATAATAGACTGGCTGCGGTTCCCGGACTGCGGCCAGTTTATGATTGGGGGTATTCTATGAACAACAGAACAGATTTTGATGTGATCATCATCGGCGCGGGGCCGTCGGGCATCTTCTGCGCCTACGAGCTCATAAAGGAGCGGCCTTCCTTAAACATACTCATGGTGGAAAAGGGCCGTCCCATTGAAAAGCGGGTATGCCCCAAGCGTACCACCAAGGTCTGCGTGGGGTGCAGGCCATGCAGCATCACCACCGGCTTTGCGGGAGCCGGCGCGTTTTCTGACGGAAAGCTCTCCCTGTCTCCGGATGTGGGAGGGAACCTGCCGGATATCCTGGGATATGACAAGGCCCTGGAGCTGATCCATGAATCCGACGATATCTATCTGAAATTCGGGGCAGACACAAAGGTCTACGGCGTCGATAAGCAGAAGGAGATCCAGGAGATCCGCCGGAGGGCCATCATGGCAAACTTAAAGCTCATCGAATGTCCCATCCGTCATCTGGGCACTGAAGAGGGCTATAAGATCTACACCCGCCTCCAGGAACACCTGTTAAGCAGCGGGGTACGGATCGAATTTAATACCATGGTCCAGGATATCCTCATCGAGGACGGCTGTGCCAGAGGGATCCTCACCGATAAGGGAGAAACGTATTACGCCAGGGAGATCGTGTCCGCCATCGGCCGCGAGGGCTCCGACTGGTTCTCCCATGTGTGCAGGGACCACGGGATCGAGACCAGGGTCGGGACCGTGGACATCGGCGTCCGCGTGGAGGTCCGGGACGAGGTCATGGAGTTTTTAAATAAGAACCTCTACGAGGCCAAGCTGGTGTATTATACCCCCACCTTCGACGATAAGGTGCGTACCTTCTGTACCAATCCGTCGGGAGAGGTGGCCACAGAGTATTATGAAAACGGCCTGGCGGTAGTCAACGGCCATGCCTACAAGTCCCAGGAATATAAGACCCACAACACCAACTTTGCCCTTCTGGTTGCAAAGCATTTCTCTGAGCCATTTAAGGACAGTAACGGATATGGTGAAAGTATCGCAAGACTTTCCAATATGCTAGGCGGTGGTGTGATCGTACAGCGTTTTGGTGATCTGATTCGAGGAAGAAGAAGTACACCGGCACGTATTGCAGAGAGTTTTCTGACACCGACACTTTCCGCAGAACCGGGAGACTTAAGTCTTGTATTGCCGAAACGTATTCTTGATGGAATCATTGAGATGATCTACGCTTTGGATAAGATCGCACCTGGAACAGCAAATGATGATACACTGCTCTACGGTGTAGAAGTTAAGTTCTACAACATGGAAGTAGATGTAGACGAGAACCTGGAAAGCCGTCACAAAGGACTTTATATCATCGGTGATGGCAGCGGCGTGACCCATTCCCTTTCCCATGCATCTGCAAGCGGCGTGTATGTAGCACGTAAGATCGCAGAGAACCTGGAAGGATAAATAAGATAAACTAGCAGTATATTTAAATCTCCGACAGTGCAGGTATGAATATAGTATCTCCATTGCCGGAGATTTTTTGTTTCAATGAAAGGTTCAGAAAATAAGTATTTAATGCAGAGTAAGCAAAAGATAAAGGATTAAGCCAGAGCCATTATTGAAACTTTATTTACGCTCATCGCCATTGGATGTTATGGGGTACTCAGCATGATGGGATTCTAAGGCAGCCCCCTTTTATATCTTGGAAAGATGATCAAAATGTGACCTTGATTTTGCGTTTTTGCTGTGCTATACTTCTACTCGTTGCAAAGCCTGAAAAACCAAGGTCTTATAAGGCTTTCGCCGATTCCCGGCGTAAAATGAATCGAGTGTTCGTGACCTTCCACTCGTAAAACAAAACTAAA
>ENA-OWPF01003024-OWPF01003024.1-human-gut-metagenome-genome-assembly--contig:-NODE-3024-length-10795-cov-5.852048_pt1 | contig 10795 bp, 19 predicted proteins | sample MGYA00248261_ERZ651840 | MGnify/ENA primary metagenome ERZ651840 (study PRJEB26924, sample SAMEA4378268) | human gut metagenome | biome: human gut; feature: human-associated habitat; material: faeces...
ATTTTTAATTTTAGATTAATTTTAGATTATGGACTATATAAAAAATATTAATTATATCAATTGAAAAAATATTTGTTTTCGTTATTTGGTTTTTTTGCTTGCAAAAAAACTAAAATAACAATACAAATATTTTGGGGAATTAGTAATAACAATATTAATTAAATATAAATTATTATTAATTATATTATATTTATATATTTTATAATATTATATAATTATTATACATATATTTAATTAATATACATATAATATAAAATATATAATAAAAAATTACATATTGACATTTATATTATATTCTGTTATTATTAAAATAAAATAGACTAAAAGGAGGTTAAATATGTATCATGTTATCATCATCAATGGTAGTGGAGGAAAAGGTAAAGATACTTTTGCTAAATTATGTTTAAAATTAGCATATGATTCAAATAATTCAGCAATAGATGAAAATACCCTTATTTCCCTACGAATTATGTGTAATATTGATTCTGTTAATTTAGTTAAAAGTCTAGCTATTATAGCTGGATGGGATGGTTCAAAAACTGAAAGTAATCGTAAATTTTTAAGTGATTTAAAAGATTTACTTTCTAGCTGGGATGATGTACCTTACAAAGAAACTATAAAAAACATTAATACGGCAATAAAAAATATTAATGATTTTAATAATGGTGATGGACTTATTTTTGTTCATTCACGCGAACCAAAAGAAATTCAAAGATATGTAAATTATTTTGGTTCTAATACTTGTCATACTTTACTTGTAAAAAATCCCAATGTTCCCACTGTTACCTCTAATCATGCCGATAAAGACGTAGAGAATTATCACTATGATTTTGTAGTATACAATAACAAAGACCTTGAATCTTTAGAGGATAAAGCAAAATTATTTTATCATCATTTGTTTGAACAGCAGATAGGTAAATATATTTATGATTGAGTATGGCAAAAATTATCGTTATCGTGATATTTGTGCTATCTTTAATTGGGTTCCTTGTAGTGGTTCAAAACAGCGAAGCCAAATAAATATATTAAAAAAAGATTATGAATTTACTGTCAAAAATGGATTCTATAATTTTAAAAAACAATATACAGAAGATGAAAAAAACGAAAAAGAATTAAGAGGAATGTATCAAAAACTCCTAGAAGCCATATTAAGCAATCTATTATCTCAACAAGAAGGACATAATCAATGTCTTTCCATGATGGAAATTCTTACGTCATGTGGAATTGTAAATAGTGACTATGGCTATTGTCGTTATAACATTGATGATTCTTCTAGTATTTTGAATAGTGACCCCATGGAATTAAAAGACTATATGATTAAATCTTATAATCTTTTAAGCAGACTTGTAAAAGATATACTAAAGAGTTTAGAATCTAAATCTTTGATTAAATGCCGTCAAGGGTATAGAATTTATAAAAGCTATAATACTTATACAGATACCCATACAATTCCTATGGAATCACTAGAAGAATCCAAAATTATTAGACTTGAAGAAGAAACTTTAAAAGAATTAGGATTCACTAAAATGAGTGAAATTTACAGAAATGAAAATCGTATTTATTTATTTAAAAAAATTGCTTCACAAAAATTAAGAGAAAATTTCCCTGGGTGGGAAGGTTATTATAAAGTTTATCATCTAACTTTAAATAAAAGTGGGCTATCCACCAATAAAGAAAATATATATAAAGAATTAAACTATAGGATACAATCTAAATTATTACGAAGTGAAATGTTATCCCAAGTAACAGAACTTAAAAAGATTATTGACGCTACAATTAATCTTTCATGTCCATTTCGTATTAAAGAAAATTTAAAATTAATGGGAAAATTGGAGGAAAAATATGAATAAAAAGAAAACATTGATAGGAGAATGTGATGTAAAAATTATATTGGAAGCTTTCTCAAAAGAAACTTTTGATGCCGATATTTTTACAGAAGAAGAATTAAAAGAAGTTTGCAATGATAAAAAAAGAATAACAGAAACCATTGAAGCCCAAGTAAAACAGGATTTAGAATGGTTAGGCAAAATTAAAATTTTTAGCATAGAAATTGCTAATGTTAAAATAACTGTTGATGATAAATCAGTGGAGGAATCATAATGATAAGAGTTGAAAAATTAGAAGTGTCTGGATTAGCAAATGCTTTATATGGCATGAGATTACCAATGAACAGTAATCATTTATCTGATAGTGAATGCTATATTTATAATCGTTATAGGCAATCTACTCAAATAATTAAACTTAATCAAGTAGAAAGTTTTCATAAAGTCTTAGATGTTTTTGTTGGCCCCAAAGATAAGAAGCTGGCAGAAAACTTAATACTAGCAGGAACAGACCATGGAAAATGGCTTAGACAGGTACAGCTTTCTTTTTTGCTTACTGCCCCTATGACAGCATGGTGGGACATAGATACCTATAAAGTTGCTACTGTAAAAAATTCAACCAGTCGTATGCATAAGATTGCAAGCCGTCCTTTAACTATGGATGATTTTAGTTATGATGATTCAAAGGAAAATGTAATATCCAATGCATACCGTGAAGTAACTCTTTTACATTTGAATAATCTTATCAAAAAATTTAATTCTTTACCTACAGATTCAGAAGAAAGGGAAGATATATTTAGGAAAATCATACAGGATTTACCTCAGAGTTTTAATTTTACTTCAAGCTACACTTGTTCTGCACAAACTGCAAGAGCTTTTTATTTTGCAAGAAGAAATCATAAGCAGAAAGAATTAAGAGACTTAGCTATTTTCTTTGAAGCTTTACCCTACGAAGAAGAAGTAAGTCATTTTATTACCCTTGAAAGAAAGGAGAAATAATATTTATGACATTGGGAGAGTTACAAAAACAAATTGACAGGGCTATTATCTTAAAAGAATTTAGCCAAATGTACACTGGAAATATTAGAGACAAAGAAGTATTAATTACTTTGAATGGCAAATCTGATACAAGTAGACCATCTGTTAAAATCGCTTCTGCCGGGTTTGGAAAAGAATGGGAATCTTCTCAATTTAGAATAGAACCTGTTTCCCCTATTATTTTACACGAAGCTGGTAGCGAAAGAAAATGTAACTCATGTAAATCCACAATTAATATTCTTGATAAATATTGTAAATATTGTGGAAAGCTACAGTAAACAATAAGGTGAATTAATGAATGAAAATGATAGAAAGAAAGTTTTAAATTGGGTAGAAGAAAATCCAGAAGAACAGAAATAAATTTAGAATCTTTGGATGATGGAAGTCTATTTGGAAATGTACGTGTAAATGGATACAAAGCTTTTGCTTTCTACCATTTTAACGATAATAAATTACATGATGGTCTATATCTATTTGATTTAGGATATACAAGTGGGGGACAATTTATATCTACCTATAATTCATTAAAGGAGTCACTTACAAAAAAATACGGAAATCCAACCCATGATAAAATTATACCTTATCAAAAAGAAAGTCTGATTGAACATGCTGGTTCATCAAAAGCTTTAGAATATGGATATGTTTCATATGCGGCATCTTGGGAAACAGATGATACATTAATCATCCTTGGATTATCAAGTCAAAACTATGAAATAGGATTAACATTACAGTATCTTGATAAGAATTATGAACCAGATATAAATGATTCTGGATTGTAAACAAAAACCCTCAGTTTTCGACATGGACTGAGGGTTTTTGTTTATTTTTGTCTAGTTGTATGCTATAATAGAATAACTATCAAACTTTAATCTAAAATTGTTCTTAATACATAGGAGGAGAAATCCCTATGAATAAAAAATAAGGAGATTTTAGATGATTAAAAAAAGTTTAGACGGAAAACGGTTTTTGTGAATGGGTACGACCGCTTCCATTATGGAAGATGGAACCATGTACCATCATATTATCGCACTCCACCTAGACGAAGATAGTAAAAGTAAAGCTGACCTCTCAGGCAACGAGGGGTTGGCTTTTCTCATTTATACCCCCTCTCGGCCCTCTTGTCAACCCCTAAAATTCGCATATACGAACTCACAGTAATAGTTTCATATACAAAAATATTTTTTGTTACGTGATTCCGAGCCGCAACGGAGACAGCCTATTTTACTTTACGAATTGAAGAAAATAAAATAAATCTATTGACATATTATAATTTATATGATATAGTATAAATATAATCTTTAGGAGGAACAATATATGTGTTATGGAAGTGGCTGTAAATTTGAGAACAGTATGGGAGAATGTACAATAATATCCGATTTTAATTTATTTCATAAAGAATATAAAGTTTCTCCATGTGCTGTAGGAAGAAGTAGAGCACAATTATCTGAAAAAGATTTTAACGATGAAAATATTATGAAACAAATGAATGAAATATATGAAAAATATATAAAATATAAAAAAGAAAGGAAGGGAATTAAATAAACTATGATGGATATAATTACTAAAAGGGAAGCAAAATGTTCTATTTGTGAAAAAAACGATATCTGTTAAAGGTACATGGTTTAATCAGAGTTTTATTTATCAGTTATTCGATTTAAAATGCTGGTGGCATGGTAAAACGAAGCACAAGGTAAATGTTTATACACGCTGGTGGATGTTACCCTTTGATGTGTTGAGTTTCTTATTCTTGTTTGTACTAACTTGTATCCTATCAATCATCAGGGTTATCCTGTATCCATTTTTCCGCCTGTACTCCTGGCTGTTCTTGTAAAGAAAGAAGAAAAATATTATGAAAATATTTTCATTTTGTTTTAAAAGTTATCCCCATAATTTTCCATCTGTTGTTTCTTGCACCTGTACTTTAAACAGTGATGTAAGATTGGTTAATAAAACCATAATAAAAGAAGTAAATGCCAAAAGTTTATTAGGCATTACTGAATTTAACCGCAATACTGAATTACTAAAAGACACAATAGAATTTAGAATAAGTGGAGAAAATGAAAATGATGATTTAAATATTCTTAAAGATTATTTAGATTTTCATTACAACATAAAAACAATAAAAATATTATAATAAAAGGAGAATAAGAAATGAATAAAGTAAGAGAAGAATTGTTTAAGAGGTTCATCATGAGTGAGTATAAGGACAGCGAAATGAGAGTAATGTTATTTGGCTGTATCAATCCTCAGATTCCCAATTTCGACAAGATTTCTTATGTGGTCATTAAAGAATCTTTTGTGGAGAACGGCCCCTTAAAAGTGGTTGAAACCCCATTCATTAAATTAAAAGATGCTATAAAGCTGTACAACAGTTATACACCAGCTTAAAAGGAGGAACGGTTATGAGTGACGCTTGTGAAAATTGTATTCATAGAAATGTTTGTACTCATAGAAATGATTTTGAAAAATTTGTAAAAGAAATTGATTCTATTACAGTAAAAGCATATGCTATGAATTTTAAAAGTGAACCTAGATGTATTTACTTTAAACCTAATAGTGTTCAGCGCAATTCATTGTTTCAGTAATCATCAAGGAGAATGGTATGAAAAAGATTAAAAACAAATTTGTAGAAGCAATGACTTTAGAATGGAGAAGTTTTTCAGCTTTTCTGGTATCTGCAATATTTGTAGGTATTGTATTGCTATTGGCTCATTGCGTAGGAATGTTTGTAACTTTAATTGTAGCGGCTATGGGAATTGCTTGTTTGGATTCTTCAAAAGTATCTCTTATACTTTTTGATACTTTTATAATTGTATGGTTTATTGCAATTTGGTATCAAAAGACAGAGAAACCCCTCCAAAAGAAACTTGAAAATATGGGTTGGATAAGAACAGAAATTGATATGGATAATTTTTCTGTTACTTTTATCAAATTCTTTGAAGATGGAATATTGGCCAAAAATGAAACTGGTTCCTTTGGTTTAATTAAAGTTATTTTATTTTTAAAAACTCGTGGCAACCAAATAGGTGTAAGAATGGTTCCTATAATAAAAAATTCCACAGCATATATTTCTCAGACGGAGGATGGTTTAACAGCAGATGAATTAGAAATATTCAGCCAATATATGAGGGCCATAACCATCAATTGCAAATTTCGCAAGAAGGAAAAATAAATGGAAACTAAATTGATAACTTCTAAAAATTTAAAAGTAGGCCAGGAAATTAAAGGTACAAAAGGTGGTGGCTGGCAAAGAATGTTTTCTGGTATTGTCAAATCTGTTAATGCCGCCTATGTTACAGTGGATATGTGCTTCAATTCGTAAAGTAAAACTTGTTCTCTCGGAATCACGTAGCAAAAATTTTTTTTACGTATGAATTTATTACGTTTTGTTCGTATATACGAATTTTGAGGGTTGACAAGGAGGGGGATAGGGTGTATACATGGTAATTCTAATATAATTGGAGGGAATAATTTAGATAATGGAAGAAATAATCAAACTAATAAATAACATTTCACTAGTACTTCAATATATAGCTCCAGGATATTTAACACTTTTAATATTTTATTTCTCACTTGGGAAAAAAATTGATAATAAAAGTAAACTTATACCCGGTTGTCTTATTAGCTATATATTAATTTCATTTGTTGTTTTTCTACGAACACAAAATAGTTATTTAATGAGTTTACCTAATAATGAATTTATTAATTCAATATTTGCATTTATTATTGGAGTTATCTTTTTCACTTTAATCGGAATTATTATAAAGATTCCAGTAATAACAAAAATTTTTGTTTTTTTATATCATAGAACAATCAATCAAAATATATGGCAAGATATCATTGATTCTTATAATGGTTCTAACCTTAAACTATTTTTAAAAGATAAAAAATATTACGTTATAGGCCATATGAGAAATTATGAAGAAAATAAAAAAGAATGTTGGATAGCTATCAATGCCTTTGGTAAATATGACAAAAATACAAATCAACCTTACAATGACGAACCTCCATTTTTAGATAAAGAAAATTTCATTTATGTTGTGCGCTTTTCGGATATTGAACACATAGAGGTTTTCAACTAAAAAAAGATGAACGTAATAGGCCACTCTACTGAAATCATTCCTAAAATGGCAATGTTTTCTGGTGACATATTGGATGTAGGCGTATGCGCTGAATATGAAAATGGAGAAAGATTCTGGTGCCACTGTAGGTCTAGTGATATTAAAAAATTACTTGACCGCTACAAATATCTAATTGATGAAGGAGAAAAATCATGATGAAAAATCCCCAACCCAACAAAATGTTTTTAACAACAGACGCTTTAAGAAACATACTTAATGATGATGAAATCAAAGGGAAGAATCTGAGAGTGGTATTCGCTGATTATCCTGTGCGCCATGATGAATTGGCGGCAGAGGCTTTAAATATAACTGGTTTCACTGTAGACGGTAGAAAAGAGATAATCAACGAACTGGTTATTTATGCTAACCGCTATGAAGTCCCAACTCCCCAGGGGCCAAATAGAGAAACCTCACCAGAAGAAGAAAATAAAGACCCGTTTTCATTTTAAGGAGGAAAGATATGGAAGGTAAATGTTGTGGTAAGTATTGGAATGAAAAAGTAGGATATGTACTTTTTAAAGACGGCGAGTTTTGCGGCTTTAGCACAAATTATGATGAAGATTCATTATTGGGCCAATATCCTGTAGCCCTGGTAAAACTCCCCGATGGGAAAATGATAATTCCTCGTGTAGAACATATTCAGTTTACAGACACGGCTCCCACAGAAGAAAAAGAGGAAGATATCACCCCCAAAGATTTCCTAAAGTCAGGAATGATTGTGGAGACACGAAGCGGAAGTTTATATTTAGTAATGCTTAATACAGATATGAAAAATACCCCAGTTTCCAGTACTGGCGTGTTACGGGGCATTGGAACAAGCGGCAGATTAAATGGTCATGGATGGATGGATTTAAACACCTACAAAAGCGATTTGACCAATCGAAGCAATGAAGAAGATGAAGATGATAGTTTTGATATTGATGCAATCTATACTACTAGTTTTGCGGCAGATATTGGCATGTTCGACCACTACAGAAAAGTGTGGGACAGAGAAAACGGCTATCATTGATAATTTCAATTCGTAAAGTAAAATCTCACTGATATGATTATTGACTGGATATGTGGGAAGAATATAAAAAGTCCCCGGTGCTTGAACACCGGGGGACTTGATAGGCAATCTTCATATATTTTTTATTTTATAAAAATCTCAAGTAATAGACCTAAAAAATTTATAAAAATGCTGATAACACCAATAATAGTGTTTATATCAATTTTCTCTTTAGTACGATTTCCTTTGTTTATTAATTCCTCATTATTATTTCCTTTTTTGAAATCGTACATTAATTACAGTCTCCTTTGCCTTTATATTTAACAACTCTCGGATGGATTGGAAGTGAGTTGTCATAAACAAGATATGTAAGTGACATAAGGAGAAGTAAGAAAAATGAAGATTGCCATTTGTATTATACTACACATTCAGACAAAAATAAATAAAATCCCCACAGTTCCTTCAATTCGTAAAGTAACTTAGCCATCCCCACCATGACCCGGAAGCACGTAGCAAAAAATATTTTGGTATATGAAACTATTGTTATAAATTCATATATGTGAAAACTGGAATTAATAAAGTAAAAAAATGTGGGTATAAATATAGAAAATATAGACTCGATAGCAAATCATTAATTTTTTGCTAGGACATGAGGGTGTAGGGGGTTTAATATTACTAAATTTTATTGTATAATACTTTTATCAAATAAAAAATGATAAGGGGATTATAACAATGAGCGAAGAAAAGAAAAACAACTATACAGCTAGAAAATTTTCAACTGAAACATCTGCAACAAAACCAATGAATAATAATTTAATGGTAAAAACAAATTGTAATACGACTAATAATACAACTGTTAATAAAAGTAGCGAAACTAAAAGAAAGGAATAAAACGTGATAGATGTAATAAATAATTTAGATAAGGTTCTTATATACTATGTTCCTGGTTTTATTTTTTATACTCTATTTAACTTTCTACATTCAAAGAATATAGAGATAGAAAGTAATATACCTATAAATTGTAGTATTAGTTTTTTATTAGTAACATTATCAAGGTATGTGCTAACAAAATTTGATATCCCATATAACTCAATAAAATTAGGTACTTTATCAATATTGTTATCATTTTTATTGGTGTTTATTTTATTTAAATGTACAACAAAAAATACAAAGTTAAACTCTATTATGATAAAGTATTTTTTTAAAACATTAAGAAATATATGGGACGATACTATTGATTTAAAAAATGGTAGTAATCTTAAAATATTTATTAAAGATGAAAAATATTTTATTCAAGGAGTATTTAGACGATATGGAAACGATTGGATAGTATTAGATAATTTTGTAAAAAAGAATGAAGCAGATGGTGAAATATGCTACAATGCCATTGACTATACTCAAATATCCGAAAAAGTTTCTATTATGATTCCATTTTCAGAAATTCAACATATAGAAGTATTTTAAGTGCCCCCCCTCAGTTAATGTCGAAAACTGAGGGGGATTTTGTATTAATCAAAGCTCACACTACCATTTGTATATCCGCTTTTTGTTAAAGTAAGTGTCACTGTGAAATCATTTCTCATTGATGCACCAAAGCTGTTATCTGCATCCACATAACCTGTTATTTCATATTTATTATTACCTAAACTTTGTTTGGCTACAGTATTTCACGTTACAACAGATACAATCTTATTAAATCGTTCCAGTTCAATTTTAGAAGTTGATGGATTGACCACGGAACAGATACAAGTAGTAAAAACTATAGTTGATAGTTTTTATAAAAGTAATCTTGTTGAGAACGCATTCGAGAATAATTCATTAAGTACCCTTGAAACAATGTTGAATTTTAAAAGAATAGCAGATGAACAAGAACCATTAATAGAAAAAAGTATGTTAGAATTATCTTCTAATATAACCCAGCTAATGAAAATGAAGAAAAAGAAATAACTCCCCGGTTTAAATCTGGGGAGTTATTTTACTTTACGAATTGAAGTATATTTAGCAATGTTTAGAAAAATAAACTTAAAACGCTTATAAGAGAATCGAATTTAGTCGGTTCTCTTTTTTAAATTTAATTTTTAAAAAAATATGAACGAGTACAAGAGAGTAGAAGCGGCTCAATAGGCGAAATGGAGGATTGGTCACGATAAGATGTAAAAGGGCCAGATATGGCGTGTATGAGGTTGTAACCAGACAGAATCACACCACAATCTGCTCAAATCAGAATGGGGCTTAAGATTCCAAAATTTGGGTGGCATCAAAAAATTTTTGAGAAATTTTGCTCAATTTTGGGGTGGTTAAAAGTGGTACTGAATTGTTATGAAAATTAGAGGGGTGCTACTAAAAAGTGTAAGGCGTAGAAGTGATTTATGAAAAAATTGGAGTTGCTGTCAATGGAGATTGAAAAAGTTGGGGTAGGCAAGGTGCGGAAGTATTGATAAAAAGTGCAGTTGGGTAGGGAAGATTAAAAGTGTAGGGAAAGGTATAGGGGAAACTGAGGGGAGTGGTATAAATTATAGTAGTATAAGGGAGAGGGGATAGAGTTAAAATTAAATTTTAAAAGTATGGGGGATGGGTAGGGAATGTGTTGAGTGGGAGATGGATAGGAGAGGGGAGATAGGAGGGGGATAGAGGGGTATATATAAATATAATATATAATAGTATATTAATATATATTAATAAATGAGATGGAGGGTGAGATAGTGAAATAGTTCGTGGTGGGACAGCTATACCTCATTCTTGAAATTCGTATATCCGAATTGTCTGAAAGTACCCCCCATCTAAGGTGAATTTTCTGACAATTGCCAAAAGGCCGGGGAATGGGG
>ENA-OWPF01003029-OWPF01003029.1-human-gut-metagenome-genome-assembly--contig:-NODE-3029-length-10763-cov-3.666885_pt1 | contig 10763 bp, 8 predicted proteins | sample MGYA00248261_ERZ651840 | MGnify/ENA primary metagenome ERZ651840 (study PRJEB26924, sample SAMEA4378268) | human gut metagenome | biome: human gut; feature: human-associated habitat; material: faeces...
AATCGCAGCGGACAAGCACCTTCTTGCCGCAGTAGTTCTGATCGTCGATCGTCTTTTTACCTAAACCCATAGTGATTATTCTCCTCTCAATTCGTTCTTCGGAATCGAATTTCGCTCACTCTCGGGGTCTTAGCCCCTATGACACTATTATAAACAAAATATGTGTGTATTGCAAGGACGGGAGATGGATAATTTATTAACAAACTTTTCCCGTGATATTCGGGAATTGTGTCTATTTTGACAGTAGTCCGGCCCGGCTGCCAAAATGCCGCAGGCGGTCTCCCCTCCTGCGGCGCTTAAAACGATTCACTTTAATCCCGACGGAACAGGTCGCGGGTGTAGACTTTGTCCTGTACATCATCCAGACAGCTGTCGTAGCGGTTGGCGATGATGGCCTGGCTGCGCTTTTTGAAAACGTCCAGATCGTTCACCACTTCGCTGCCGAAGAAAGTAGTGCCATTCTCCAAAGTCGGCTCATAGATGATAACTGTCGCGCCCTTGGCCTTGATACGCTTCATGACGCCCTGAATGGAGGACTGGCGGAAGTTGTCGGAGTTGGCCTTCATGGTCAGACGGTAGACGCCGATGACACAGGGCTTCTCGTCCGCCGCGTTGTACTCGTTCTCTTCCCCGTAGCTGTAGTAGCCCGCCATCTGGAGCACCCGGTCTGCAATGAAATCTTTGCGGGTGCGGTTGGACTCCACGATGGCCTCGATGAGATTTTCCGGCACATCCTCGTAGTTGGCGAGGAGCTGCTTGGTATCTTTCGGCAGGCAGTAGCCGCCGCCCGATGTCAAGTCTTGGACAACATTTTTCACAAATTTCTATTTTAGACGTGCTGCCACATCCCGCCGCAAATCCTTGATTTTCCTTGATATTCCGCCATTTTTCTCTTTGGCGGTCTATTTTTTTGCCCTAATCTTCATTTTTACCGCTGATGATCTAGGTTCTTCGCCTTTTTCAATCATAAAAGAATCCTCGTTTAATCTTTTTCTGTGCTGCGCCATATCTTTACAGGATTCCATATCAATCTTTTCCAAAAATCCTGCTTATCTCTGGTTTTTCCATCAAAAGCAGAAATTCGATCCAACATGCCATCAACAGCCCGGAAAGATAGGTGTCAAAAATGCCCTGAGATTTTTGTTAAAAAAGACTAAGATTTTTAATTTTCGAGCAAGCGATACACTTTTCCCTCTCCATCATGTTTTTTGTTAAAAAATAAACATTCGTTAAAAGTCCGACAAAGATTCATCTGGTTTGTCAGGAAGATAACCTTTTTCACAATAAAAAAGCTCCCACCTGCAACTCAAAGTTTCCTTTGAATCACAAGTGGGAGCCACTACCAAATCTTCAAATATTATTCTTAGGTCTCTTTTTGTTCTGCTTCAATTTCAGATTTTTTTCTTCTGCCCCGGCGTTTCTTTTCTGTTTCCGGTTTCACATCCCCAATATCATAAATGACAACTTGCTCATCCGGGTACAAGGTTCCATTCAAGGTATAGCTAAGTTTACCACCGTTGTCATCCTCGAAAGGCAGCATTCTCCGAAACTCTACCTGGATAGCCGGCACCTTAATGCTGATTGCATAAGTCTGCTTGCTTTCCTCATTACTGAACTTGATCGCATTCGGATCTTTTTCTGAACAAGACTGAATCGCAATCTGCCTGGTCTTTGCGTTGAGCAGCACCTTGATGTAAGGCGCGTAGTTTAACTCTACAGCTGTTGCCTTATTGAATTTCAGGCTGTTTGAAGTCACCGTCATAACAGACTCGCCTTTCGGTTGCTTTAGATTGATTACCTCAAATCCTTTCAAAATTTCCATTTCACATTCCTCGCTTTCATATTCTATGTGTACCTGCTCTGGCTTTGCATCAACCAGTGCCATCACCTTTTCTGTTGCCGTTTCCAATCTCTTGAAGGAAACAGCCTTCCATGTAGGTCTGATGGGAACGAATCCTAACAGCACTCCTTTTCGTAAAGGAACCAGCCTTTGCTGCTTTGGGCGAATACGCCTCCGCTTGCCTGCAATCTGTTCCAGCCTTACCTGTGCCTTATCCCAGACCTCTCGCTCTACGATTGCAGGGTGATGGTCTGGTATAAAATACTGCTCCACCTCGCCTTCATTTTTCTTGGTCTTGTGGGTCAAACAATCTACCGTATAGGTTTTCTGCATCAGAACGTCGCCGCAGTATTTTTCATTCCGCAGGATATTCTTGACCGCTTCACCCGTCCATGGGTTATTTTTGATTGTTCTGATTTCCAACGCATTGAGCTTTTCTGCAATTTCTGCCGGGTGCATTCCCTTATCAAAGCTCATGTAGATGGTACGAACAATTTCAGCTTCGTTGGTAACAATCACCATTTCACCATCATCGTCCGTATCATAGCCCAGCAGACTCGTCGTACTGATTTTTTGCGTTCCGGCTTTCATCCGGCTTCGAGTTGCCCACTTGATATTAGTGGAGATGCTTCGGGATTCCTCCTGTGCGAAGGAAGCCAGCATCGTCAGAAATACTTCTGCCTTTTCATCCAGACTATCCAAGCGTTCCTTGTCAAAATACACACTGACAGGTGGCCGGAGGTTCCGCAGCAATCGAATATTAGTCAGGCAGTCCACCACATTACGAGCAAAACGACTGATAGACTTCGTAAGAATCAGATCAATTTTCTTAGCCTTTGCATCCTCTATCATCTGCTGAAACTGCACTCGATGCTTAACTTGTGTACCAGAGATTCCCTCATCCGCATAAATTCCTGCCAGCTCCCAGTCTGGATGCTCCGCTATAACAGTGTTGAAATGTGCCATTTGCTCTTCCAGACTGGTTTCCTGCGCCTCCTGATCCGTGCTGACACGACAGTATGCAGCGACACGCTTTTTAGGTGGTTCTTCTGTTTCCGCCACGACACCCACTGTTGCAGGAATTATTTTCACATCATAGGTCTTTGTCAGGCGAGGTGTCTTTTTTCTTCCCTTTTCCTTACGTCGTTCTACCACAATTGGCCTTTTAGCATGACTATCGCTTGCCACATTTCTCCCTCCTTCCACTTTTTCTTCCTATTACAAAGTTGCCCATGTTATAGCATTATCATTAATGTCATAACATGGGCAAACACTATTTGCAGACTCTCTATCTTACTTATTATACCGCATTGTGGGTATCTCCACAATATCCATTTGCATACCCACCCCGTATAATGAAACGTAAAGAACAATTTTTTACAAGCAAAAGTGGTGACAGCTTTGATTGATTTTACTCCTCTGTGGGAAACTATGCGTCGCAAGCAGGTAACACAGTACCAGCTTCTCAAAAACGGCTTGGACAACAAAACGCTGGACACTCTGAAAAAGAATCGGAATATTACACTATCCACATTGGAAAAACTCTGTCAGATGCTCGATTGCACTCCCAATGATGTCGTGCAGTTCATTCCAGACGATAAAAAATAATGCCGTCATAGTACCGTATAGTCGGTGGCTGTGGCGGCATTCCATTATATATAGGTAGAAACGCTCATTCTATAACTATCACATTCCTGCGGAATGAAACACCCTCATAGTCGAGAAGATACTAATCCTCTCAACTATGAGGGCGTTGCTTTTATTCAAGCAGTTCCAAAGGCGGGCTATCCGGGTCTGGCGTCTTATATGTACCATACCTGCCGAAGCATTACTGCCGCCAGTTCCAGAAGTACTACCACGCCGCCGACCACCTGCGGTATCATAAAAATCACAAATCCACCGATCAGCATTTGAAGTGCTTCCATTCCTTGCGACTGATGCATGAGGTACGAAAGAATCGCCGTTGCCAATAGCACACTGCCCAGCAGATAGAAAATCCATGTCGAACAATGATGCAGAAATGCCACAAACCACTTTGCCAGCCACACCGCAAGGAGCAGCGGCAGGGTTATCATCACCAACATCAATTTTAACAGCCATCGAATCGCTTTCATAGTGTCCTCTTTCCGACTGGTCCGTTGCCCATGTTATAACACATTCTTTGATGTTCCAACATGGGCAACCCAGTCCTATCTCAAATTCAGCCTGTCTGCAGTGCCTTTACAGTATCCTGTATGCTCTGCTCGTATTTGAACCGTACCACAATACGCCCTCCATCATGCACAAAGACATTTTCAATAAAGGCCGATACCATACCTGCCGTGAGCCTCGTACCGTGCAGGAAATTCTCTGCCTGCTCTGCCGCTGCACGCACAGTTCCCGGCACAGCACTCCGAGTGGATTCCACTCCTTTTTCCAGTTCTATTTTTTCTTCTACCTCTGAAATTCGTCTATCACACTCCTGCTTTTTCTGCTTGTAGGTGTCCAGTGGGAGTGTTCCTGCTGCATATTCTTCATACATCCGCATCTTCTCACCTTTCAGGTTTTTAAGTTCCTGCTCCATCAGAGTTTTGCGGCGGCTTGCCTTTTTGTGGGCTTCTTTCAAAGCCTGCTCTTCCTTTTGAATATCACCATAAAGGGAATCCAGCAGAGAGAGTTCCTTTTTCAGAGCCTGAAAGACGGCACTTTCAATATCACTGACCTGAAATATCTCAGATGTGCATTGGGTCTGCCCAACCAGTTCCAAGCCCTCTCTGCACCAGAATGTCGGCACAACCTGTTTAAAATTGTGCGCCATCACTCGCCTGCAATTTCCGCAGCGGACTTTTCCTTTTAGCGGGAAGTCCACGCGGCCCATCAACACCTTATGGCTGTTGCTCTTTATGACAAGCTGCGCTTTTTCAAATTCTTCACGACTTACGATTGCTTCATGGGTTCCCTCCGTAATAAACTGCTGTCCTTTGGGAACTGTTCTGACAATGCTTTTGCCGGAAATCAGTGTTTTTGTTTTGCCCAAAACCATTGCCCCAGTGTACACATACGCCGTGAGGATTTTCCAGACACGAGAGCTATCCCAAAGAATCACTGGGGCGATGGTATAGGTCGTTTCCTTGCCATACGCCTTATTTTCTTTGTTATATACGCTCGGCACAGGAACATTTTCGTCATTGAGCATCATTGCTATCTCTCTTGTTCCCAGCCCCAGAATCGCAAGGTCGAAAATACGCCGCACGATTTTTGCTGCTGGCAGGTCGATGATAAATGCGCCCTTTTTGTCCGGGTCGAACTGATAGCCGAACGGTGCAGCAGATGCAGTTGTGATGCCTTTACGCCACTTGACCTGATTTGCAGTCCGCAGTTTCTTTCCTGCATCCCGGCAGTACATGGTATTTACCAGATTACTGACGACCACATCCATTCCCAGCGTTGTACCTTTATAATTATTGCTGTCATAGTTATCGTTGATCGCAATGAGCCGGACACCCAGCAGGGGGAAAATCTGCTCCATGTATTCGCCCACACCGATATAATCACGGCCAAAACGGGAAAGGTCTTTCACGATGATGGTATCAATCTTGCCATTGCGCACACCATCCATCATCTGCTGGAATCCAGGTCTGTCAAAATTGCTGCCTGTGTAGCCGTCATCTACAAAATCCATCACAGGCACATTTTGCAGGCTTTCTTTGCAGGAGATATACCGCTGGATCAGTTCTTTCTGGTTCTCAATGCTGTTGCTCTTATCTTTGCCATCTTTGCCCAAGTCGCCATCAGCCCTTGAAATGCGCTGATACGCTGCAATCATGTTTCTGCACTCTCCTTTCCAAGTTCTGTAAACACATCCTGAAATCCGAAAACAATCCGAATCCGCTTGTCCGCACCCACTTCGATTTTCTGCACAAGGGATTTTACCAACTGAATGTCAAATTCAAAGTTGTCCAGATGTTCTTCCAAATGAGAAGTCATATTCAGGTATTCTTCGATCTGCCGTTCTACTTCCGCTTTTTTGTTTTCTGCTTCCTGCAGCGCAGCCCGTAGACCATCATACTGTCTGGAATAATCTTCCCGAATCAGCTGGTAATCTTCGGAATCCACCACACCAGCCACATAGTCTGCATAAAGCTGTTCCCGCTTCTTGGCCATCTGGCTGACTTTATCGGTCAGGCTCATAATTTCACCCTTTGCCCGGTAAACGGGATTCTGCACATCCTCGATTTTCTGCAATTCTTCCAGCACCTTCCGTTTATCGCTCAGCTGGACAATGAACAAATGCAGCTGATCCATTATCAGGGCTTTCAGCAGTTTTTCCGGAATCTGATGGCCGATGCACTTATCGTCAGCCTGTCTTGCCTTGCAGATGTAATAGCAGACCTTTTTACTTTCTTCCGCTCCATGCGGCAGTCGTTCAAACTCCATCGGTCTGCCGCAGTCTGCGCAAAACACCATTCCTGCAAGGTCATTCTGATATTCTGCCCGAATCTGCTCCGACTTTGCTCTTACTGTCTTGAATACTGCTCGATTCTTGTTCAAGATTTTTTGCACCTTTTCAAAATCATCCCTTGCAATGATAGCCGGATGTGTGTTCTTTGCCACATACCACTGTTCTTTGGGAAGGTCGTGCTTGTCCTGTCCTGCGAATAACTTCTGTGTACTTTTATTGTTGATGGTATCGCCCACATAGGTTTGATTTTCCAAGATGTGCCGGATTGTGGTTACGCCCCACTTTTTACAGGTAAGCACTTCTTTCCCCTCAACCATTTTTCTATGCCACTCTCGTGGAGTCGGAACCTGCAGCAATGTCATTCGTCGGGCGATTTCAAAAATTGGTACACCCATCAGTTCCCACTGAAAAATCAACTGCACATAAAATGCAGCTTCCGGGTCAATTTCATTACGCTTTGTCATGGGGTTCCGAATATAGCCATACGGAGCATCGTTTCCGACTGCATAGCCTGCTTCTTTCTTACGCTGCAAAGAAGTCCATATCTTTTTGGATATGTCTTTCGCGTACATTGCGTTGACCATATTCCGAATCGGGAGAGCCAGACTTTCCATATCCTCTTTGCGCGTACTGTCAAAATTATCTGTAACAGCAATCAATCGAATCCCCAAAAATGGGAACACCGTTTCGATATAGTATCCTGCTTCCAGATAGTTGCGGCCAAAGCGTGAGAGGTCTTTCACCACGATGCACTTGATTTTCTTCTGCCGTACATCGTTCATCAGGCGGGTAAATGCAGGCCGCTTGAAATTTGTTCCCGTAAATCCATTGTCGAAGTAGGTATCCACATAGCTCAGTTCCCTGCTGCGGTTGATATAGTCCTGCACCAGTGCGATCTGCGTTTCCATGCTTTCTTCTTTTTCTTCATCCTCAACGGAAAGCCGTCCATAGATTGCCGCTGGCATTTTTGCTTCTTCCAGCTCCGGGAGCAGCATGGAAGCTGCCGCCTGTTCCGGCTGCGGGAGATTCTTTCTACTCTTTCTTGCCATCGTCTGTGTCCCCCATCTCTATCTGGCCAAGCATCCTTTTCCATTCATCCGTTTTCATGGTCAGGCTGATTTCTGCCTGACCATCGCCCAGTAATGTAACTGTGACCTGTTCGATGTATTTCTTCACAAAATTGCGGTCAAGTTCCTCCGGGGCCTTATACTGTGCCATCTGCTGAATCCATGGATTGCGCAGGCTTAATGCTCGTTCCCATATCAGTGTATCTTCCATAATTTCCGTAAGCTGCTCATTTAACTTCCGATGTGCTTCTTCGTAGTCCAGCAGTTCGGCAAAATATTGTTCTTTGGTGATTTCATCGGCCATATAACTCTCATACAGCGGCACACGGCGAAACTGTTCCATATTCAGTTCGGCCAGAACGGACTTCATCTGCACCGACTTTTCAGCTCGGACTGCTTCAATCACTTTCCTGCCTGCTCCCTGCTGAATCGCTGCAGCCAGCTTTTCTTCTTCCAGATGTTCCAATTCCAGAGCATCCATCACCTTTTTATAAATGGTAGCTGCCGGAACTTTCAAATTCTTTCCGTTTTCCTTATGTGCGCGGCAATGGCGGCAATAGAAAAGTTCTTCCTCCGTTTTCTTATCCTTATGCCAGCAGAGTGCGTAGCCGCAAGTGCAGACAATGTGTTTTGCCAGCGGGTTCGGTTTTTTGTAGCTTTTCCGAATGGAGATTTTGTTCTCCCCCTCCCTCATATTGCAAGGGAAAGCATAGAACTGTTCTTTGGTTATGTATGGTTCGTGGCAGTTTTCTGCAATGATCTGGCGGCTTCCATTTGCCGCCGCACCTGTATAAGTCGGATTTCGGAACAAGCAACGCAGCATATCGGTTGTCCACTGGTCGGATTCTGCACCATAAGACTTTCCCAAAATTCTCTTTTTGTGTCTCATTGGGGGTTCAACACCCTGCTCATTTAACCACTTTGCAATGTCACGCATTTTCTGACCGGACGCATATCTGGAAAAAGCCTCGCTTAAATAAGGAGCAACTTCTTCATCCTTTATCATGTTGCTTTCGCCATTCCTGCGGATATAGCCAAATGGAACAGAACTTGTCAACCGGAATCCTGCGCCTTGTTTCCTTCTCCACGCAAACATGATTTCTGCGTGCATCTCACAGCGTTTTGCTTCAAAATAGTCCTCGACTTCTTTTCGGCTGGCTGTTCTGGTGTCCAAGCCCTCATCCAGCACGATCAGGTCGATGCCCGTCGCATAGAGCGTTTCCTTGATTGCCTGTCGTGCCGCCGGGAAATCCGGCCCGCAGTAGTACATGGATGCCACAATAATGCAATCAAATTTTCGCTCTACGCCATCATCGGTCATTTGGTCAAACGCGGTACGCGCCTTTTCATCGTTCTTGCGGTCAGAATACTTTTTCAGCAAATCCAGTTCTTTATGTTCCGCCAGATATGCCGCAATACGCTGATTCTGCTCGGCAATCGTCAGTTCACTTTGATGGTTCTTCCAAGGAAGTGTCCGGGTATAGCTTACACACTTCATAATGCACTTTCCTCCGTTTCTGCTGCCGGAACACTACTGCAATATTCCAGCACATTGCGAATTTCCTGATCGAACCGATACTGAATATGAATGTGTTCCTTATCATAGACGGTGATGCTCTCTACCAGTTCCACCAGAACGCGGCGGTTCAGACTTGTCAGGTTTTGGTAGGACTTGAAATCTTCGATCCATGGCAGATGTTCCACATCCAGATTGTTCAGGCAATCCCTCTGGCGGTTCATTTCTGCTTTGGCCTTGCGGATGGTTTCAACCTTTTCATTAAAGGAATGGCTGAATTCCTTATACTCTTCCTTGCTGACAATACCGCTGCTCATATCTTCATAAAGCTGTCGGCGCAAGGTCTGGTATTTCTGTTCTTCCTGCCCCAGCATCTTCAGATGTTCTTCCACAGATTTCAGTCTGCGCTCATTCTTGGGGATCTCATTGATTTCATCCAGTCGATGTTCCAGTCCACTGATCTGCTGAACTTTTCCCTGCAATGCGGCCAGCACCACTTCGGCCAGCTTACTTTCGCTGATAAGATGTGCGGAACAGCCTAAACCATTGTGGTTTGTGACGCAGTGCAGATAAATATATTTCTTTCCATTTTTCGACACCGTGCGCCGCACCATGTTCTGCCCACAACCACCGCAGCGAACGATGCCCGAAAAGAGATTGACAGTCTGCTGGCCTTTCGATGCACAGGTGTCCAGCTTCAAAACTTCCTGCACAGTATCGAACAGCTTTTGCGGAATGATTGCTTCGTGCATATTGGGAACTCTGATCCAGCCGGATTCTTCCACATCCCGAATCTTCTTGATTTTGTAATTGATTTTCTGCCGTCGGCCCTGCACCATCGTCCCTGTGTAGACTTCATTTTTTAGAATCCGAAGCACCTGAATCGCCTGCCACTTTGCATGAGTACTAGCTTTGAACCCACTATGGTAATTCAAACCGCACAGCCGTTTGTACTCGCTGGGAGCCAGCACGTTCTCGCTGTTCAGCTGCTCGGCAATCGCCTGTGCGCTCATTCCTTCCAGTTTTCTGCGGTAGATAGAGCGGACAATATCTGCTGCATACTCGTCTACCACCAGACGGTTTTTGTTCCGTTTGTCTTTGCAGTAACCATAGATTGCGTAGCCACCGATGAACTCACCCTTGCGCCGTTTCATGTCCAGCTGGCTGCGCACCTTGATGGAAATATCCCGGCAGTAGGAATCGTTCAGAAGATTCTTGAACGGAACTACTATACTGTCCGAATCACTGCTCTCGGAATTTGCATTGTCATAGTTGTCATTGATAGCGATGAAGCGAATCCCCATCATCGGGAAAATCTGTTCCAGATACTTTCCCATCTCGATGTAGTTACGGCCAAGTCTGGATAAGTCCTTGACGATAATACAGTTGATTTTCTTTTTCTTCATATTCAACCATTACTTCAGGCCAGTGAACCATAGGTGCCATAATAAAAGTAAGTTTATGCTCACCAAGTTCAAGTGTATCGCCTTCTTTAACAGTAATGCAAATATCATCTAAGTTATCAATTTCAAAAAACTGTGGCATCATTGCTTTAGCTTTCATACTTAAAACCAACTTAGCTGTAGGATATTTTTCAACAAAATTCTGAATATTTGCAGCGTGGTCAGGTTCAAGATGGGAAACAACAAGGTAATCAGGTGTTTTTCCATCTAATGCCTTATTAAGATTATCAAACCATTCGTCTGTCTTTCTCTGGTCAACAGTGTCCATAACAGCAATTTTTTCATCCATAATAATGTATGAATTGTATGAAACCCCGTTAGGAACAATATACTGGTTCTCGAAAAGATCTAAAGTAGTATCATCTGCACCAATGTATTTAATAGAATCTGAAATATATGTATCGCTCATATGTGCCTCGTAAAAATTATATAAGTG
>ENA-OWPF01003031-OWPF01003031.1-human-gut-metagenome-genome-assembly--contig:-NODE-3031-length-10756-cov-4.549949_pt1 | contig 10756 bp, 4 predicted proteins | sample MGYA00248261_ERZ651840 | MGnify/ENA primary metagenome ERZ651840 (study PRJEB26924, sample SAMEA4378268) | human gut metagenome | biome: human gut; feature: human-associated habitat; material: faeces...
CGAATATCAGCATGACTATGCCAAATATATAGTAAGTCGCAGTATTGTCATAGAGCTTATACTGCTTTCGATTCCTCATGCTGCCACCCCCATTACGAAATCGAAATCACCGGGAGTGACGGCTCTACAGGTGTTGAAAGCATTGTCGAAATTATTCGGTTCGTAAATGTCGAAAACCACGATATGATACCGCCGGTGACGAGATTATATGTAAAATCTTTCATTCCCTCATACCCGATCGACCGGACAATTTGACTTACGGTGCCTTTGGCTATCTCTCCATTGATTGGGCCCAAACCAAAAGATATTGCGTTCGCCATACCTCCAATCAAGGCGGACCCCATATACTGAAGCGCCAGACTTTCACCGTCTTTTTGGAATTTCCAATCATTAGAAATACCGGTCCCAACAAAACCGCCTACAGCTCCAAGTACGGTAGCTGCCGCTAAGCCCATCCCTGCGCCTCCGGTAAGAATTGTGATTGCGACTCCCGCATCTACACCGGCACCGGCTATGGCGCCGCTGACACCGCCAGCAATTGCGCCTTTTATCGGATCTTCACCCGCAATATATGCATCAATATACCCAACAGCGGCACCAATCGCCGCACCAAGGAGCGTGAAGAAGAATCTGCCGGAGGAGTCACAGTAATTCACCGGGTTGTTGCCGCAATATGTGAACATGTTATGGCCAAGCATCCCCTGACCAGTACTGAGATAAGTGTCGGCGTTAATGAACCGGCAGATGGCCGGGTCATAATAGCGGCTCTGGAGGTAGTAGAAGCCGGTCTCGGCGTCGTAATAATAGCCGCGGTAGCGCAGGGGATTGATGTGCCCAATGAAACTGGTATCCGTGGTCTTTTTGCCGTCAGCACCATGCACGGAATAGCTGCCCCACGCGTCATAGGCGCTGCGGCGCAGCGTAATGCAGCAGACAACGATGATGATCTGTGGTTGTGTGCTGACGGTTGTACGCATCATAGTGACCACTTATCCATTTTCCTGCGGGCGGTGCTGCTGCACCGCCCACTTATGGCTAATGAGAATCCGTATTTTAAGGCTAACTTAATTAATTGGTCTGATTTGCTTTATACAAGAGCAAAGCGTCCTGCTCATCGTCTGTATCCACTGAAACTGTTAGTATATCTTCAAGATTTATGACAGATATACCATCGTCACAGCCATAATCATCAATTATATTAATGCAAATGGTATTATCATTATAATTGTTTACAAAACCGCGCAAAAGATTGTCCTGAAATTCCAAGCAAATTATTAGCGAATTATCCTTTGCATAGCTAAAAAGCGAGGGCATTATTTCTCCATCGCCAATCCCCCCTAAATTTGGATGGCCTTGTTTTCTTTGTTTATACAGACGATCAATTTTGGTTTCATAATTTCCTGCATAATCAATTCTATAAATATCTTTTACCGGCTTTAGAATGAACCCATCATAATACCCATGAACAGAAATGTGAGCTATCAGCACTTCATCGGCACTATACTTTGCAACATATCCAGTCAAATGTAAGTCCGTATAGTCCGGATTGCAAAAGAAACTAGCAACATTTCCATCCTCGAAGCATTTTCGAATAACATCTAACACAAAAGCGCCTCCCAACATATATTACCATCTTCCTATCTTCGGCTTTTCCATCCCGATTTTTGCTTTTTCTTTTCGCCGCCTTGGTCCCTCTGCCTACGTGCATTTCCTTTTTGGTGTTTGTCTTTTGTGCGCTTATCACTACCATTTCGTTTTGAATGCTCACTATAATAGTAAAAGCCAGCTCCAACAGCAACAGCAACAGTTATACCAACGACAATCCACCCAGCAGGATTCCAAAAGTTGGCCCCTCCTGCTACTAGAATGCCAGATAAATACCCTCCACCAGTCAGCGCTGCTGCAAAATATCCGTCCGGATCACTATTGCCAATTGGATTATTCTCGCAATACGCGAACATATTGGCGCTGAGGAGACCGTTGGCGTCGGTGGTGGCGAAGGTGTCCGCGTTGATGAACCGGCAGATGGCCGGGTCATAATAGCGGCTCTGGAGATAGTAGAAGCCGGTCTCGGCGTCATAGTAATAGCCGCGGTAGCGCAGGGGGTTGAGGTTGGCGATGCTGGTGGGATCGGTGAGGACTTTCGCACTGCTGTCATACACCGTGCAGTTGCCCCAGGCGTCATAGTCGTAGGACGCAGCGAGTTTGCCGTTCGCGTTCAGCAGCGCAATGACGTCGCCCTGCGCGTTGAGAACGTAGTAGTAGAGCGTCGAGGTCGAGCCGTCGTTATAGATCATGGCGAACGGCTGGTTGCCATCGTCGTAGACAAACTCAAGTGTTTTGCCGTCCCACTGCTGCCGCATGACCTTGCCGGAGAGCGTGGTGTAGTTGTACGTCGTGCCATTGACCGTTTTGCTGGTGCGGACACCGGACATGTCGTAGGTGTAGGAGACCTGCTTGCCGTCGACCGTTGCGGAGGCAAGCTGGCGGCCCTTCGTCCACGTGAAGGAATAATCCTTGCCGTTGTAATACGTGACCGGGTTGCCGGAGGACGGGATGCCGCTCGTCTGGGTCTGGCCTTCGTAGAGAATGTCCTTCGTCGTGCCGCCGACTGTCACGCTCGTGAGCAGGTCGGGCCACGAGGGGTTCGTGTAGCCGAAGGACTTTATGACCGCGCCGTCGGTCGTGACGCTGCGGATGTTGCCCACCGTGTCGTAGGCGTAGGCGCGGGACGCGCCGCCGTTGGTCTCGGTCGCAAGTTGGCCCTGCGCGTCGTAGGTATACGTCTTCGAGGCGGCTGCCGCGGGCACATTCGTGCCGCCGGTCGTGACCGTCTGGATGTTGCCGGCCGCGTCGTAGGTATAGTCGAAGCTGCGGCTGCTCGAGCCGAACGTGTAGGCCGTGCTCGCCAGACGCGTACCCATCCGGTTGCAGCCGTCATCCTCCGCGATGACCGCATAGGTATAGCCGCGGGTGTAGACCGTGGTCGTGCCCCTGTTCTGGTTGGGCACAGTGACCGTCTTTTTCTCAAGCTGGCGCAGGTCGTTGTACTCGTACTTAGACGTGACGTCGAGCTGGCCCGGGATCGTGGTCGTGATGGCGCTGATCGTGCCGTCGACCGAGCTGTCGGCCGTGCCGTCGGCCTTGACGCCGGTGTAGGAATACTGCTGCCGGTAAAGGCCCGTGCCGAACTGCCACGACTGCGACGTCATGCGGTTGGCGGCATCGTACATATGCTGCGTGGACTGGATGAGCGCGCCGTTGGCCGTCGACTGGCGCGAATGGATGAGCCGGCCGAGGCTGTCGTACTGGTAGCTGTACTGCTCCGTGACCGCGCCGCTGCCGTCCGTGGCATACTGCCGCGCAAGGTCGTTGTCGCCGCTGTAGTCGTAGTGGTAGGTTGTACCGTCATTATACGCGGCGGTGCGCTGCCTGTCAAACGCGTCATAGGTGTAGCTGACACTGTCGCCGTTGCCGTAGGTCATCGTGGCCAGCCGGCCGTTATTGACGTTGCCCTCATATGTATACGACGCGAGGGTGACGGGGGAGGTGTACCCCGTCTGCTCCGCGCTCGAGGCGCAGACCTGCACGCGCGTCATGTTGCCGAAGGCATCATAGTTCAGCAGGTAGTGCTGCCAGAAGCCCGTCGAGCCCAGATACCCTTTGCGGATGAGGTCGCTCAGCTGCGCGCGGTCGTAGGTATAGCGGATGGAGGCGACACCGTTGATGTACGTGAGGGCGGTGCGGTCGCTGCCGGTGCAGTAGCGGTAATCCTGCTGCGTGCCGTTGGCCGCCGTCGTCCTGTACAGGCGCGCAGCGCCGGTGTCGTATGCGTACCCCGTTGTGATGCCGTTGACGTCCACGGCCTGCGTGCGGAAGCGGCGCGTGCTGTCAATAGAGAAATAAAATGCGGGCGGTGCTAATGCACCGCCCGCTTACTGAATCACCTATTTTCAGGGCTACATGGCGGGACTTTTCGCTTTTTTGTCACTCGATAAGGGATCTTAACACCGCATCGACCATGATAAAAATTTTCTGCAGTATAGTCACCCAGACATCCGTCTTTCACCGGAAAGACGCAGCGTTGATGCTCGTGAAACCATTCTCCTGCATACTCCATCTCCCTGTACCAATTATCTATAACCTGATCCGGCAGGTAGCGGAACGTCTCTCGGGTCATATAGAAAACCTGATCTGCCTTCGGCGTGAGAAAATAGCATTCGTATATCTGAATTCTTCCATTTACGTCATACCGGCAAATGTTTACTGCACTTGCATTGTTAGCATTATCTATCTCCACACCCAACGTCACTCCTGTATCGTACAAGATATACTCCTTTGAGCAGCGCATGTGCTCAACAACAATAAGCCGTTCTGCCGCATCAAAGCCGTATATGTGTGATAGTCTTTCCTCCGACGGCCGCTTCTTGCAAAGGCGGCCACGTTTTGTGTTGCCGAGCCAGAGATCTTCCGTCAAGCTTGGACAATAGTAGCCACGATGCATCGTACCGCCTGCGCAATACTGCTGATAAACGACCTGAGATTTCTGTTTCTGCAATTCAGCTGCCGCGTCGATCTCTTTTGCCAGCAACGCCCGCATGTAATCACGAACGAAGTCCATGCTTCGCCTCCTTCCTTAAAATTGGGGAGTTATTTTCTCAAGCCCAACTATGAATGCTTTGATTGTCCCCAAAGCAACTTTAACGTTTTCCGTTTGCTGTACTGGATCGCCACCGGCAGAATTGTACGCACTAACAATAATGATATCTACCACTTCATAATATAGATTGGTATGCAGCCTGCGATGCAAACAGGTGTTTATGGAAACCGTATTCTCCTTAGAATTAATGCCAATTCCGGTGTCAATTAAAATTTGTTTCGTACGTTCTGCCCCTCGCGCATGTTGCGCAACAATATGATGCACTTCTTTATTACTTCTGTAATTTGGCGGTTTCTTTATTTTGGAAAAGCTGTTCGTAAGCTTCTCTTTTATCTGCTCCGCTACACTGCCGACTGATTCACAGAGACCTTCGACAGCTCCCTGAAAACCAGGAGATGAACTAATACCTACAGCCAAAGCAGTTGCTGCAAGTGCTATGCCGAAGGTGATCAAAGCCACTGTCGCTGTAATTGCAAAGTTACCAGTAGGATCAGTCGTATTTACAGGATTGTTCGCACAATATGCAAACAGATTTGCCCCAATAAACCCATCTGTAAATAACCCGTCGGCGTTGATGAACCGGCAGATGGCCGGGTCATAATAGCGGCTCTGGAGATAGTAGAAGCCGGTCTCGGCGTCATAGTAATAGCCGCGGTAGCGCAGGGGGTTGAGGTTGGCGATGCTGGTGGGATCGGTGAGGACTTTCGCACTGCTGTCATACACCGTGCAGTTGCCCCAGGCGTCATAGTCGTAGGACGCAGCGAGTTTGCCGTTCGCGTTCAGCAGCGCAATGACGTCGCCCTGCGCGTTGAGAACGTAGTAGTAGAGCGTCGAGGTCGAGCCGTCGTTATAGATCATGGCGAACGGCTGGTTGCCATCGTCGTAGACAAACTCAAGTGTTTTGCCGTCCCACTGCTGCCGCATGACCTTGCCGGAGAGCGTGGTGTAGTTGTACGTCGTGCCATTGACCGTTTTGCTGGTGCGGACACCGGACATGTCGTAGGTGTAGGAGACCTGCTTGCCGTCGACCGTTGCGGAGGCAAGCTGGCGGCCCTTCGTCCACGTGAAGGAATAATCCTTGCCGTTGTAATACGTGACCGGGTTGCCGGAGGACGGGATGCCGCTCGTCTGGGTCTGGCCTTCGTAGAGAATGTCCTTCGTCGTGCCGCCGACTGTCACGCTCGTGAGCAGGTCGGGCCACGAGGGGTTCGTGTAGCCGAAGGACTTTATGACCGCGCCGTCGGTCGTGACGCTGCGGATGTTGCCCACCGTGTCGTAGGCGTAGGCGCGGGACGCGCCGCCGTTGGTCTCGGTCGCAAGTTGGCCCTGCGCGTCGTAGGTATACGTCTTCGAGGCGGCTGCCGCGGGCACATTCGTGCCGCCGGTCGTGACCGTCTGGATGTTGCCGGCCGCGTCGTAGGTATAGTCGAAGCTGCGGCTGCTCGAGCCGAACGTGTAGGCCGTGCTCGCCAGACGCGTACCCATCCGGTTGCAGCCGTCATCCTCCGCGATGACCGCATAGGTATAGCCGCGGGTGTAGACCGTGGTCGTGCCCCTGTTCTGGTTGGGCACAGTGACCGTCTTTTTCTCAAGCTGGCGCAGGTCGTTGTACTCGTACTTAGACGTGACGTCGAGCTGGCCCGGGATCGTGGTCGTGATGGCGCTGATCGTGCCGTCGACCGAGCTGTCGGCCGTGCCGTCGGCCTTGACGCCGGTGTAGGAATACTGCTGCCGGTAAAGGCCCGTGCCGAACTGCCACGACTGCGACGTCATGCGGTTGGCGGCATCGTACATATGCTGCGTGGACTGGATGAGCGCGCCGTTGGCCGTCGACTGGCGCGAATGGATGAGCCGGCCGAGGCTGTCGTACTGGTAGCTGTACTGCTCCGTGACCGCGCCGCTGCCGTCCGTGGCATACTGCCGCGCAAGGTCGTTGTCGCCGCTGTAGTCGTAGTGGTAGGTTGTACCGTCATTATACGCGGCGGTGCGCTGCCTGTCAAACGCGTCATAGGTGTAGCTGACACTGTCGCCGTTGCCGTAGGTCATCGTGGCCAGCCGGCCGTTATTGACGTTGCCCTCATATGTATACGACGCGAGGGTGACGGGGGAGGTGTACCCCGTCTGCTCCGCGCTCGAGGCGCAGACCTGCACGCGCGTCATGTTGCCGAAGGCATCATAGTTCAGCAGGTAGTGCTGCCAGAAGCCCGTCGAGCCCAGATACCCTTTGCGGATGAGGTCGCTCAGCTGCGCGCGGTCGTAGGTATAGCGGATGGAGGCGACACCGTTGATGTACGTGAGGGCGGTGCGGTCGCTGCCGGTGCAGTAGCGGTAATCCTGCTGCGTGCCGTTGGCCGCCGTCGTCCTGTACAGGCGCGCAGCGCCGGTGTCGTATGCGTACCCCGTTGTGATGCCGTTGACGTCCACGGCCTGCGTGCGGAAGCGGCGCGTGCTGTCGTAGACGTTTTGGGACTTGAGATAGTCCCCGCTGTACCCCTTGCGCGTCATGCTCGTCGTGGGGCTGCCGGAACCGTTGTGGTAGGTGTAATTCGTCAGGCCGGCCAGCGTATCCTCCTGCAGGTTGTTGCTTGCGTCGTACCACAGCGTGTGCTTTGCGCCGCCGGGCGTGGTATAGCTCTTGAGACGCTGGGAGTCCGTGAAGTACTCGCTCGCCGTTTTGGCGCTGCCGTCCGTCGCCGCGACGGGGTTGCCCTTGCTGTCGTAGCTGTAGGTCTCCGCCGGTTCGAGCACGAGGCTGATGTCCGTGAAATATGCTTCGTTGGCGTTGTAGTCATAGGCGCAGCGCACCGTGATCTCTTTGACCCACTCGTCGCGCTTGCCCGGCACGATGACGCCCGATGCAAACTGCCAGCCCGCGTAGTCCCCGTTGAAGCTCACGTACTGGTTTTCGGTCGTGCCGTCGGTATAGGCGATCTCTGCGACAAGGCCAAAATACCGCTCGTAGCCGTGGACGTGCTTGCGGGCCGTGCCGCCGACGCTCGTCGCCTTGCCCCAGCCGGAGAGCAGGAACGTCGCCTCGTCTGCCGGGAGATTGAGCGGGATGACCTGATGCGTGCGCGCGTAGCCGTTCATCGTGCTGCCGATGTGCATGGACTTGCTGTTCGGCTGGCCGGTGGGGTGCTCGTTGGTGATCGTGTATTTGTTGGCGGTCCAGAAGTCCGGTTTTCCGTTGACGAGCTGCGAGAATCTGCCGTTTTGCACCAGATTGATCTCGGACGCGGCCTCGCCCTTTTCGAGCAGCAGGTCATCGCAATAGGCCGTGCCGTCCGCCTTGTCCTGCAGGAAGGCCATGTAGTATGTGCCTGACGTTTCCGGCGTGAAGGTCACGCTGACCTTTTCCCAGCCGCGGCTGACCGAGGCGTCCGTTTGGTAGTTCACCCGTTCGCTCTTCCACGGCGAGCGGCTCGCCTGCGACAGATCGGCGATCTGGTCGGCCGTGAGCGCCGCAAGATACACGCTGCCGCCCGAATCGAACGCGGTCATGTCGCACGTGTTCACGTAGCCGGAGAAGGTGTAGGTCGTGCCTGCCTGCAGCGCGGCCTCGTGATACATGCCGCTGCCGGGCGCCGTGGTCTGGATCGAGGCGCTGCCGAGGTGCGTCCGGTTTCCGGACTGTGTGCCCGCCGAGGCGGACGTGCTGAACGGCAGCTGCGCCCAGCCGTCTGCGGCGCTGCCGGTGCAGGTCTCCAGGCCGGAGTTGGACAGCAGGTTCGGCGACGATGTGCCCATGGCCGCTGCGCCGGTCAGGCGGTTGTTCGTTTTGCTGGTGCCGTTGTTGCTCGTGTAGTTGGCGGCGCTGACGCCGAGCAGCTCCGAGCGGTCCGTGTTGCTGTCAAAGGCGCAGATCGTCTTGCCGGTATAGTCGAGAATGTAGCTGGTGATCGTGTCGTCCGCGGTATCTCGGGTATGATCCGGGCCGTAGAAACGGTACGATGTCTGCCGCACACCGTCGCGGTAGGCGTGGAAGGCACTGCCATACTGCCGCTGACCGTCCGCCGGCGCGCTGCCAGCGGTGAATTCCCGCACGCGGAACGTGGATCGGACGCCGAAATTGAAAATGTACGAGATCTCCAGACCGTACTGCGCCTCGCCGTCATACAGCGTGATCATGGTCCCGTTCGCCGGATCGTACTGGTAGTACGCACACGTGCCGTCCGCATACGTCACCTGCGTCAGGTGTCCGGCAGAGTCGTAGGTATAGCTCGTGGTGCGGCCGGCGTAGTCCGTCACGCTGGAGAGCCGGTCGCCGCTGTAGGTCAGGTTTGCGACCGTCTGGCTTGCGCCGTCGTGAATGGCCATGACGATCTGCACGAGCCGGTTGGTGGAAGCGTCCTTGACCGGCTTCCACGCGCTGCCGCTGCCGTATGCCGCATTGTAGGCAAAATAGATCGTGTTGCTGTTGTTGTCCGTGATGGAGATCAGGTAGCCGTTGTGGAACACCCATGTGCGGTACTTGTCCATGTCCGTCATGGTGTAAATCGTGTTGCCGCCGCTGGTGGACCTGACGATCTTCAGGCCGAGGCCGTCCTCATCTTCATAGGTATTGGTCGCCGTTTTGCTGAAGTAATGCTCGGTGCCATCCTCGTCGTTATAGACCAGGTACGTCTTGTCGCCGACCTTACACTCCACCACCGTCTGCTGCGCGGAGAGCTTCCAGCCGATGCCGATGCGCATGGAAGAAAAATTCCGCGTGTGCAGGCCGACCGATCCATTCTCCGAAAACCAGCTTCCGGAATATGCGCTGTTGTAGATGTGGCGCAGCGCGTAGGATGCCGGCTCGAGAGAGAGCGAGACATCCGTGCGGTCCAGCGTGAACTGGTTCGTGAAATTCTGGATGGAGAGATCACCCGCTTTTGCTGCCGAGGCCTCCTGATAGGTATAGTAGCTCTCCAGCCCGACCGGGTTGCGGTAGTACACCGCAAAATACGGGCTGTAGTCGTGGTATCCGCTGCCGATCAGGTTGGCAACACGGTAATTCTCGATGCAGTCCATTGTCTCGAGTATTAGGCCGATTGTCTCTGAACCAGTGACGGAACGTTCAACAATCGCTCGTGAAATATCCCATGTGATATATTCCCCGAGTGTGCCTTTACTAACCTTTTGGTAATCCAATATCGTGCGATCGAAAGATAATGCACCAGCATATACATCGTTCCATGTCAAGCTTGACACATTTGACACTGTTCCGTCACATATATGTGCTTCCACTGTTAGATTTCCGTCGGGTGCAGCTCCGCCAAAGTGGTTGGAAGCGAAGAAGCCTGCATGATACAGCGCAATCTCTGCCCGCACAGGAACACAACCGCTGGGGATCTTGGGCAGAGTCAATTTCATGTAAATGTCGCACGCACCGTATGAATCATCCGCAATATAACCGCAATACTGATCCGCTGCATTCGGGGCAACGGAGTTCGGGGCTGCATAACGGATATACGTCGTCAGGACATTGCCCTTGTTGTGCAGCAGGATCGTCGGATCGAGCGTTACGGGATAGGCGCGCTCCGGCGCGTTCATCCACTCCGGATCCGCCTCCACGGTCAGCAGATAGCCGCCCTGGATGCGCTCGAGCCGATAGGCGGCGTCCTCCACCGATGTGACGTTGTTGGCATCCGCCAGAGACGGCGCCGGGATCTCGTAGATCACCTCGCCGCCGGCGCTGCGCAGCAGCACGGAACCATCGGCCTCGAGCGTCGGTGTCAGGCCCTGCATATTCAGCACAAACGAGTAGGCATACTGCTCCTGCTGTTTGTCAATGATGATGCTCTCTTTTACGTTATATCCATAGTTCTGGTACAGCAGGCTGACACCGTCCATCACGTTGTCGAACGCAACGCTGGAGCGGATTTTCTGCGGCTGGATCTTGTCTTTCTCCGCCAGCTTGCTGAAGGTGCGCATTTTGGCCCCCGGGTTTTCCATCCTGGCCGCCGCCGTGGACGTGACCAACGTATACGCCGCGTCGTCCAGCAGCGGCAGCTCCTCTGCCGTCTCCTGCTGCGGCGCATCCGTCTCCTGCTGCGGCGCATCCGTCTCCTGCTGCGGCGCATCCGTCTCCTGCTGCGGCGCATCCGTCTCCTGCTG
>ENA-OWPF01003033-OWPF01003033.1-human-gut-metagenome-genome-assembly--contig:-NODE-3033-length-10746-cov-2.794968_pt1 | contig 10746 bp, 10 predicted proteins | sample MGYA00248261_ERZ651840 | MGnify/ENA primary metagenome ERZ651840 (study PRJEB26924, sample SAMEA4378268) | human gut metagenome | biome: human gut; feature: human-associated habitat; material: faeces...
TGTACATAAGTGGAAGGTTGAAAATATTTTTTATCGCTAAATAAGCAGCAAATATATACCCAACTATAAATACTGGTTCAATTTCTTTAGCTTCAAAAGCTTTATAAAACTCATGTAGTGCTATACCAACAACTAAGAATTCAGCAATATAAAGAGGTATTCCACCATATACTATTAATAATAATAAAGGTAGAAGTATAAGTCCTGTTATTATTCTAGTTTTCATTCTTTATTTTACTCCACCAAATCTTCTGTCCCTTTTCTGATATGCATAAATAGCTTTTTCAAGCGCTTCACCATCAAAATCAGGCCAATGTATGTCAGTATAGTAAAATTCTGAATAAGCTATATCCCAAAGTAAGAAATTACTTAATCTCTGCTCTCCACTAGTTCTTATTACAAGGTCAGGATCTGGTATTTCACCAGTGCTTAGATGTTTTTTAATTCTTTCTTCGGTTATATCTTCTAAACTTATTTTTCCTTCTTTATATTCTTTAGCTATTTCCACTACTGCTTCTCTTATATCGTTTCTTCCTCCATAATTAAGAGCAAGATTTAGATGTACTCCTGTATTATCTTTTGTCTTATCCATAGCAGAGTGTAGTTCCTTTACACATGCTTCTGGTAATTTTTCAAAATCACCTACTGCTGTTAGTTTGACATTATTTTTATGAAGTTCATCTATTTCATTTCTTAGATAAGTGACAAGTAGGTTCATAAGTGCATCTACTTCTAATTTAGGTCTTTTCCAGTTCTCAGTTGAAAAAGCATATAGAGTTAAATACTGTATTCCTAATCTGTCAGCTTCTTTCACTACTTTTCTAATTGTCTCTACTCCGGCTTTATGGCCAGCAGTTCTTGGAAGAAATCTTGATTTAGCCCATCTTCCATTACCATCCATAATTATAGCTACTGTTTTTGGTGCCATAAAAACCTCCTTTTTAAAAAAGTCCAAATCAAGTTTGGACTTAGACATTTAATATTTCTTTTTTCTTTGCTTCACAAATTGAATCAACATCTTTAATGTATTTGTCTGTTAATTTTTGTGATTCTTCTAATGTTTGTTTTTGTTCGTCTTCAGGAAGTTCTTTATCCTTTTTGATAGCATCGTTCGCATCACGACGTACGTTACGAATCGCAATCTTAGCTTCTTCACCATACTTTTGTGCATCTTTAGCTAATTCTTTACGACGATCTTCCGTTAATTGAGGAACTAAAATACGAATTACGTCTGCTTCTGCTTGAGGATTCAATCCTAAGTTAGCAGCTTGAATTGCATGTGCAATATCTTTAATAATTGAACGATCATAAGGTTTAATAACTAGTTGTGTACCTTCAACAACAGAAATCTGAGCCATCTGATTGATTGGTGTCATTGCTCCATAATATTCAACTTGTACACGTTCTAACATTTGTCCGCTAGCACGTCCAGTACGGATTTGACGAAGGTTTGATTCTAAATTATCAATAACGCCCATCATTTTTTCTTCTGCATTTAATAAAATATCACTCATTTTAATTCTCCTTATTTCTTTTTAGTGATTGTAGTACCGTTCACTTCACGGCGAACTGCTTTGACAATATTACCAGGTTCATTCATATTGAATACAACTAAATCAATATCATTATCCATGCACATACTAATAGCTGTTGAGTCCATAACTTGTAACCCTTCGTTTAATACGTCCATATAATTTAGTGTATCGTATTTCTTAGCATTTGGATTTTTCTTTGGATCTGAATCATAAACTCCATCAACACCATTTTTAGCCATTAAGATAACATCTGCATTAATTTCAGATGCACGTAATGCTGCCGTTGTATCTGTTGAGAAGTATGGAGAACCTGTACCAGCTCCAAAAATAACGATTCTGCCTTTTTCCAAGTGACGTAATGCACGTCTTAAAATGAATGGTTCAGCAACCTTTTGCATTTCAACAGCTGTCTGTACTCGTGTTTGCACACCTTCTTGTTCCAAAGCATTTTGAACAGCTAAGGCGTTGATTACTGTACCTAACATACCCATATAATCAGCTTGAGCACGGTTCATTCCCATTTCAGCCATCATTTTACCACGAATGAAGTTGCCACCTCCGACAACAATTGCTAATTCTACCCCTAATTTTTGTACTTCTTTTAACTCTTTTGCCAATCTTTTTAAGATTTCTGGATCAAAAGCAGCTTCAGGGCTCGATAAAGCTTCGCCACTTAATTTTAATAAAACACGTTTATACATAATATTGCTCCTTATTGAATTGTCACAACAATTATACACTATATTGTGTCATTTAAAAAGAAAAACCCTTGGAAATTCCAAGGGTTAGAAGTAAAAGTTAAATTACTTAGCCATTTGAGCAGCAACTTCTTCAGCAAAGTTTTCTTCGCGTTTTTCGATACCTTCACCAGTTTGGAAACGTACGAAAGTTACTACTTCAGCCTTGTTGTCTTTCAAGAATTGAGAAACCTTAGTTTTAGGTTCTAAGAAATATTCTTGATCTAATAAGCATTGGTCTTTAAAGTGTTTGTCAACTTTTCCTTTTAAGATTCCTTCCAATACTTTTTCTGGCTTTTTAGCCATGTTAGGATCAGCCTTCATCATTTGTAATTGAAGTTCACGCTCGTGTTCAACTTCTTCACCTGGTACTTCAGCTTGAGATACATATTTTGGAGCCATACTAGCAACTTGCATTGCTAAGTTTTTAGCTACAGTAGCATCTTGAGTTCCTTTAACAACTACAACAGCAGAAATTGATCCACCCATGTGCATGTATGAACCAAAGATTTCATCATCTGCTTTTTCAACAACAGCAACACGACGGAAAGAAATTTTTTCTCCGATAGTAGCTGTAGCATTGATGATTAAATCATTGATAGTTCCTTCAGCAGTTTGAACATTTAAAGCTTCTTCAGTTGTAGCAGGTTTGTTTGCAAGAATTGCTTCTTGTAAAGTATCCATTAAGCCTAAGAATTGTTCGTTCTTACTTACGAAGTCTGTTTCTGAGTTAACTTCGAATAATACAGCAGTGTTTCCACTAACAGCAACACGAGTTAAACCTTCAGCAGCGATACGTCCTTCTTTTTTAGCAGATTTTGCGATTCCTTTTTCACGTAACCAGTCAACAGCTTTTGCAATGTCACCTTCACATTCAGTTAAGGCTTTTTTGCAATCCATCATACCAGCACCTGTTTTTTCACGTAATTCTTTTACTTGAGCAGCAGTGATAGCCATTTTAGCATCCTCCTATATTTTTTGATTATTCAGCAGCTTTTGCTTCTTCAGCTTTTGCAGCTGGTTTTACGTCATCATTTTTCTTGTTGAAAGGACGACGATTTTTACGTTCGAAGTTACGTTTTCTACGTTCTTCATTTCTTTGACGACGACGACGTTCGTTTTCAGCGATTTGTGCTTCAACGTTTTTGATTACGTCTTCCATAGTTACATCATCTTCAGTTTCATCTAAGTAAGCCATTTCTAATAGACCACCCTTAGCATCAACGATAGCGTCTGCTAAGATTGTTGTAACTAATTTGATTGAGCGAACTGCATCATCATTAGAAGCGATTGCATAATCAGCATCTTCTGGATCACAGTTTGTATCTAACATAGCGAATACAGGGATTCCTAATTTTTTAGCTTCAGCGATAGCATTGTGTTCTTCTTTTGGATCAATAACAACTAATGCATCTGGAAGTTTCTTCATTTCTTTGATTCCACCTAAAGAACCTTCCAATTTAGCTTTTTCTTTACGTAAGTTAGCTTGTTCTTTCTTAGTGTAAACTTCGATTTTTCCGCTAGCTTCCATTTCTTCGATTTCAACTAAACGTTTAATACGTTTTTGGATTGTACGGAAGTTTGTTAATAAACCACCTAACCAACGTTTGTTAACGTAGAAAGATCCTGAACGTAAAGCTTGTTCTTCAACAACTTCTGCAGCTTGTTTCTTTGTTCCTACGAACAATACTTTTCCTCCACGTTCGCTAATTGCTTTTAATTCATTGTAAGCAGCTTCGATTTGTGCTTGAGTTTGGTTTAAATCTACGATATAAACCCCGTTACGACTTGTGTAGATGAATGGTTTCATCTTTGGGTTCCAACGGCGAGTCTGGTGACCAAAGTGAACACCGTTCTCTAGCATTTTCTTCATTGATACGATTGACATAATAGTCCTACCTTTCCGTTTCTCCTCCATCATTTCAGACGCATGCAACACTGATGTGCACGGGCACACGAATCCATGATGTGTGTAATAAGCGCAATCACGCGCTTTTACATTATAGCAATAACCTTTTTAACTTGCAAGATATTATTTTTCAAAAGGATGCGCTTTTTTATAAGCCTTCACTAACTGTGCTGTAGTCACATGTGTATAAATTTGTGTTGTGGATAAAGATGAATGTCCTAGTAACTCTTGAACAACACGAATATCCGCTCCATTATCCAATAAATGTGTCGCAAAACTATGTCTTAACATATGTGGATGCAATTTCATATGCATTCCAATCGCTTTAGCATGTTTGTCCATTAAATACTGAATACCACGAGAAGTTAGTTGTTTACCTCTTAAGTTCACAAATACATGATCATCCACTGCATATTTTGACCAAAAACTATTTTTATATTCCAACAATTCTTTTTCAAAGCCTTGATAAAAAGGTACGATACGATCTTTATCCCCTTTACCTCGAATATGCACGATTCGATTGTTTAAATCAATTTGACTCCAGACCAGCTCAACACATTCACTTACACGCAATCCACATGCATACATCATCGTAAATAATATGCGATCACGGTATTGATCTTCTTTACTATCTTCATAAGAATTTAAAAATCCCTGAATTTCTTCTACAAATAAAAAATCTGGAATTTGTTTTGACTTCTTTGGTGTTTGAATCCCCAATAAAGGATTTTCATTGATTCCCATATATTCTGCCAAATACGCATAGAAAGAGCGATATACGCTCATTTTGCGTGCAATCGAACTTGATTTTAAATGATCCAATGTGGCTAGATAATTCATAAAAGTCAATCTATCACACGATTCAAAAGAATCAATAGATTGACTTAATAAATATTCCTTATATTGGTTCAAATCATGTTTGTACGATTCGATAGTTTTATCAGATTGCGTATTCTTACGATATATATATTTTAGAAAACGATCAATCAACTCATCCATTGACTTGTTCCTTGATTTCTTGAATACGCGAAAGCGCCTGGGCAGCAAACTTTTCTTTACGTTCATGCTTCTTACATTTTTCCTTTAAGTGCATTATGCCAAAGTTTGCGTTCATTGGCTGGAAGTGTTTTTGATCACAATGCGTAATATAGTATGCTTGTGAACCCATCACGCAAGTATTTCCAAAACAAATTGGTTCCTTATTCTGCATATACAATGCCATATTGATTCCGGCAATCAATCCAGACGCACAAGATTCAACATAGCCTTCAACTCCCGTTAATTGTCCGGCAAAGAATAAATCATCACGTTTCTTTGATTGATATGTTTCTTTTAAAACAATTGGACTTGATAAATAAGAATTTCGATGCATAACACCATAACGAGTAATTTTCAAATTTTCTAATCCAGGAATCAAAGAGAAAACTCTTCTTTGTTCAGGCCAAGTTAAATGTGTCTGGAAACCAACAATATTGTACATACTTGCAGCTATATTATCTTGGCGTAACTGAACTACGGCAACTGGATGTGAATCCTTGTCTTTTTCCAACCCTACCGGTTTTAATGGCCCAAATAACATCGTCTTCTTTCCGCGACGTGCCATTTCCTCGATTGGCATACAACCTTCAAAATAGGTTTCTTTTTCAAAATCATGCAAATTCACACATTCTGCATGAATCAACGCATCATAGAATGCTTCAAACTCATCTGCATTCATTGGACAGTTGATATAACTTGCTTCACCTTTATCATAACGAGACTTATAGTAGGCTTTACTAAAATCAATTGAATCCTTTTCAATAATAGGTGCAGCTGCATCATAGAAATGGAAAGTATCTTCTGCTGTAAAATCGTGTATAGCCTTAGCTAGAGTATCACTTGTCAAAGGTCCTGTTGCGATAATGCATGGCCCTTCTGGTAAAGCTGTCATTTCTTCATTGACAACTTCAACCAATGGATGATTTTTAATTGTGTCTGTAATATATTGTGAAAATGTCTCACGATCCACTGCCAACGCACTTCCAGCTGGTACAGCATGCATATCTGCTGATTTCATAATCAATGAATCCATTTGGCGTAATTCTTCTTTTAAAATACCTACCGCATTATTCATCGCATTTGATCGAAGTGAATTCGAACATACAAGTTCCGCAAATCGATCTGTATGAAAGGCTGGACTTTCCTTTTTAGGACGCATTTCTATCAATCGAACCGGAATATTTCTTTTTACGAGCTGCCACGTTGCTTCACAACCGGCAAGTCCTGCTCCTACAACCGTAACTTGTTCCATTATTTATCTTCCTCTGTTTTCTTAGGTTCTTTTTTAATATAGTGGCATTTTGGATAATTTGAACAACCAATGAAAGTTGTCCCAAAACGTGATTTTCTTCTGACAAGCTCATGACCACACTCTGGACACATTTCACCTGTTGGTTCAGGTTTTGCCTTCTTTTTCAAAGATTCGATGGTTTTACATTCTGGATAATTTGAACATGCCCAAAACTGACCATAACGACCTCTTTTAATTACCATCTTAGCTCCGCAGTTCGGACAGATTTTTTCTTCTTTTGCCTCTTCTGGAAGTTCTTCTTCGTTATTTTCTGTATAGCGACAAGTTGGAAAATTAATACAAGAAATAAACTTGCCAAAACGACCATTACGATAAACAAGCTCGCCACCACATTCAGGGCAAATACGTCCTACACGTTCTAATTCCTTCTTTGGCATTTTTTCATAGGCATCTTCTACAAGTGGGGCAAATTTATCATAGAATTTATGCATGTAAGATACTGAGTCCTCGTTTCCTTCGGCAATTTCATCCAAAGTTTTTTCCATATCCGCTGTATATTCTACGTTGATGACACTTGAAAAATACTGTTGTAGTTTTTCATTTGTCAAAATACCCTGCTCACTAGGAATAAATACCTTTGTCTTTGAAGTTTCACTTGCCTTTTCTAATGAGGCATAGCCACGTTTTTGTAAAGTATCAATAATTGTCGCATATGTACTTGGACGACCAATTGACTTTTCTTCAAGATCTTTAATCAAGCGTGCTTCTGTATAACGTGCTGGTGGTTCTGTAAAGTGCTGCTTTGAAGTTGGAGTTACATTTTTTAAAACTTCATTTTCTTCTAACTTAGGAAGTAAGGCATAACTTTGTTTTTCATATTTAGAATAGACTTTGTAGTAACCATCAAAAGTCATAGTTTGTCCGCTTGCACTAAATTCTAAATCGTTGTTTGTGATTTTAACACTCGTCACATCATATACGGCATCTTTCATTAAGGATGCCAAAGTACGCGCATAAATTAGTGAATACAAACGATATTGATCATTCGTTAAATGGTCTTTGATGGATTCGGGTGTACGATTAATGTTTGTTGGTCGAATGGCTTCATGTGCGTCCTGCGTATTTTTACCATTCTTTTGATGTACATGTCCAACATATTCTTTACCATATGTATTTGTGATGAATTTCTTGGCATCTGAAACAAAAATATCAGATAAACGTGTTGAGTCCGAACGCATATACGTGATCAAACCTTCCATATTTCCGCCTAGATCAATACCTTCATACATTTTTTGAGCTACACTCATTGTCTTCTTTGCACCAAATCCTAATTTTGTACTGGCTTCCTGCTGCATAGTAGATGTTGTGAATGGAAGTTTAGGCTGTTTCTTTTTCTGCTTTTTAGAAATTGATGAAACAATATATTCTCCATTGCATCTTTCTAATAGTGCCTTAGCTTCTTCTTCATTTTTGATTTTAGGCTTTTTACCTTCAACCTTCACTAAATCCGCTTCAAATGCTTTATTCTGTTTTTTACATTGTGCATGAATCGTCCAATACTCTTCTTGTTTAAATGCCTTGATTTCATTTTCACGATCAACAATCAATTTCAACGCCACAGATTGCACACGTCCTGCAGATTTAGACTGGATTTTATTCTGAAGCAATTTACTTAGTTTAAACCCAATAATTCGGTCTAACATACGACGTGTTTCTTGTGATTTTACAAGGTCCATATCAATTTTTCTTGGTTCTTTCATAGCTTCAAGAATTGCAGGCTTTGTGATTTCATGGAAAACAATACGATTGTTGTCTTCTGTATTTAAATCAAGTACACGTGCTAAATGCCATGCGATAGCTTCCCCTTCACGGTCCGGGTCACTCGCAAGATAGATATCTTGTGCTTTAGAGGCATACTCTTTTAATTCTTTTACGACTTCTTTTTTCTCTTTACTAATTTTATATTTAGGTTCGAAATCATGATCTACATCAATTCCTAAACCTTCTTTTCCGCTTGTTGCCAAATCACATACATGGCCTTTGCTGGAAACAACTCTGTATTCTTTTCCTAAATATTTTTCAATCGTCTTCGATTTGGAAGGCGACTCTACAATAACTAAATGTTTTTTCATTTGTTTCCCCCATATTCACGCTATATAAAACATTAAAAATTTCAATTTGTCAATCCTCAGATATCATCAACATCTTTTAGATCCACCAAAATATTGGCTCCATTACTGATTAAATAGTTGCATCCTTGATACTTTTCATCTTGAAAAGCAGTAGGCACACAATAAATGGGCACACTCAATTCGAGACATTCATTCACCGTAATCATTGTTCCACTTTTATAGGTTGCCTCAATCACAACTAAGTTGCTGCTTAAAGCAGCAATCAAGCGATTGCGCCACGGAAAGTGATAGGCCAAAGGCTTCACATGCATGGGATATTCACTAATGATTAATCCACTTTTTTTCATCCTTTCAAATAAAAATGCATTTTCCTTTGGATAAATCACATTGATTCCACAACCAAGAACACCAATTGTTTTTGATGCGTTCAAATGGGCTCTGGCATCAATACCTTTGGCAAGTCCAGATACAATGACATACTTGGATTGTAGTCTTTGTACAATCGTATCCGTATTCTGTAGTGCCTGCACTGAACAGTTTCTTGCTCCTACTATACCTACACCTTTTTCTTTCAACAAACAAACATTACCTTGATAAAAGATGATCCATGGTGGATATCTTAAATGTTTAAATGCCTCCGGATACATTTCATCAACAATTGTAAAATAAGGATACGGATATGAAATGATGGAATAGTTTTCGTGTGCCTTTATCGCATTGCCAATTTTCTTCCAATCTCCATCATATTGGATGGCATAGCATAAAATAGCTTCTCTTTTTATTCTCATATACTCATATACGAAAAAAAAGAGACTTTTAACTAAAAAAGTCTAATTTCTTCAAGTTTTTTTACAGGCCCATAGCTTCTTCGGTAGAAATCCTGTAATCCATACTTGTTTAAAGCTTCAATATGCGCTTTTGTAGGATAGCCTTTATGTTTGGCTAAGCCATACTGTGGATACATTTCATCCAACTTTTTCATCCAGCGATCACGCGTAACTTTCGCTAAAATACTTGCCGCTGCGATAGACAATGATTTTTGATCTCCCTTCACAATGGCTTGGTAAGGTTTATCAATATCTGGTAATGGCATCGCATCACTTAACACAAAATCACATTGTGCTTTCTTGGCAATTTCCATCATCGCTTCTTGTGTCGCACGATAGATATTCTTCTTATCGATTGTCTTTTCATCAACCACAAGAATTTGATAATACAAAGCATCCTGAATAATTGTTTTAAACAAAGCTTCTCGCTTTTTTTCACTCAATTTTTTAGAATCATCAATTAACGCATTTTGATATCCCTTTGGAAAAATAACACCTGCTACCATCAATGGACCCGCAATAGGACCTCTTCCTGCTTCATCCATTCCTAGAACACTTTGATTTTGATCCCAATAATCATGTTCCAAAGGTCTATCCAACATGTGGTTTCTCCCAAGTAATTAGGTCACACTTATTTTCACGAATATCTTTGACAAAACTTAACATCAACCTGTTTTGATCAATTTCACCCTTTAATAAATAACCACGTTTTATGGCAATGTTCTGTAATGTTTCATAAGGTGTATCCGCAATCTCTACATGATATACTGTATCAAAGATTTCAGGTTTTTCCTGCATTAAATATTCACACGCAAACAACGCCAAATCGTCCATATTTACAACTTGATCTTTTACTGAACCAAGTAATGCTAGTTTTAGACCAACTTGTTGATCTTCAAATTTAGGCCATAATACTCCTGGCGTATCTAATAGCTCAAGCGTTTGACCAACTTTAATCCATTGAAGACTCTTTGTCACGCCTGGACGATCTCCGGTTTGAGCCGCTTTACGTTTCGCAAACGTATTAATAAATGTACTTTTTCCGACGTTAGGAATTCCACACACCATAGCACGCAAAGCTCTAGGCTTCATTCCTCTACGTTTTTGTTTTTCAATTAAATTGATACATAATTCATTCGATGCCTTGATCAATTGTTTTGAGAAATTCTCATGAATAAAATCCAACGCTAATACTTTCTGATTCTCTGTTTCTAAAGCATTTACCCATTGTTTGGTAAGTTCTTTATCGGCCTTATCTTTTTTAGATAAAAGAATCAAACGTGGTTTGTTTTGAATCAATTGATCCAACATTGGAT
>ENA-OWPF01003039-OWPF01003039.1-human-gut-metagenome-genome-assembly--contig:-NODE-3039-length-10705-cov-2.674178_pt1 | contig 10705 bp, 10 predicted proteins | sample MGYA00248261_ERZ651840 | MGnify/ENA primary metagenome ERZ651840 (study PRJEB26924, sample SAMEA4378268) | human gut metagenome | biome: human gut; feature: human-associated habitat; material: faeces...
GGAGAAGACCGCCGGAATGATCATCAGGCCCGCCATGATGGCAATGGCCGTGTCGAAGATCTCCACGTTCTCGGTGGACTCCTCGATAGAGACATCCTTCTTCATGTAGGAGCCGAAGGTGACGAGGATGCCCATTGCGATGGAGAGGGAGTAGAACATCTGCCCCATGGCGGTCACGACGGTCATCCAGGAGAAATTGGAGAGATTCGGCACGAGGAAATACTTCACGCCCTCCAGCGCACCCGGGCGGGTGACGGAGTAGCCCGCGATGATGACGGACAGCACCACAAGGATGGGCATCATCACCTTGGAGACCCGCTCCACGCCGTTGCGCACGCCTGCAAAGATAATGGCGAGGGTGAAGATGGTAAAGATGACAAAGCATATCTCCGCCGAAGCGCCGCTGGAAATGAAGGCCGAGAAGTAGCCGTCTGTGGCCAGCTCACTGCCGTGGCCGCTGACGTAGTCGGCCAGATACCGGATGACCCAGCCGCCGATGACCGAGTAATAAGGCACGATGAGGATGGGGATGATGGCGTTTATCCAGCCGCCGAAGGAGCGCCCGCCCTTGCGGACGGCGGCGAATGCGCCCACCGGGCTTTTCCTGGTCATCCGGCCCAGCGCCGTCTCGGCAACGATCATGGTGTAGCCGAAGGTGAAGGCGAGGATGATGTAGATGAGCAGAAAGATGCCGCCGCCGTACTTGGCCGCAAGATAGGGGAAGCGCCAGATGTTGCCGAGGCCCACCGACGCGCCTGCCGCGGAGAGAACGAAGCCGATCTTGCCCGAAAAGGCGCTTCGCTTGTGCTGTTTTTGATTCATTGGATTTTCCTCTTTTCACAAATTCAATACCCCCAGTGTATCACAGCCGGGGAAGGGATTCAACCGATTTTTCAATAAGAAGCAGAAGACCCCTCGAAGGGATCGAAAGGCCGTATCAAAAGATAAGCACAGAAGCAGAATCTCCTGTGCTCAGAGGGAGGCAGCGTCAATCCACCACCGGCACATCCAGCCCGAATTCCAGCGGGCGGAAACGGGGGCAGACGTTCTCCGTGATGCAGATGACCGACGCGGCCAGGCGGCTGCCGATCTCACAGGACTGGGCCAGATTCTTGCCGTAGGTCAGGCCGATGACCGTACCGGCAAAGAAGGCGTCGCCTGCGCCGGTGGTGTCGATGACGTCCACCTTCTTGGCGGGTACGACGCCGCACTCGCCGGTGTGCTGGGCGTAGACGGCACCCTGACCGCCCATGGTCACCACCATGCTGGGAATGTTGGCGCTGTGGACGTTCCGGGCCAGTACCTGAGCCATCTGGCTGGGGGCGAGATGCTCGTAGTCGTCCGAGAAGAGCAGACCGGCCTCCTGCTGGTTGCAGACGAAGCAGTCGATCTGCTGCAGATAGTCGCGGCGCTCCATGGCGATGCTCATGTTGGAGACTGCGGCAAAGACCTTCTTGTTGTATTTCCTGGCATAGCGGAGCACCTGCTTGACCGTGTCTTTCTCGAGGTCCAGCTCGATGGCGATGGCGTCGCAGTCCTTGAAGATCTCGTCGCCCTTCTCCTCCAGCAGGGTGGTCAGCGGGGTGGTGTCAGGGCGCTTGGAGATGGCGGCGTGGACGTCGCCGTCGTTGTCAAAGATGGCCAGCCAGGTACCCATGCCATCGGGGACCTTCTGGATGTACCTGGTGTTGACCTTGTGGTTGTCCAGTTTATCGATGACGTCCTGACCCATGCCGGTGTCGTCCACCAGACCCACAAAGGTGGGGCGCAGCTCCACATTGGCGATGTCCTCCGCCACGTTCCGGCTCACACCGCCATGCACCTGTTCAATGCGGCCGGCGTTCCGTCCGCCGGGGATGTAGGTGGAGAAGGGATAGCCCTTGATGTCTACGAAAACTGCGCCGATGACTACGATTCCCATATTTGAAATTCCTTTCCTGAATAAGAACTCTCTTTGACTTCTATCCTGTTTACGCTTCTTCTGCCTTTTGCGCCCGAATATCGTCACCCATAAAGAGGAAGGGAACAAAAGAGGAGAGGCGGCTGGAGATCTTTTCGGTGTAGAGCTTTTCCAGCAGAGCGCCGTCGGTGATGTTGGTGGTGATGATGGTGGGCAGCCCGGCACCCAGACGGTTGTTCAGCAGGCTGTAAAGGGTACTGATGAGGAAGCTGGAGTTGAACTCGGAACCCAGGTCGTCGAGGATGAGCAGGTCGGCCCCGGCGGCGGTGCGCAGGAGCATCTCTTCCTCCCCGGCGGGGTCAGAGCCGAAGTGCAGGGCCTCGAGCTTCGAGAAGAAGTCGGGGCTGGATACATAGATGACGTCGAAGCCCTTTTCCAGAACCTCTCCGGCAATGGCCAGAGCGGCATGGGTCTTGCCCAGACCGGCGTTGCCGAGGAGCATCAGGCTCTCGCTGGTGGTATCAAATTCGTCGGCGTAGCCGCGCAGGTCGTCCAGAAGGGTGGACATATAACTCCGCACCGGCTCGCCGAGGGAGGCGTCCATCCGGGCGGGGTAGTAGCGCAGCTCCATGGTATCGAAGCTGGAAATGGAGAGACTGGACAGAGCCTCGATCTCCGACCGGCGGAGCTGCTGCATCACCTTGTGGACGCAGCTGCAGGTGTGGCCGTCCACAATGCCGGTGTCTTCGCAGAGCCTGCAGGTGAAGTGCGGCTCCAGTGCGTCGGCGGGACGGCCGCTGGAGGCCAGCAGGTCGGCCAGCTTTTTGCGGGCATCGGTGAGGGCCGCAGCGGCATCGGTGCGGTCCTTGCCCGCCGCACCGGCCAGTGCGCAGCGGATGCCCCGCACCCGCACCTCTTCTTCGGCGTGGCGCAGCCCGGGGACAGCGGCCTCGGCCTCAGCGCGGGCGTCCTCCGCCTTGGCCCGTGCGGTCTGACGACGGCGGGCGACGGTGCGCAGGGCTTCCTGATACAGTTCGTTTTTGGTACGCATAGTGTCTCCTTATGCCGGGGGTCACTCGGACTTTTTCTTGAGGGTGCGGCGGCGGGCAGCGTTCTTGAGGAAGTCGTTGCCGCTGGGGGTCTCGCGGTCTACCCGGATGTTCCGGCTGGCGCCGGCAGCAGCCACCGGAGTGCGCACATCGTGGATATTGCGCAGACCCTTGGCGTTCCAGGTCTTGAGGATGCTGTTCCAGTACCACAGGTCACGCTTCGGCCCGGCCTGCACAGCGGCCTCCTGCACCATGGCATCGTCGTAGCCGTAGACCTCATACCACCGGGCGATGGCTTTCCGCCCGCCGAGGGTGAGCTCGCTGTCCGGGATGCCCAGCAGGGAAGCGACGTACTGTTCCCGGGTCTGGCGGAGGGCCAGCAGCTTGAGGTGGGCGTCGGCCTGTTCGCCGGTCTCCACGCCCTCGGCCCGCCAGACCTTCAGCTCGTGGAGGACGGCGGCCATCGTCCGCTTGCCCCGGCTGGCCACATAGGCCACGCAGAGCATGACGGTCTCGGGGGCAAAGCCCTCCTGTACGTAGAGGTTGACCAGCTTTTCCATCTCGCTGTGGGTCAGCGGGCGGGCAAAGCCGGTCTGAGCGCAGTCGATGAGGCTCGAGATCATGGGGTCGGTGCGGCTTGCGGCGGCGATCTCCGCCCAGGTCATGGGGGCAGGAGCAGAGGGCTCTGCTCCCGGCGCGGCGTTCTCGTCGTAGCGCTCGAGAAGCCCTGCACCGGCCCAGAAAGAGAGGGCGCTTTCGGCAGAGATGCGGCTGCGCAGTTTGAGGTCGGCACAAATTTTTTCGGGGTCGGTGACGCCGGTAGCCAGCACATACAGCGCTACCCGGACGTTGTATTCCTCGGCGATGCCCAGCTTGGAAAAGATGAGCTGCGGCACCGGGATGGTGTCGCCCTTGAGCTCTTTGAGACGGTATATCATTTGCTTTCCCCGCTTTCTGCGTCCTCGTCCTTCGGCGGCGGTGACCAGGGCTCACAGTCCAGGATGGAAGGCCGCTGCTTCCAGAGCGCCAGGTCAGCGCTGTAGGCAGAGGACAGATACTCTGCCGCTGCGGCCCGGCCCTCGTCCGTCAGCGGAAAGACCATCTGCCGGCGCAGGGCGGGGTCGGTGCGGTCCAGCGCCCAGGGGTCGGGCCAGATGTCCACCGTGAGGATGGCTTCCTCTTTCTGTGCGCCCTCGCCGCCGTCCGGGTCAGGCACGCTGCGCTTGCCGGGCGAGAGCAGATAGCGCATCCCGTCTTCGCTGCCGCTGTATTGATTCTTGCACTTGAAATAGTGCAGAAGGGGTACAAAAATCATGACGTCCCTCTCAGTTTTAGACTTGCTGAAATGATAAAAGCGCCAATTCTTGACGAATCAGCGCTCTTTTTGTGGAGCAGGATACGGGACTCGAACCCGCCGCCTACTGCTTGGGAAGCAGTCGCTCTACCGGATGAGCTAACCCTGCGTTTGCTCATTTATTGTAGCAAAGGACACGGGTTTTGTCAACCGCTTTTTGGCTCGATTTTGGTCGGCACCAGAAACTTCTCTGCCGGCAGCGTAGAAAACCAAATTTTACTTCAATAGAGATTCGGACGGTTTCTAAAGAAGAGCTAAAAAAGGCCGCCGTTCTGCCCGCAGGAAATAAGGGCGGAACGGTGGCCTTTTGAACAGATCGTGACTTACAGCTCAGCCAGAGCGCGCTTGAGGTTCTGTGCGATCTGGTCAGGGCAACTGGTGGGGCGGGGGCCGCAGGTGGTGCCTTCCATGCGGGCGATGGCGTCCTCAGCCTTCATGCCCTTGAGCAGGCGGCTGATGCCCTTCAGGTTGCCGTTGCAGCCGCCGACGACCTCAATGGACTCGATGGTGTGGTCATCGTTCAGCACGATGTGGGTCTCCTTGGAGCAGGTACCCTTGTTGGGGTAGCTGAAAGACTTGCTCATATTCAAACTTCCTCTCTTTATATCCGACTGACAGGCGAGCGGACTCGCACAGTACCCTTATTATATCCTTGTCAGGTGGGGAAGTCAATGTACCCGGTCACAGAGCGCCGCCCCGGCGCTTGCGGGCCAGTGCCTCGATGCGCGCGATCTGGTCGTCGTCGGTGACGCAGGCACCTACCGGGTGGGGCTTGCCGTGGTTCGCGCCGTGGAAGTCGCTGCCGCCGGTGACGATGAGGTCATAATCCTCCGGGCCGGTGGCGGTAGCGGTAAAGTGCGCCTCGGGGCTGTTGCGGGGGTGATGCACCTCGATGCCGTCGATAGCCCCTTCAGTCACCAGCTCCCGCAGCAGAGGCATACTCTTGTACACCGTCGGGTGGGCAAACACCACCACGGCACCAGCGGCCTTTGCCGTGGCCAGCACCTCCCGCACCGGAGGGTAAGTGGGGGAGTGGAGGCATTTGCCCCGAGGCTCCCAGCCGAACAGTTCGTGATAAAGCCCGGTGTAGATGCCGTCGCACAGGCCCAGCTGCTGCAGCGCCTGCATGATGCCGCTCTTGAAGAGGACGCCGCTGTCCTGTGCATATTCCAGCGCCTGCTCGGTGCGGAACTGGGGGTAGAGCGCCTCGATCTCCCGGCAGCTCTGCAGAGCGCACTCGTTGCGGCGCTGGCGCATGATGTCGCAGTGCCGGCGCAGGGCAGGGCAGTCGAGGTCGGGCCAGAAGGTCAGCAGATGGACGCGGTGGCTGCGCTGGAAGTCGTAGCCGGTGAGCTCGGCGGCGGGGATGAGCCGCACGCCGTCCTGCACCGGGTGGTCATAGGCGTACTGGGCGCTGAGGGTGGTGTCGTGGTCAGAAAGGGCCAGAGCGCTCAGCCCCAGCCGCGCTGCCATCAGGGGCAGGCGGTGGATGGGAACAGAGCCGTCAGAACAGGTGGAATGAGTATGAAGGTCGCCAGCCATAAGTTACTTTCCCTCGATTTTTACAGATTTCTGTGCCTAGTGTACCACAAAAATCATCGGGGAACAAGGGAGCCTTACACGGCTTTGCCGCCCACCGTGAGCATGGAAGAACGGATGTGGTGGGTGAGAACGACTTCGGTATCCTCGCCGCCCATGGCCAGCAGTTCGTCCACCGAGAGGGTGGTGGAGCAGAGGATGGTCTGGAAGGTGATGGTCTCGATGCCCTCAGCCCGCAGCGGACGCAGGGCGGCCAGCGAGATGTGGAAGGAGGCTGTGAACCGCCCGACGCAGACGGTGAGGGTATTGCCGCTCTGGGTGCTGGTGTAGGAGATGACCGCGCCGCTCTTGTCGGTGACAGTCAGGCCGGGGAGGGAAGAGACGGGTGCGGACGGGGTGGCAGAGCCGCCGTCAGAAGAGGAAGAAGACTCCTCGGGGATAACAGGTCCTTCCGGCTCCACAGGGCGGGGGATGGGGACCTGATCGATGACCTTGCCGTCGGCATCGGTGGCGGTGACTTTTGCGCCCGGGCCCAGCTTGTCCTTGATGGTGTTGAGGTCAAGCTCATCGCCGTTCTGAGAGAGGGCCCTGCCGCTGGGACTGCCGGCCTTGGCGGTCAGCTCGAGGCTGCCCGACAGATCGATGACGCTGCTGTAGATGCCGCTGCCGCCGTTTCTGGAGCTGCTGCCGCCAGCGGCGTTGACCGTATTGCCGGAGATGGTGACGCCGCCGTCGCTGCGGATGCCGTCGCCGCCGTAGCCGTCTTTGCTGTCGCCGCCAGCGGCTTTGACCGTACCGCCGGAAATGGTGACGCTGCCGTTGCTAGAGATGCCGTCGCCGCTCACATTGCCGCCGTTGCCGCCGTTAGCAGTGACCGTACTACCGCCGGAGATGGTGAGGCTGCCGTTGCTGTAGATGCCGTGGCCGCCGTGGCCGCCGTCTGCACCGCTGCCACCTTGGGCCGTCAGGCTGCCATTTTCGCCGCCGGTGATGGTGAGACTGCCGGTGCTGGCGATGCCGTTGCGGCCATAGTTGCCGGTGTCGCTGATACCACCGGTGAGATGGTTGTCGCCCTTCAGGGTCAGCGTCACGTCGCCCTTCGAAGTGAGAGCGGAACCGGAGCCGGCCTTGATGTTCACATTGTCCAGCGTGACCTCGACCTTATCGTTCTCGGCGTCGATGGTCACGGTGTTGGAAGAAGCGGTGTCCTTGTTATTATTTGTGATGACGGTGTCGGTGTCTTCCCTGTCGATGATCGAGCCCTGTGAGACTTTGTTCGTCCCTTCGGTGTCACCCGCTTTCACGGTGATGTTACCATTCTCGATGTACCATCTCTCTGCAAAGGCCGGGGCGGCAAGGGTGGTGAGCATTGCGGCGGTCAGGATAAACGCCGCTGCCCGCTGAGAGGCCGGACGGGGTGAATCATTACCCCCCGTATGGAGAGGGCGACCCAGAACACGCATCGCAAGCTTACGATAAGACAACATACAAAAACCTCCTTTGAACGGTGAAAAACAGGGGGTGTCTAATTACCCTGAATGTACCACATCTGCGGAGAAAAATCAATAAAACCTGCGCGAATCACCCTCTTTCCTGCATGAATGGAGAAGTTCGGACAGATCTTGGCTCTCCCCTTGGGGGAGCTTGCGCGGAGCACCTGAGAGGGCAAGGACGCTGACAGAGAGCTTTTTTGCGCCTTTTTGCTCAAAAAACTGCCTGAAAGCACATTTTATTGGACTTTTATTCTGCTATACTCCTGTCAGAACAAAAAGACACAGGAGGGAAGAGGAATGAAAGACATTGAACTTCGGTATGTGGGCGGTCATGTGGAGGTGTATACGGAGGCGGGCGCGTTCCTGTTCTCGGCGGACACCCTGCGGGAGGCGATGGAAGAGCTGGATGCCGCCTGATGCATTCCCGGAAATACCGGGAAGCACCGGGCGAGAGTTAGAAAATACTAATGTAAAATGAATGTAAAATTCAAGAAAAGAACCGTCTAAGAAGGCCCGGAAATCTTAAAATTCCGGTCAAAAAAGTGATTTTCCTGTAAAATAATGCTTGTTGAGCCGGGGGGTTCGATGTTATAATAAAAAGGACGGCATTTTGCGTATGGAGAGCGAAGCACGGCCGTCTTGTGCAATGGAGCAATAGGAAGATTTTAGGAGCATTGTTTTATGGACATTACACACATCACCTCTCTGCTGGGCGGTATTGCGCTGTTCCTGTATGGCATGTCGATCATGGGTGCAGGCCTCGAAAAGCTGGCCGGCGGCAAGATGCAGGGCGTATTGCAGAAACTGACTTCGTCCACCATCAAGGGCGTCATTTTCGGCACCCTCATCACCGGCGTCATCCAGTCGTCGGCCGGTACGGTCGTCATTTGCGTCGGCCTCGTCAACTCCGGCATCATGACCCTTACGCAGTCGGTAGGCGTTATCATGGGTGCAAACATTGGTACTACGGTCACCGGTCAGCTCATCCGCATGGCGGATATTTCGGGCGACAGCCTCATCCTGACCCTCATCCAGCCCAAGACGTTTGCGCCGGTGGTGGCGTTTATCGGCTGCATTTTTTATGTGTTCATCCGCAGCGCGAAGAAAAAGAACATCGGCCAGATCATGCTGGGCTTCGGCATCCTGTTCACGGGCATGAGCCTGATGGATACCGGTGTGTCTCCCCTGCGTGAGAGCGCAGCGTTCCAGGAGCTGTTCGTCACCATGACCAACCCCATCCTCGGCGTTCTCGTGGGCGTGGTGGTCACGGTCATCATCCAGTCCTCTTCGGCCTCTGTGGGTATCCTGCAGGCGCTTTCCAGCACCGGCCTCGTCACCTTCAGCTCGGCCATCCCCATCGTGCTGGGCGCCCACATCGGCACGGCCTTCACCCCGCTGCTGACCATCGGCGGCTCCTCCAAGGACGGCAAGCGCGCCGCCCTCATCCACCTGTACTTCAACATTATCGGCAGCGTCATCCTGCTGGCGCTGGTCTATGCAGTCCAGTTCACCATCGGCATCCCCATGTGGGGCGATGTGATGAACAAGAGCAGCATTGCAAACATCCACACCATGACCAGCGTCATTGCGATGCTGCTCTTCCTGCCCTGCAGCGGTGTGCTGTCCAAGCTGGCCATGATGACCGTGCCGAACAACGCGGAGGAGGCGCAGGAGCTGAGTATGCCTGTGCTGGATGAGCGTCTGTTCAAGAGCCCGGCTGTGGCGCTGCAGCAGGCGAAGAACGCGGTGGTCAAGATGTCCCGCCGCGCAGCCCGCAACGTCGGCCTCGCCACCCCGCTGCTGCTCAAGATGGACGAGGATGTCGTGAGTGCCATCGATGTCCGCGAGAACCTCATCGACCGGATGGAGGTGGACATCTCCAACTACCTCATCAAGCTGGCAGACCAGGAGCTGGGTGACGCGGAGAGCCATGAGGTGACCGAGCTGCTCAACTTTGTCACCGAGTGCGAGCGCATCGGCGACTATGCAGTCAACATCAAAGAAAAAGCGCAGGAACTGGCCGACAAGGAAGTCACCTTCAGCGAGAAGGCACAGCAGGAGCTGAAGCTTCTCGACAATGCGCTGGAAAAGATACTGACCCTCACCACGGACGCCTTCGAGTTCGACGACGCCCGGACCGCCAGCCAGGTGGAGCCGCTGGAACAGGTCATCGACATCCTCGTGGAGCGGCTTCGTGCGCAGCACATCAAGCGCCTGAAAGATGGTGCCTGCTCCATTGATACCGGTGTCGTCTATCTCGATGTGCTGAACAATGTAGAGCGTATCTCGGACCACTGCTCCAACATCGCCGCCCGTCTGGTGGGCATGGAGGCAGGCGAGGACTACGACTCCCATACCCTCAAGAACATGATGCACCACAACCCCACCAAGGAATATATGCTCAACTATGAGCAGTGCCGCAAGGACTACCTCGTCCCGCTGGAACAGCTCGAAGCCTGATTCTGATAAAGGATAAAAACAGTGCAGACCTCCCCGGGGTGGTCTGCACTGTTTTTGTTTATTCACCCAGGTCTTCCAGAAGCGCCCGGAGGGCCGTTTCGCCGGTGACGTAGAGGCCCTGCTTGAGCCGGAGGGCATCGGCCTCAGGCAGGAGATTGACATAGATGCCGGTGCGCAGGAGCCGCTTGTCGGGCAGTCCGTTGTCGGAGCAGGTGTAGACGACCACCCGCCCGCCCTCGTCGCAGAGGTAGAAATCGGTGCCGCTCTGCCCGGCGGAGCCCTGCGCGGCCAGACCCGGCTCGGAGGCCGGCGTCTCTTCGCCGGAGTCGGCAGGGAAGGGGAGACTGGGCAGGGCCATCCAGAACAGGCTGAACACGATGGTAAAAATGCACAGCGCATAAAAAATGCAGAGCCAGACCTTGCGCATGGCAGTGGACTCCTTTCGGCTGAAATGGTGTTTCAGACGGTAGTATGTGCAAAAGAAAACTGCCTCAGACAGGGATGCAGAATTTTCACACCCGGATGCTGTACTTTGGCGGGGCAGATGTGCTATACTAACATCGTATCCGGTCGATTTCCCCCTTGCGGAAGCGGGCGGTGCGGACTATAATGTATTATTATGGCTGTGGGCAGTCTGGCCGCAGCAGGAACAGCAAACGGCATCGTCAGAGGATGCTTTGAGATGCAGAACAGTGAAAATTGCGATAGGAGGCGATCCTTATCTCAAACAATGAAAGACGGAGACTCCACAGTGATGGTGCGCTCCGGGAGCAGAACCGGCAGGTCCGTGAGCCCCGCGAACCGCAGGAGCAGGAAGAAAAGCACGGCCATCCCGTTCTCGGATTCCTGGGCCGGACCATCGTCACCCTCGTCTGTCTGGGCATTATGGCGGGCAGTCTGGTGGCAGTGG
>ENA-OWPF01003042-OWPF01003042.1-human-gut-metagenome-genome-assembly--contig:-NODE-3042-length-10698-cov-2.694729_pt1 | contig 10698 bp, 8 predicted proteins | sample MGYA00248261_ERZ651840 | MGnify/ENA primary metagenome ERZ651840 (study PRJEB26924, sample SAMEA4378268) | human gut metagenome | biome: human gut; feature: human-associated habitat; material: faeces...
TTTCTGTTCCCATACCCACAAACCATTCCGGTCCCTTTAAAATAATCTGCGGAATATTTGCCCAGGTCTCCACATTATTTAAAATCGTCGGTTTTTGGAATAAACCTTTCAATGCAGGGAATGGGGGACGCGGTCTTGGCTCACCACGATTTCCTTCAATGGATGTCATCAATGCCGTCTCTTCTCCACAGACAAACGCTCCCGCTCCCAGTCTCAAATCAATATCAAAATCAAATCCTGAATCGAAAATGTTCTTGCCTAACAGTTCCATTTCACGGGCCTGCCGAATTGCGATTTCCAGACGTTCAATTGCGATCGGATATTCCGCACGCACATAGATGTACCCTTGTGACGCCCCGATTGCATACCCTGCAATTGTCATTGCCTCCAACACAACATGAGGATCCCCCTCGAGCACCGAGCGATCCATAAACGCTCCCGGATCTCCTTCATCGGCATTACAACAGACATATTTTTGTTCTGCCTGATTGCCTTTTGCAAATTTCCATTTCAACCCCGTCGGGAAACCTGCTCCTCCGCGTCCTCTCAGTCCACTGTCCAAGATAACCTGAATGACGTCATCCGGTGTCATCGTCGTCAAGACTTTTCCAAGAGCCTCGTATCCGCTCGTCCCTATGTATTCTTCAATATTTTCCGGATTGATCACGCCACAGTTGCGAAGCGCAATTCGCTTTTGTTTCTTATAAAATTCCGTCTCTTGAAGCGGCAGTATTCCATCTTCACTGACCGTCTCCTGATATAAAAGACGAGTAACAATTCTTCCGTTTAACAAATGTTCCGATACGATTTCCGGAATGTCCTCTTCTTTTACCATGGAATAAAATGCGCCCTCCGGATAAACGATCATAATCGGCCCCAACGCACACAGCCCGAAACATCCTGTTTTCACGACTCCAATCTCATTTTCCAGACTATTTTTTCGAATCTCTTCATGCAGTTTTTCAATAATTTTCTTGCTGCCGGAAGAAGTACACCCGGTACCTCCGCAGACCAACACATGCTTGCGATACGGGTTATCTTCTGTCCAGACTCCGTCTTCTGAACGAAACTCTACCTGTCCCCGCATCTTTTCTTTGATTGCTTTCAATTCTTCCAGTGACTTCATGCATATCCTCCATTTCTATTTTCATACGATCCTAATCATATTTTGCTAAAATATCATCTATGTCATCTACAGTCAAACGTCCGTAGACATCATCATTTACCATCATGACCGGCGCAAGACCGCATGCCCCGACACATCGACAGGCATCCAGTGAAAATTTACCGTCAGGTGTACATTCCCCACCCACGATTCCAAGCTTTTCCATCAGATAATTATAAATATCCCCGGAACCTTTTACATAACATGCCGTGCCAAGACAGACTGAAATGCGATATCTTCCTTTTGGATTGAGCGTAAACTGTGAATAAAACGTTGCAACTCCATATATTTTCTCCAACGGAATCTTCATCTCATTTGAAATCATTGTCTGCACTTCTATCGGAAGATACCCATATATTTCCTGAGCCTTTTGCAAAATGGGCATCAAAGCACCTTTATCATCCTTCAATTCCGCAATCACCTGCAATAACGCCTCTTCCTGCTCTTTTGTTCCATGAAACGGAACCCCTCCTGTTTTAGAACACATCCTGAAACCTCCTTTTACTGTAATTTTCCGTTCTACACCTTGTGCATCTCGATATACCACTTCATATTAACACAGATTTATGCAAAAATCCATATTTAAGCACTTTTCTTTTATGTATTTTTACCATTATTTTAATTTATTTTTGATAGTTTTTGTAATTTTATACAAAATTCTGAAATTAGACAGGATTTAAAAGACAATAATAAAAAAGAAACCTTGTACAAATCTTACTAGAAGAATCTACAAAATTTCTTTTTAGATAAAAATAAATTATCATCAAACTATTCCGGATGCTATCCGCCTAAAGTTACATCTTGTTTGTCATACCACCTGATTGCTTTATCAAAATCTCTTTCTTTATAATCCGGCCAAAGATTTTCTACCACATAGAAATCTGCGTAGACTGACTGCACAGGCAGCATCCCCGACAATCTTCTCATATTTCCCCAACGAATTACCAAATCAATTCTGGAAATATCCTTCGAATGTATTTGAGTCATTACATCGTTCTCTTGCTCCATACCCTCTTTTCTTATCGCGCTCAAATCCCATTCCCAGCCGTAATTCACAAGAAAATTCACCTTGATATCAGCAATTCCGATTTCCTTTCTCTGTGTATATTTCAAAAGTTCTTCCGGAAAATGTACTGAGCTCGAATCTCCCACAACCAAGAGCGATACATTCCCTTCTTTTTGAATCAGCCGCACTGCATCTACGCACGCTTTTTTAAATGCATTTTGCTGCACTTTCGGCCGTTTACAATTGTCCACAGTAAACCCATAATACGTAATTTCCGCGACTCCATACTCCTTTGCTTTGCGCAGCACTTCAAGTCCCGGGTTCAGTCCGTGCTGATAGCCATCTTTTTTCTCCATCTGATGTTGTGTCGCCCATCTCCTATTTCCATCCGGTATAATTGCAATATGTTTTGGAATCCTCAACGCAGTCCCTCCTAAATTTTTATACAAGGACTATTCCCATAATAAACGATATTTATTCCAATCACATAGAAAAGCCCCGGAACTTCAAGTTCCGAGACTTCATTTTTCACCGTCTATTTAATAAACATCGCATCCCCAAAGCTGAAGAAACGGTATTTTTCTTTCACAGCCTCCTCATAAGCCGAGAGCACCTGTTCTCTTCCTGCCAATGCAGATACCAACATGACCAATGTAGACTCCGGCAAATGAAAGTTCGTGATCAGGCAATCTAACACCTTAAATTCATACCCCGGATAAATGAAAATCTCCGTCCAGCCATTCGTCGCATGAAGTTTTCCATTTTTATCTGCAGCAGATTCAATTGTTCGACAACTTGTTGTTCCGACACAAATTACGCGATGCCCGCTTTCTTTTGCACGATTAATCTTTTCAGCCGCCTCTTCGTCAATCTGATAAAATTCTGAGTGCATGTGATGTTCCAATATATTATCTACTTTTACAGGACGGAATGTTCCAAGTCCTACATGTAAGGTCACACGTGCAATCTGCACGCCTTTCTCTTCAATCTCTTTTAACAACTCCGGCGTAAAATGCAGTCCGGCTGTCGGAGCTGCAGCAGAGCCGGAATGTTTCGCATATACCGTCTGATATCTGTTTTTATCTTCCAATTGGTGTGTGATATACGGCGGCAGCGGCATCTGTCCTAATTGATCTAAAATTTCCTCAAAAATTCCTTCGTATTCAAAATGGATCAGACGATTGCCTTCTTCTACGATATCAACGACTTCACCGACTAAAAGACCGTCTCCGAAACTGATTCGAGTTCCCACTTTTGCCTTTTTCCCAGGCTTTACAAGCGTCTCCCATACATCGTTTTCTTTTCGTTTTAGCAACAATACTTCTATTTTTGCATCCGTGCCGATTTTGGAACCAATCAGCCTTGCCGGAATCACTTTTGTATCATTGATAACAAGACAGTCCCCTTCCTGCAGATAATCTATAATCTCCCGGAACACATGATGCTCCACCTTGCCAGTCTCTTTATCCAACACCAAAAGTCTTGAGCTTGAACGGTCCTCCAATGGATCCTGTGCAATCAATTCTTCCGGTAAATCAAAATAAAAATCTTCTTTTCTCATCTTTTTGAAACTTCCTTTCTTATCCAATGCCGCCATATAAAATACCCAATATATAGACAACAATCGTCAAACCAACAAAAATATATTTTGTCATTGGCTCAAACCATTTTCCAATCTTTTTCTCGCGTCCCATCTGTACCTGCTCCCTTGCAAACCTAGGAGGGCATACCCAGAAAAACATAATTGCGGCAAGCAATGCTCCCAGTGGAATAATGTAAATTGAAACCACATCCATCCATGTACTTACGACATCACCGGATTCAATGACAACTCCAACCGCCACAGCCACAACTGCCACAATTGCGACTGCAATCTTTCTCGACACTCCAAAGCGTTCCTGAATCGCCTCCACCGGTGTCTCAAACAAATTGATCAACGAAGTGACTGCCGCAAACAGAACTGCCACAAAAAAGAGAATACAGAAAAATGTTCCGGCCGGCATCTGCTGAAATACTTTCGGCATCGTAATGAACATCAATGCCGGTCCTGCATTTGGATCTAATTGAAACGCAAACACTGCGGGTAAAATTACAAACGCTGAAAGAAGCGCTGCCAATGTATCGAAAATCGCTACGTTTCTCGCACATGCAATCACATCTTCATCTTTTTTCAGGTAGCTTCCATAAACTATAGTTCCTGAACCTGCTAATGAAAGCGAAAAAAATGCCTGCCCAAGTGCATATACCCAGGTTTTTACATTTCCAAGTTCACTCCATTTTGGCTTTAGCAAAAAGGAATACCCAGATACAGATCCTTTCAGAAAGAACACTCGCACCGCCAGTATCAGGAACAGGCAGAAAAATGCAGGCATCATAAACTTATTGACTTTTTCAATTCCTTTTGCAATCCCAAACAGCATGATTGCAAACACAATCACCAGACCAAGCAGATGCCACGGAATACTTCCAAATGAAGCAGATATCTCTCCGAAGTACTCTTCCGATTTTGTTTTCATCAGACTTCCCGTCACAGATCCGACCAAAAATTTCAAAATCCATCCCACAACAACCGAATACCCGATTGCAATTCCAAGCGAACCAAGTGTCGGCACAAGTCCGACGAACTCGCCCCATCTTCCGCCTCTCATCTTCGATGCTCCGCGAAACGCCCCGATAGAACCAGCTTTCATCGCACGTCCAAACGCCATCTCACCTGCAACACCCGCAAATCCGAGCACAAAAACAAATATAAAATACGGTATCAAAAATGCAGCACCGCCACCTTCGCCTACACGATAAGGAAACAGCCAGATATTTCCCATTCCAACAGCAGAGCCGATACATGCCAGCACAAAGCCGAACCGGTTTTGAAATGTCTCTCTTTTTTTGTTTGTCATCTTTTTCCCCTCTTCCTCATTTGCATTTTCGCATATATAATCACATTATATATGCTTTTTTCTAAAAACGCTACCCCTTTTTCAATGAAGCATCTGATTCACCAGCAGCCAGTTTGCCCGAAACGGACGCATCAAGTTCCAATACCCGACACCATGGATATCCTTTTCTGCAGCCAGCTGCAATTTTGCATAAATACTTCTCACATCTTCAAACCAGACTTCATATCTCCTTCCACCAATTTCATAATAGAAAAACGGACTTTGATAACGCTCATCGTACTGAATCTCCGCACCTCGCTCTGCCGCGATGACATTCGCCTCAACATTTCCAATCAACCTTGCTTTTGTCACCCCTCGCTCATATGGGAGCGGCCAGCTATATCCATAATTCGGGACTCCCAATACAATTTTTTCTTTCGGAATTTCCGTGAGGGCATACTCCAACACCTGTCGGACATTTGGCAGCGGCGCTACCGCAAGCGGTGGTCCGTATGTATACCCCCATTCATACGTCATCAGAAACACCGTATTTGCACTTTGCCCCAACAGATGATAATCCATTGCCTCATACAACAGCCCTTTTTGATAAGAAGAGGTCTTCGGAGCAAGCGCCACCGACACCCGATATCCATTTTCATTCATCGTCTCCCGTAAACGATTCACAAAATCTGCATACCCTACCCGATCTTCCGGCCGAATATATTCAAAGTCCACATCTACACCTACATACCCCTTTTCTCGTACTGTCTCCAAAAGATTTTCAATCAAATTGTCCTGAACCGTCTCATTTTCCGATAATATTTGAATCAACCCACTGTTAAAGGTCCCCGTCTCCGCAAACGGCGTCAGCACCAGAATCGGTTCCACCTGCTGATTCCAAGCCTCCTGAATCACCCACGTCTCGTCAATCTGAGGTGGTATCAATTCTCCTTCTGCCGTAAATCCATAAGAAAAAATAAGTATTTCATCTATATAAAGAAGTACCTCACGCAAAATATACGGCTCAATAAACGGATATGCATACCCGCTGATCCTACCTTGCATAAGCGGTTCTCCCTCATAAGAAATGACCAAACTCTGCCCCTCTAACAAATAGGTCTGATTCAACAGAAACGGATTGTTTTGATATAGATTTTTGACCGTGATACTATATTCTTCCGCGATCTGCTTCACCGTCTGTCCTTCTCTCACAATATGAACCCGGCTCGTCATCAGAATCAAAAGAGCTTGCCCCGGAACAAGATTTTGCTGCGCTGCCAGCTCATTGTCATACACAATCCGGTCAGCTGAGACGTCATATAGCTGAGCGATCGAATAGATTGTCTCTCCACTTTTTACAACATGTATCGGCATGGTTATTCTCCATTTTTATTTCTTTACTTTTAATATATTCATCTATCGATAACCCCAAAACCGAATTTGTCACTATAACAAGTATTATTGTGCTGACTCTCCCTATCCCTCAACATATTTCATATATGGAACAAACATATCTATACTATGATCATCGGAATACAACTGCTCCGGAGTCGATTCAGTGCTTAATGCTGAACCACATCCCGAAAAACTAATCATAAAAAAATACTCATACCTAAAATAGTAAATATTTTCTTCAATTCATTCACCTCCCATAACATCTATGCAAAATTCCAATTGAACAGTATCGACCTTCCCATTGCCTATGAAAACAATACCATCCTTCCGCTTGGTTGGCAAGCGGTTTTACGATTCAAATGCGCCGCCCGTGTAAAGCAGTGTTTTGATTACTACTGATTTTACATAGAGGATTTTATTATGAAAACACTTGATTTCTGTAGCTTCTGCACAGAAAATGCTGTATAATCACAGGTAAGTACAAAAAACTGCTTTTTCGTTTCCCCCATCATTGATTCTAACCTAAAGAATTTAGAAATGAGGTATTTTTATGGAATATATTAGAGTAACCAACGAGAATATAGACAAAGAGCATATATGCTGTGCCATTTCAAATAACAATGATATTCAAGTATCATCAAAAAAGGCTTGGCTACAAGAGCGATTTAACGAAGGCTTAGTTTTCCTAAAGAGCGAAGAACGAGGAAAGTGTTTTATTGAGTATATTCCTGCTGAAAATGCTTGGAATCCTATTATTGCAGATGGGTATATGTATATTAACTGTCTTTGGGTTGCTGGTTCATTCAAGGGTCATGGATACTCAACAGACTTATTAAATGCGTGTATTGAAGATAGTAAAACAAAAGGAAAACAAGGGTTATGTATTCTATCTTCCCAAAAGAAAAAAACATTTTTAGCTGACCCTAAATTCTTAAAATACAAAGGTTTCATCGTTTGCGATGAAGCAGATAATGGTATTCAATTATGGTGTTTACCATTTAATAAAAATTCCTTGTTACCTAAATTCAAGAAGTGTGCCAAGCACCCTCACATTGATGAAATGGGATATGTTTTATACTATACCAGTCAATGTCCATTTAATGCGAAATATGTGCCTATTGTAGAAGAAATCGCAAAAGAAAAGGGCGTACAGTTTAAATCTATTCATTTGCAAAGCAAAGAGCAAGCACAGAATGCACCTACGCCGATTACAACTTACGCTCTGTTCTATAATGGAGAATATTTAACAAATGAGCAGATGAATGATAAGAGATTTTTAAAGTTATTGGCAAAATAACCCCCAGCTTATAGAGCTAAGAAAACTTCCTCCTACATCCCGTTTCGTCTTACACAAAAAGTACCGCCATCTGACGGTACTTTCCTTCTTTTATTTACTGTCTTAATTCAATTCCCATTTCTTCCAATGCTTTCAAGATTTTCGTCATCGCAGAAGTCACATCTGCCTCTTCCAATGTCTTATCTTTTGCACGGAACACAATAGAATATGCAACAGATTTGAATCCTGCTTTAATCTGCGCTCCCTCATAAAGGTCGAATAATTTGTAGCTTTCTAAGTAAGCGCCGCCTTTCTTCGCAATCACTTCCTCGATCTGACCAACCAAAATTTCTTTCGGCACAACCATACTGATATCACGAGTCACTGCCGGATATTTTGCAATTCCTTCATATTTTCTGTCAAATGTAGCAAGTTCCACTACCTCCGGCATATCAATCACTGCAACATAAGCTCTTGTCCCGATTCCGTAAATATCTGCCACTTCTGGATGTACTTCTCCCAAGTATCCTACTACTTTTCCACCGTAAATGATATTTGCCTGACGTCCCGGATGCAAGAATGTCTTTCCTGCGTTTGGATCATATGTCTCTTTTTCATGCATACCGATTTTTTCAAAGAATTCTTCTACAACGCCTTTCATGCTGAAGAAATCACCTTCTCCATACATACCAAGTGTGAACTGCATACGTTCTTCCGGAAGTTCTGTGACCGGAAGCTGTTTTGGAAGATAAATATTTCCAAGTTCATACAAACGAACATCTTTATTTCTTCTGTTATAGTTTGTCGCAAGCGATGTTAACATTCCATTCAAAGAAATTGTTCTCATAATACTGTAATCTTCTCCAAGCGGATTCATAATCTCCACCGCTTCACGGAGTTTTGAGTCCGCCGGAAGCAACAGTTTTGGACTTTCAAAAGAATATGTCATTCCCTGACTGAATCCACAGAACTCTGCAATATTTCTGGCTACTTCCTCCACACGAAGTTTGAATGACAATTTTCCTGTTGTTGCCTCTCCCCTTGGAAGTGTTGTCGGAATATTGTCATATCCGTAAAATCTTGCCACTTCTTCTGCAAGGTCTGCAAGTCTGAATAAATCATGTCTGAATGTCGGTGTGATCACTTCTTTTGCCTCTGCATCATATTCCAAGCCGATTTTTTCAAAATATCCAAGCATTTCTTCTTCTGAAATATCTGTTCCAAGCATCACATTGATTTTCTCTGCATCAAATGGAACGCGAACCGGTTCTTTTTCTTTTCCATATACATCAACGGTTCCTCCGACAACTTCACCTGCACCTAATTCTTCAATCAACTGGCAGGCTCTGTCGATTGCCGCTTTCGCATTGTTCGGGTCAAGTCCCTTTTCAAATTTTCCGGAAGCATCTGTACGAAGTCCGACTTTTTTGCTTGATTTACGGATATTTGTTCCATCAAAGCATGCCGCCTCAAACAATACGTTCTGCACATCATCTGTAATCATAGAGTTTTCTCCACCCATGATACCCGCAATACCAACTGATTTTTCTCCGTCGCAGATCATTAGGACAGATTCGTCCATCTCTCTTTCCTGTCCGTCTAATGTCACGAATTTTTCTCCTGCTTTTGCTGTCTTTACAACAATCTCATTTCCGGCAATCGTAGAAAGATCGTAAGCATGCATTGGCTGCCCATACTCTTCCATCACATAGTTTGTGATATCAACAAGATTGTTGATCGGACGGATTCCAACAGAAGCCAGTCTTCTTTGCATCCATCTCGGAGATGGTCCAATTTTTACATTTTTCACAACTCTTGCACAGTAGCGTGGGCAAAGCTCTGTGTTCTCCACAGTTACTTTAATATAATCATTGACATCTTCGTCATTTCCAGTCTCTGCCACAACCGGAGGACAGAATTCTTTTCTAAAAGTTGCCGCTGCTTCTCTCGCAATTCCCACTACACTAAAGCAGTCCACACGGTTTGATGTCACCTCGTATTCAAATACAACATCATTTCTTCCAAGTGCTTCAATCGCGCTGCTTCCAACTACTGCATCTTCCTCGAAAATATAGATTCCGTTCTCCGGAGCCTCCGGGTACATATCTGTTGTAGATCCAAGTTCTTCGATGGAACACATCATACCAAAACTTTCCACTCCACGAAGCTTTCCTTTTTTGATTTTGATTCCGCCTTCTACAACTTTCCCGTCATGACTTCCTGCTACACGTCCACCGTCTAATACAACCGGCACCTTTGCTCCTTCAAATACATTCTTCGCTCCGGTTACAATCTGAACAGTCTCTGTTCCAACATTCACCTGGCAGACAACCAGTTTATCCGCATCCGGATGTTTCTCAATTTTATCAATCTGACCAATTACAATTTTTTCAAGGTCTGCATCCAACACCTCAAATCCCTCTACTTTTGTTCCGGAAAGCGTCATCGCATCTGTGTATTCCTGCGCTGTGACATCAAGGTCCGGCACATATGCTTTTATCCATGATAATGATGTATTCATTTTCTAAATCCTCCTAAAAATTTCTACTCTTTGGCATATTCTGTCGCGCCGCTCATTTTACTCTTTGGCACATCTTCTAGAATTGCTTTAAGAATCTAATATCGTTTTCGTATAATAATCTCATATCGTCGATTTCGTATTTCAACAGTGCAATACGTTCCAATCCTACACCGAATGCGAATCCGTTGTATTCTTCCGGATCAATTCCGCACATTTCCAGTACATGTGGATGAACCATACCGCAGCCTAAAATTTCAATCCATCCGGAGCCTTTACAGAAACGGCATCCTTTTCCGCCACATTTAAAGCATGTCACATCCACTTCAGCGCTTGGCTCTGTAAATGGGAAGTGATGTGGTCTGAATTTTGTCTTCGTCTCTGGTCCGAATAATTCTTTTGCAAACACTTCCAAAGTTCCTTTTAAGTCAGCAAAAGAGATGTTTTTGTCAATCACAAGCC
>ENA-OWPF01003045-OWPF01003045.1-human-gut-metagenome-genome-assembly--contig:-NODE-3045-length-10693-cov-14.433446_pt1 | contig 10693 bp, 9 predicted proteins | sample MGYA00248261_ERZ651840 | MGnify/ENA primary metagenome ERZ651840 (study PRJEB26924, sample SAMEA4378268) | human gut metagenome | biome: human gut; feature: human-associated habitat; material: faeces...
AGCATCGGCCTGGGCGTCAGCGGCTACCACCACATGCTGGCAAAGCGCGGCATCCACTGGGAGAGCGATGAGCACCTTGCCTTCACCGACGCAGTGTTCGAGCTCATCAACTACGCCGCTGTCAAGGCGGACACAGCTCTGGCACGGGAAAAGGGTCGTTACGCGCTCTTTGAAGGCAGCGACTGGCAGACGGGCGCGTATTTTGAAAAGCGGGGTTATACCTCCGAAAAGTGGCGGGCGCTTGCGAAAACGGTGGCGGTGCAGGGAATGCGCAACGCCTATCTGCTGGCGGTCGCACCGACCTCCAGCACATCTATCCTCTCCGGCACGTCGGCGGGCATAGATCCAATTATGAAGAAATTCTTTTTAGAGGAAAAAAAGGGCAGCATGCTGCCCCGCGTTGCTCCGGAGCTTTCTATGGATACATGGTGGTACTATAAGGCGGCGCATCTGATCGACCAAAGCTGGTCGGTACGCGCCGCGGGCCTTCGCCAGAGACATATTGACCAGGCGCAGAGCATGAATCTCTATATCACCAACGACTATTCCATGCGTCAGGTGCTCAGACTGTATTTGGAGGCGTGGAGGGCCGGCGTCAAGACCATTTACTATGTCCGCAGCAAGGCCCTTGAGGTCGAGGCCTGCGAAAGCTGCTCGTCATAAGGAGGATAGCATGACGGAACTGAAGAAAAAGCCCCTCTTTAACCCGGAGGGCGACCCTGATGTGCGCCTGCGGCGCATGATCGGCGGCAATACCACCAACCTCAACGACTTCAACAATATGAAGTACGCTTGGGTCAGCGACTGGTACCGGCAGGCCATGAACAACTTTTGGATCCCTGAGGAGATCAATCTCTCGCAGGATGTGAAGGACTATCCCCGCCTGCTGTCAGCCGAGCGCAGCGCCTACGATAAAATTCTGAGTTTTCTTGTCTTTTTGGATTCCATTCAGACAGCGAACCTGCCTAATATCGGCGCCTACATTACCGCCAACGAGGTCAATCTCTGCCTGTCCATTCAGGCGTTTCAGGAGTGTGTCCACTCACAGAGCTACAGCTATATGCTCGACACCATCTGTTCCCCCGTGGAGCGCAATGACATCCTCTACCAATGGAAAACGGACGAGCATCTGCTGCGCCGCAACACCTTCATTGGGGACTGCTACAACGAGTTTCAGGAGCGGAAGGACGCTCCCACGCTGCTGCGCGTGATGATGGCAAACTATATTTTGGAGGGCATCTATTTTTACAGCGGCTTTATGTTCTTCTACAATCTCTCCCGAAACGGGAAGATGCCCGGCTCGGCGCAGGAGATTCGCTACATAAACCGCGATGAGAACACGCACTTGTGGCTGTTCCGCAATATCATCACGGAGCTGCAAAAGGAGCAGCCGGAGTTGTTCACCGCCGAGAGCGTACAAGCGCTGCGCGAGATGATGCGTGAGGGCGTGGAGCAGGAGATCGCATGGGGGCATTATGTGATCGGCGACGACATCCCGGGGCTGAACCGGCAGATGATCAGCGATTACATCCGCTATCTCGGCAACCTCCGCTGGACGAGCCTTGGCTATCCCGCATTGTATCCAGGCTTTGAGAGCGAACCGGAGAGCATGGAATGGGTCAGCCAGTACGCCGACGCCAACATGGTCAAGACCGATTTCTTTGAGGCACGCAGTACCGCCTACGCCAAGAGCACCGCACTGATAGACGATTTATAAGAAAACCAAAGACATCAGAATAGGAGATACTACTATGAATTACAGCGCTATGATCCAAAATCGCAGATCCGTTCACGCATTCTGCGAAAAGGAAGTTCCGAGCGAGGCTATCGGCCAGCTCCGATCCTACTATGAAAAGACCTGCCCCCGTCTTGTCCCGGAGATTGCAACGGAGTTGATCGTCTTGGACAAGGATGCACAGCCGGCGCTGGAGAGCTCAGCGGGCTATAATCAATTTCTCATCGGAGCACCGCACTACCTGCTCCTTATGTCTGCCCCGCATTCCTATGCGGCCATCAACGCCGGCTACATGATGGAAGATCTCGTCCTCAAGCTGACTGAGTTGGACATTGACACCTGCTGGATGACCTTCACCGACAGCGACAAAATCAAAAAGGCACTGTCTCTCGCCACCCCGTTAGAGGTGGCGGCAATCGTTGCCTTTGGCTACGGGGAAAAGACCGCAAAAAAGCTGCGGCTGAATATCCTAAGTATGTCTCAGATCGATGTGCGGGCCGAGCAGCAGTACTACGCGCCCAAAAAGGGCGTGCATGATTTGGTTCACATGGGGAGCTGGAGCAACAAGTCTGGGCTTGACGAGATGATAGACTTCTACGACGATATGCTCTGGCAGTCCTTCTACGCCGCTTCGCTCTCCCCCAGCTATCTCAACCGTCAGCCCTATGGCTTCCTTGTGCAGGATCACAGCATCTATTTGGTGCAGCAGGAGGATGCCTACACCGATAATTTGGATGCCGCATTGGATCTCGGTATTGTCATGCTCCACTTCTCCGCCGTCGCCTCCCAGTGGGCGGGGCAGGTACGCTGGGAACTTTCACCTGCTGCGCCCGACGGCCTGCCGGAAGGACTTCGCTCCGCTGCGGTGTACCACATGTAACGACTCTGGGGGAAGCAAGGCAACGGTAAAATGCGCGACCGTCGATCCGCGGTTGAGCGTATGTTCCATTAGAAAAGAAGAACCTATCAGTCAGAGTCTGAGTAAGGAAAATAGGAGGTATTTTTTATATGGCTATCCAAACGGTAACAGATGCCATCCGCTATGTAGGGGTGGATGATAACACATTGGCACTCTTTGAAAACCAGTACCCCGTCCAGCCTATGGGAGTGAGCTACAACTCCTATGTCATTCTGGATGAGAAGATCGCCGTGATGGACAGCGTGGACGCACGGGCGGCGGAAGAATGGCTTTCCAATGTGGCGCGGGTGTTGGAGGGGCGCAGCCCCGACTATCTTGTGGTCACACACATGGAGCCGGATCATTCCGGCAGCCTCATGCGGCTGGCACAAAAGTACCCGGAGATGAAGATCGTGGGAAACGCGAAAACATTTACCCTGATCAAGCAGTTCTTCGGCACAGGTGCATTGTCGGAAGACCGTATGCTGGAGGTTGGCGAAAGAGATACGCTTTCCTTGGGTTTGCACCGGCTGCGCTTTCTGCTGGCGCCGATGGTACACTGGCCGGAGGTGATGACGGCGTATGAGGAAACGGAAAAAATCCTGTTCTCGGCGGATGCCTTCGGACGCTTTGGCTCACTGGAACGGACTGCCCGTGCCCCCTGGGTGCCGCAGGCCCGACGGTATTATTACAATATTATCGGGAAATATGGCGCACAGGTGCAGGCGCTGCTGAAAAAAATCTCCGCGCTGGAGATCAAAACAATCTGCCCGCTCCACGGTCCCGTGCTTACAGAAGGGCTGGAGGAGTGTCTGCGGCTCTATGATCTCTGGTCACAATGGGAACCAGAAGAATCGGAGAGCATACTGATTGCCCACGCATCCATCCATGGAAATACTGCCCATGCGGCGAAGACCCTCAAGGGTAAATTAGAGAAAAAAGGCGTACAGGTCAACATATGTGATCTCACTGTGACAGATCTTTCCTACGCTGTTGCCAGTGCGTTCTACTGCGGGAAGTTGGTTTTAGCCAGCGCCACCTATGACGGAGGACTGTTTCCGCCCATGAGGGAGTTTTTGGAACATTTACGGACAAAGGGATTCCGAAACCGCCGGGTTGGCCTTATTGAAGACGGCTCTTGGGCACCTGCTGCCGCGCGGCTGATGCGCACCAAATTGGAGGAGATGAAGGATATCCACCTTTACGAAACGGTAGTGTCTCTGCGTGGTGCATTGAACCAAACCAACGAAGCGCAGATGGACGCTCTGGTGGCTGAGCTCTGCGCAGAATAAGCTGCAACAAACCGCAGCTATTTTCGTACAGATGATGGTCTTACTCATCTGCTTTATGTCCCAAGGGCAGAGTACCGTCACCTCAGGATGAGGTCACAATGTGGTGTGGGACGAGACCGGAGTCTTGAGAATACCCAAACAAAGGAAAGGAGCTGACAGATATGGCAGCTATGAATATGAATCAGGAGCAGTTTAAGCAGTTGATCCGGGAGGAAAAGCCTGTTTTGGTGGATTTCTGGGCGCCCTGGTGCAGCTATTGCCGGAGGATCGGCCCTGCGTATGAGAAGATTGGAGAGGAATACGCGGACAGCCTTGCTGTCGGCAAGATCAATATTGACGAGGAGCCGCAGCTGGCGGGGGCCGAGGGGATCGAGGTCATCCCAACTCTGGTGCTGTACCGGAACGGAAAGGCCGTGGATTCCATCACCGCGCCCGGCTCAAAGGCAGAAATCGACCGTTTCATTCAGGAAGCCTTGGCGAAATAACGGAGGGTTCAGATATGAACAACAATCATGTTTATGATATGCTCGTGGTGGGCGGCGGACCGGGCGGCTACACCGCTGCCCTGTACGCGGCACGGGCGGGGCTGGACACCATCGTGCTGGAAAAACTGTCCGCCGGTGGGCAGATGGCCCTGACCGAGCAGATCGACAACTACCCCGGCTTTGAGAACGGGATCGACGGCTTCTCTCTGGCGGAGAATATGCAAAAGCAGGCGGAGCGTTTTGGGGCACGCAGCGAATACGCGGAAGTTCTCCGCATGGATCTGACGGCGGTTCCCAAGCTCGTGGAGACCAGCGAGGGGATCTTCCGGGGGAAAACCGTGGTGCTGGCCACCGGCGCAGACCCCAGAACGCTGGGCGTTGCCGGAGAGACGGAGCTGTTGGGCCGGGGCGTGGCCTACTGCGCCGCCTGCGACGGGATGTTTTACAAGGGCAAAACGGTGGTCGTGGTGGGCGGCGGCAATTCCGCCGCGGCAGATGCCCTCCTTCTCAGCCGCGTGGCGAAAAAAGTGATCCTCGTCCACCGCAGAGACACCCTGCGGGCCACCAAGATCTATCACGAGCCGCTGGCACAGGCCGAAAACGTGGAATTCCGTTGGAACAGCGTCGTTTCCGCGCTGCTTTCCGGGGACAGGCTGACCGGCGTCCGCCTGCGGGACACCGTCACCGGTGAGGAAAGCGTGGTGGACTGCGACGGCGTATTTGTCAGCGTGGGCCGACAGCCCGCCACGGCGCTGGCGGTGGGTCAACTGGCGCTGGACGGCGGCGGCTATATCGTGGCCGGAGAGACCACGGAAACCAGTATTCCCGGCGTATACGCCGTGGGCGACGTGAGGACGAAGCCCCTCCGTCAGGTGGTCACCGCCGTGGCGGACGGCGCGGTGGCAGTCCACATGGCGGAGAAATATATCGCGGAAAACCGATAAGGGAGGTAGATTGAAAAAGCCATGTTTAAGGTCAGGCCGGATACGACCGCAGTGGGGATGCCGACATATCTGCAAGGCAAACTGCCAGAGTGATGGCAGATAAGATAACCCATGTAAGATCGGGAGATATGTTGTCTCTCCATATCCAGTCCACGCAACAGTGAGCAACTGAACACAAAACACAGCCACAGATGTACTCTGCGGCTGTGCTTTTATGCATAGTACTTACGGAAAGGATTCGATGAGCAGATTTCTGTGATACGGATTTTGGATTCTCGCAGAGAGGAATTTCGATTGAGTAAAGCATATGAGCAGAAAATTGACGTGGTAAATGTCATTACTGCTCCAGAAATTGAAATGCTGATTATTCATGCAGAAGGAGCATATGATCAGTTTAAGCGTTCTGGAAAAAAACAAGCGAATTTTGTAAAAGAAATCTTCGGATGCATGATGTGAAGTCGTATGAGATAGAATCGTCTTCGATGCCTCGTTGGGAAACCAACGAGGTATTTTTTTTGCCCCAATCCGACTGCATAGGACACTGAAAAAATCAAAACAAACCATATGTAGTCCTGCAAGGACAACCAAAGTGCGCCTACGAGGCCAACGCGAAACCGGAGGATTCTTGTTAAACTTACTTTGTAAGGACGAAAGTCCGGATGTCCCTTGAAAACTGAATACTCATTCTTCAGGTACATTCCTGTTTGGTCGAGCCATCGACTGCACGCCATGAAGCCCATCGGGGCGATAGCGGTTTCGCAGAAGCAAATGCCGGATTGCAACCGGCGGCGGTGCTAAAGCCAGACAGGGACAATGATACTTCCGTAATTCGCGGTCCGGCCATAAGGAAGGCGGGATGGTTAAATTCCAATGGAGCAGTGAAGCACACTGCCGCCTGTGAGAAATCCTACATCTCTGGGGTGATAAGAAAAAGTACAGAGAAACCATATTTTCAGAAAGCACTGCTGGGTGCTGTATCAGCATGATACCTGGCAGGCTTGTTCTTCCAGTTTTGGTAATGGCACAACCCGTCTAAGTGTATCTGATACGGATATTCTTAAACGAATTTCCATAATACCCTTGGCATATTTCCGCAGCTCTTTCTGAAAACCTACAGTGCTAAAGATGTAACTAATAAACCTTAAATCAGCATCTTCTGTTTCCTTGAAAACATAATAGACAGGGCTAACACATCCGAAATAATGGGATATGCCAACTGATCCGATTATGACATTCATACTGTTTCTCTTGATGATGTTGTCAAAATCGAATTTGGACAGAACATCCTGGACATTGGGAGAGAACCCAGCCAGATAGTCCCGGAAGTTGGCTTCGATGTTATCCGGGTCAGCCAGCAGCTTTTCAAATGTGAACTTGCTGGTATTGTAGAACTGATAACCGGAAGCCTTGGTCAGAAAGCCATCAATGACGGCCAGCTTCTTGACCTTTTCATACTGTGCCAAGACTGCTTCGTGGGTGGGAAGCAGACAGTCGTGGAAACGTTTAACCACGGTCATAGGAAGGATTACAAGTCCGTACTCATGGGGCTTAAAGGGGCCACGGAGCATATCTGCCACATTCCAGATCATCGTTGCTTTTTCTGCAATATTTACTCCTACCGCTTGGATTTTATCGTTAGACATCGTGTGTACCTCGATTCGTATTTTCTTTATGCACTGGCCTGGGTGCCTTCAAGTGGCTCCAGACCAATTATGAAGTCGGTAAGCAAAATAGCATTCAGAGAAGCTTTTTTGCTCGGATAGCTGTGATACCAGCTGTGAGAAACGCCATGCCGGTTCGGCACACCATCAACCACATCATCAACCTTATTGCACTGAGAAACAATGAAGGTATTAAAATAATCGCTGAAGATCTTGTCGTAGTCGTTTGCCTCGATCAGATCTTCCAGTTCTTTTTTAGTGATCGCCATCCTTTGCCGGTGACGATCCTGCATGGTAGCATTGTTTGCCTTTATGTAGATTAAGCCCTCCCACATAGTTGCCAAGCTGGAAATACACAGGGCATATTCACCACGGAGATGTGCTTCAAGAGCCTGTCCCAGAATTCGTTTGATATGTGGTTCTAAATCAGATTCTCTCCATATTCGCTTGATGAATTTGATTTCATTCTTGTCGTAATAGTCGAGAATGACCTTGTCGATACGCTTTTCTCGTCGCTTACTTGCACCTCGGCTTGTTGCCAGGATGTCCGATATTTCCGCTGTCATGGTAATATCCGCTGCCCAGCCAGCGTAGGGGAACCATTTGCATTCATACATAGCCGTCAAGTACGCTTGATTGAACTTCTTGTATCTCCCAAGAATATCCGGTTCCAGTGCAAGATTCTCCAACACAGAGCGCATTGGAGAGATGTCAATGCTCTGAAGCCAATCCATCACAGGCGAATGAATTGTCGCTGTAAGTGCAGACCCAAAGGAGCTTATAATTCCATGAACAGAATCCGCAAGTAGTTTTACCGCACTATTATTGAAAGACTGGAGCATCGCCGTCATCCCTAAATTGGCTTGTTCAAGCAGCGGATTCTTGAAAGTATAGTTGGGGACATTAGCGACTATTGCAAGTTCTCCTAAAGTCTGGATGGTACTACTGTGTTGTAGGGCATCTATTGCAGTACCTACGCTGGTAGCCAACTTCATAGCTTTACTCTGTTCAGCAATCGCTTTCATAGCTGGCGAAGGTTCTGAAATTGCATCCAACGCAAGCGTCGGAATCTCAAAATTGGGGATGTGTGCAGTAGCACCTTCTGCGATTCGCTTGAGTTTTTCCTCTTGCTCCAGAATGGGCGCTAAACTATCTGCTATTTTTTTGCTGGCTTCCATACTTTCCGGCAACTGATCAGAAATAGGGTTATGTTCAAAATCTTTGATCGGGTGCTTATTTCGTTCATACATCAGGATAGTTGCGGGTACAACATCTATTTGCTCTGCAAGCTGTCTGGTAGTCAGAGACTTTCTCTGTCTGTAATACCTCAGATTGTCACCGGGCAGATTACTTGTGGGCTTTTCCTCAAAAGGTATCGTGACCTGGGGCAAAAGCCTTCCTTGGTAAAATTGACACAACGATGTGTGATTGAAAATACCATTGCAAAGACGAATTATCATATTCATCTGGTATTTAGTGAACGGAAAATGTTGGAACAACCCGAAGTAAAGGTTGCTACCCGAAATATGTTTTATGATGAGCAGGGAAAGCATAGACGCACAAAGAAAGAGGTTTTAGACGAGAATGAGTGATATACAAGCATGTGCAAGGGAGATTGTGAATAAAGAAATGATTTATCAATAAGGAAGATGATATGGTGGAAAGCAAGTCTGAAAATGGCTTGCTTTTTACTTTAAAATGATGTTAAGTGATGATAAAGAAAATTGAATTTCCCAAAGAAATTAAAAATAATCGGATTTTATGTTTTACATAAATTTAACACACTTTTGCTTTTTTCGAATTGATTATGTTAGGTCTTTTTGTTATACTGTACTACAATACTATTTGAGAGGAGGAATATTTAACATGGACGAAAGTGATAATGATTCTGAAGCGAACCAATTCAATAGAATTTTTATTTATATATCGCAAGGCATGGACTATGTATTCGGAACATAGACCATGTCTTTTGTTGCTTTTAAGTAAGTGTGATATTTAGATAATTTTATTGTAGAAAGGTTTTATTTATGAGTACATCAATTTTTATTCTTTTAGTAGTGCAGATTATTTTAATTATATTAAACGCGATTTTTGCGAGTGCAGAGATCGCTGTTTTATCAATGAATGAAACAAAGCTAGAACGAATGGCAGAACAAGGTAATGGTCGGGCAAAGAGATTAGTACGATTAACGCAAGAGCCGGCACGATTTCTTGCGACAATTCAGGTTGCAATCACATTGTCGGGATTTTTAGGAAGTGCTTTTGCAGCAGATAATTTCTCAGAACCTTTAGTTGATTGGGTTGTTGGGATGGGCGTGAATATTCCACGTTCTACTTTAGATACCATAGCTGTTATATTGATTACATTGATTTTATCATATTTCACGTTGGTTTTTGGCGAATTAGTTCCAAAGAGAATCGCAATGAAAAAATCTGAAGAACTGGCAATGGGGATTTCAGGATTGGTTACGGGAATCTCTATCCTATTTAAGCCAATCGTTTCATTTCTTTCAATATCGACCAATATTGTCTTGAGGATTTGTGGTATTGATCCAAATGAAGCGGAAGATCAAGTGGGTGAAGAAGAAATACGTATGCTTGTTGATGCGGGAAGTGAAAAAGGAACAATAGATCATCAAGAAAAAGAATTTATTCAAAATGTTTTTGAATTTAATGATATTATGGCTGGTACGATTGCTAAACATCGAACAGATGTGACAATATTATGGATGTCTGATGATGTGAAGGAGTGGGATGAAACAATCCACAATACACGACATACCCTTTATCCCGTCTGTGGAGATTCGATAGATCATGTTATTGGCATTTTAAATGCAAAAGACTATTTTAGATTAAAAGAAAAAAGTAAGGATATGGTTATAGATTCTGCAATTTCTGCACCATACTTTGTTATGGAAACTACAAAAGCAGATGTGCTTTTTAAAAATATGAAACAATCGAAGCAATCTATGGCGATTGTATTAGATGAGTATGGTGGAGTGGTTGGAATAGTAACTCTTTTTGATTTATTAGAAGAAATTGTTGGCGATTTAAACGATATTGAACCAATATCGTCGGAAGAAGAAACTGTTATTATAAGAATAAGCGATAACAAGTGGGAAGTGAAAGGAAATATACGATTAAGTGATATTGAAGACGCTATAGGTGTTACATTTACAGCAGAAGATTGTGACACATTTACTGGATTTGTATTTCAAAAATTTGGTATGGTACCAAAGGATGGGGATACAAAAATAGAATTAGAAATAGAAAATATGCATATAATCATTGACAAAATAAAAGAACATCAAGTTGAACATGCAATTATAGAAATTTTAGAATAAAATTTTGAAATGCATTTGAAAATTATTTTAGAAACAAGGGGATATATCAGAAGAGTACATATACATTTTCAAATACAACAGGGATAGAATGATGTTGCGATAAAAAAGAGGGAGACACACATTTGTTTAATCCATGAAGTCCAATTTTGCTGTTGACGGACGAACACATGCAGAGTACCGCAAGACCAAATCGGAAATGCAGGATTGGCTTGTGGCGCAGAAGATTATGCAGGAAAACCTGAAAGAGGACGAGCAGAAAAAGAGCAGCTGCATGAGCAGGAAGTGCGGCAGGAAGAAGAAAATAGACAAAGCAGTCGATGATGGAATGTCCGGT
>ENA-OWPF01003048-OWPF01003048.1-human-gut-metagenome-genome-assembly--contig:-NODE-3048-length-10679-cov-8.366434_pt1 | contig 10679 bp, 6 predicted proteins | sample MGYA00248261_ERZ651840 | MGnify/ENA primary metagenome ERZ651840 (study PRJEB26924, sample SAMEA4378268) | human gut metagenome | biome: human gut; feature: human-associated habitat; material: faeces...
AAAAGAGCTGAGCAAATTAATGATTAAAAATCATCAATTTGCAACAGCCCCTTTTCATATTTAATAATAAGCTACTGCTTTCTTACCATCAAAAACTAAACCTATTTTTATTATCTCTTTTATTCCTTCATTTATTAATAAAGTATCATATTTCTTTTCTTCTATCTGCTCAAGAGCTTTTTCTGCTTCCTTTTCAAGATTTTTAGTCTTGGCTCTTTTCAGCTCAAATATATATCCTGACCATTTTTTATTTCTTGGCTTTAGAATTATATCAGCTCTTCCATATCCTGTTTCTGGATTTGGTTTCATTTCATAATAATCATCTAGGGCATAGAAAAATCCTGCAAGAAGTGTTTGATATGGATTTTCAAGATTTTTATTAGTATCGTAAAAACTTATTGCATTAAGCACAACCTTTTCTAAAATTTTCACGATGGTATTTATATCTTTACTTTCTAAAGCTGCTTTCATACTTGCTATATTACTTTTTCCTTTAAATATTATTTCAGCAAAAAGTCCTTTAAAAAATGACCGAATCTCTTTATTTGGAATTTTTACTAAATATGCTTCATTATTTATTTTTTCTTTTACAGTTAAATATCCTGAAAAAAGCATAAGCTCCCACAATCTATTTGGATCTAAATCATTTCCTAAAGCTATATTTTCATTAATATATATAGTCTTTTCCTGACTATTTACTAAATTATCTAAGTCTTCAAAAACTGTTCCATCTGAAAGAAGTAATAATTCTTTAATTAAAGCATTTCCTGAAGTATTTATCCAGTAAGCGTCCAATTTTTTATATTTTATATATTTTAAAATGCTCCATGGATTATATACTTCCATATTTCCAAATTTATAGCCATCGTACCAAGATTTAACATCTTCTAATTTATCCTCAGTCTTATACTCTATCAAAGCATTTTCAACTTCATTTTCCAAAAGCCCAAAGTATTCATCATAAGCTTCATCAAGTATTGTATGAGTCTCAATATTATTAAGGTCAGAGAATATTCCTGCTTGAGCCACTCTTATTGCTCCTGTAAGAACTCCCATTTTTAGACTTGAATTAGTTTTTAAACAAGCTCCATACATACTTTTAAAGAAAACAACAGCTCTATCATAAAAACCATACTCATAAGCCATAGTTAAAGGGGCATCATATTCATCTATTAAAACTATAACTTTTTCATTATACTGTTCTTCTAATATTTTACTCAAAAAATTTAAAGCATCATTATAGCTACCGTCTATTTCTTCAAACCAAATTTTATCAAATTTTCTCTTGTTTCTTTCATCTAAATTTTCTCTTAAATATTTATATTTTTCATATAAATTAGATAAAGTCTCCCTTGAACTTTTTTGCATTTCTTCCCAAGTAGTTCCTTTTATTTCTTTCATTGAAACAAAAACTACAGGATATTTCCCCTGCTCTGCAAACACAGGAGAATTTTTTATGTATAAGCTATCAAATAACTTTCTATTTTCTTCTGCTTCTCTTACATCAAAAAAGTTTTTAAGCATAGACATATTAAGAGTTTTACCAAATCTTCTAGGACGAGTAAAAAGTTTAACTTCTGCTCCATCATTAAAAATTTCTTCTATAAATTTTGTTTTATCTATGTAAAAATAATTATCTGTTATTATTTTTTTAAAATCATCTACACCAATAGGAATTTTTTTCATGTCTACACCTCACTTTCTCTTCTAAGATTTATATGTATAGTATACCATAAACAGTTGAAAAATCACATAAAATAACATAGTATTGTTATGAATATTTATCTTTATATCTTAAAAGCTCTATAATAATTATTATCTTTAAACCCAAAAAGTCTTAAATCTGTTGTTGTATATTCACCAGGGAAAAATAAAATTACTTTTGTCTCATTAAATATATTTTGCAGATTATTAAGTAAAGCATGAGTTCTTACTATTGGGTATATCTTACCAACCCCTGTTATAATTACTAAATTTTTATCTTCAACCTTATTTTTTATCATTTTCAAAATTACTTCCATATTAAAGCTGCTTTTTAATTTTTCATAAAGAACTTCTGTCCCTCTTCTTTCTTCCATATGAAAAACTGATTCAAAAATACCATCATTTTTTAAACTTTCAAGAAGAAGATCAAATAGATCTATTTCAATTCCTTTTAATTTAGTATTCTCTAAAGAATTTAATAATTCATTTTTTACTTTATATCTTATATTAAGTTCTTCTTCAGGTAAGTAATCAAAAATATAAAATGGAACTTCATTAGCAAGACCTCTGTTATTATAGAACTCTTCACTTTTTAATTTTTCTATTAATTCTTTAAATCTAATTTCAATATTTTTTTTACTCATTATTAAATCTCCATTTAATATAACATTATTTTTAGTATTTCTTTATTCCCATTTTCTCTTATTTCTTCTATGATTTCTTCATTAATAAGAGGTTTAGAGATCTTATATGATCCGTCTTTTTGTTTTTTTATAAACCCGCCCTCTGATAAGAAATTTTTAATTTTTACAAGCATCTTTTCTTTTCCGCTTTCAGTCCAATTACTTACAATTTCTGATTGTTCTTCTTTATATTTTAAATAATTTCTAAAATCACTTTCAACAAGAGTGTAATCAAAATTTATAAATTTCTCTCTTACAACTTCATCCATAAATTCTGCTACAAATCTTTCCATACACAATATTAAATAAAGATTTATAAACTTTCCATTTTCAATATTTTCTGTTATTATTTTTTTCATTAAACCAACTGTTATTGCTTTTATTCTTTTATTTATTGTTTGATATTTCTTACTAAAATTACTTTCACTTTTGCAGTCTAAAATATCATTCTCTTTTAACTTCTGCTTAAAATCTATCTCTTCTATTTTATATCCATTCTCATAAAGAAATTCACAAACATTCTTCATTTCTGAATAATAAAAATTTTCACCTGTAATAGCTGCATATTTCATTTATTTTCTCCTGTTCTTTATATAAATCCTAAAGCCTTTTGAACTGCATCAATCGGATCTTGATAAAAAATTAACTGCACATCACCTAATATATCTGGCGGAAGTGTTCCCATATCCTTAGCATTTAATAAAGGAATAAGTGCTTTTTTAGCTCCAGCTTCCCTTGCTATTTCTAAAGAATCAGCTAGATTTTGGACAACAGTTACTGTTCCTGATAAAGCCATATCTCCTAATATAACAGCCTGAGATAAAACTTGTCTATTTAAAGCAGTGGAACACATAGAAATAAATCCGCCTAATGTCAGATTATCTGAGATTCCTACATTTTTTTCATCATTTACAGATAAATAAAATTCCTTTTCAGAAATATTTATTGCTCCGCTTATTCTTTTAGAATTTATTTTTAAATAATTAAAAGAATTTTCAAAAGTCTTTTTATATTTATTATCAAATACAGTAATTTTTCCTTTTCCTGCTGAAATTTGTCCCTCTATTTTATAAAGGCTTCTTATTCCGCTACTTGATAATGAAACTGTATAAAGAGATCCAACTTTAAGAGGTCCTTCTGGTATAAGTTTACCTCCCCCTTGTTCTCTTAAACTTACATATTTTTCTTCACCGCTTTCTTTATCAATATATGAAAAATTAGTAGCAAAGAATTCCATTCCTGCCATTTTTTTCAGCTGTTCTTTTATTCTTCTTCTATATTCTAAAGCTCTCACCAAAATTTCTTCAATCTCTTCTTTTGTAAATTCTCCATTAGGATATATAAGTTTTACTAAGGCTGATACTGTTTTTCTTACGGCTATTGTATCCCTCTGATTTAAATCTCTTCCGAGAGCGAAATACTTTTCAAAAGCATCGCCATAAGAAATTTTTCTTAACTCTCTAAAAATTTCTGCCATATAATCTACTATCAATCCATAATCTTTTGTGAAACAACGAGGAGCTAATTTGGGAATCTCCCAGCCGGGAATATAGCTGTGCATTCTATCAAAAAAAGCTGAATCATTATTCATTTCAGGTGGAAAATCTATAAGAAGATGAGCTGTTTTGACTAAAACATCTACTCCTTGATTTATATTTCCTATAAATACCATAGAGGCATTAGCATTCTTTTCTTCTTTTCCTCTGGCAAAAGATCCGCTAGCCATAAAATCTTTCATTATTTGAATTCCGTCTTTATCTTTAAATTTTATTCCAGCAATTTCATCAAATGCAACAACATCCCAATATCCAACTAAACCTATTTGTTTTTTTGCCATATTATAAAATAAATTTGCCACTGTTGTCTGACCACCAGAAAGTAAAATTGAATTTGGACTGATTTCTTTATAAATATATGATTTTCCTGTTCCTCTTGGACCAAGTTCACAAAGATTATAATTATTCTCTACTAAAGGCATTATTCTTGCTAATAAATGCCATATTGCATCATTATCAAAAGCTGACGGCTCCATTCCAGTTGATCTTAATATAAAATCAATCCACTGCTCTTTTGTAAATTCTTTTCTTCCTGCATAAACTTCTTCCATATCCAGACTTGCAATTTGAATAGGTTTTAGCTTAACCAATTTAAAAGGAGAATCTCCGATACTATATTCATCATAGCTGTAGTTTAAAGTGATAATACACCATATTCCTCCGCCCAATAATTTTTCATAATTTCTTATATATGAGCTGTCAATTTCAATATTATCTACTCCTAAATTTGAAAGAGAACTTTCATATCTATCTTTTTTTTCATTAAGTTTTACTGTTATTTTATCTATAACATTATAAGTTCCTATCTCTTTTATTTTAGATTTTACTTTCTCTGCTTCATCAGGACGAACATAATTTTCTGCTAAAATCTTTTTTACTTTTTCCATTCCAAGAAAAATACTCTCTTCATCAGTCTGATTGCAGTACATTCCCAATAAATATTCTAAAACATATATTGGAACATTTGCTCCACCTTTTATTTTTGCAACTAGGTCTTTTCTTACTATTTTTCCTTCAAAAACTTTTTCTGCTATTTCATCTATTATATCCATAAACTTTTAACACTCCTAACTTTAAAAATCAAAATCAGATATAATTCCTACTTTAACAACATATTCTTTTGAATCAAGAATATCTCCTGTTTCAAGATCCATTATTTTTAATGTAACTTTTTTATGCTCTCCACTCAAAGTAAGTCTAAAATCATGCTGGAAATTTTCTTCACAAGCATTAAGCCTGATTTTTACTTCATTACTTACTCTTATATCTCCATCATACAATCCTGCTGAAATATCTCTTTCTAAAACTTTATCTTTTATACTAACTGAATCTAATTGATAGATTGCAAATTTACTTAAGTTTGAAGTTAATTTTCCTGTACTTTCTTTTATTCTTACTCTTACTTTCACTGCTTTCTTAGAATGTACACCGCTTCTGTATTGAATAAGCGGAACTATCATTTCTTGTGGACTTATTCCTCCATGAACAAACTGTAAACCACTTCCGCTTGTTTTTATTCTCTGATCTTTCTTTGGAAATACTCCAAAATAATTATCCATTTTTACAGTAATGCATCCTTTTTGTTCTATTTCTTTTTCATAAAGTACATATCTTTTTCCCATAGTTACAGGCTCTAATTCTGTTTTATCCAGCTCTAATTTATTATATTCTTCAATAGATTTCTTTTCGTATAAAAATCCATGATCACTTGTTATATAAATATTTACGACACCTAAGCTGGAAAGAAGTTTAGACATTCCAACTATATCTTTTACAGCCATATCACAAGACTCAAAAGTTTTATCTTCTGTTTTTCCACTGTCGCTTATTCCATCAATATTATCATGGTAAATATAAATAACTTTTTTTCCTTTTATAAATTCGTCCTGCTCTGTTCTTCCCATATTTTTAAAAACTTTAAAAGATATAGCTGATGATTCTTCACAAGATAATTTTAAAATTCTTTCTCTATTTTCTGTAGTTTTACTGTTTATTCCTGAGACTGTATATATCTCCTTCAAAGGATCTATTTCTCTATTTTCATTTGGAAGCAGATTTGTCATTCCAACATCAGTAATACTAGGAAGACTTGTAAGCATCCCTTTTAAAGTAATCTCTTTGGCACTTGCTTCTTTTTTTAATTTTTCAAAAATTTCACTTCCGACTTCATATCTAAGCCCGTCAGAAATAATGACAGCTACTCTTGTATCACTGCTTTTTATATATTTATCATAGAAATCTTTCTGATAAGGAAGTCCTGTTCCTGTTATAAAATTATCTGACCATAAAGAAAGAAGATTTTCCAAATAATCTTTTTCATAAAATTGAGATACTTTTCTTTCTAAACTGTCAAATATTTCATTGGAATTTTTACCTTTAATTTCATCATAAGATAAAAAGAACTCTCTATACAATCTGTCTATTCTATAATAAATATTTGTATAATCTTCAAATAGCCCGTTTATGCTTTTATCTTTTATAACCAAATCCTGTTTTATTTTTAAAATATTTATAGCAGTGATAAGCATTTTATAATAAATAAAATATTTTTCTTTCCATAATGTGCTGTCAAGTCTTATATTAATATATCTCAAGTATTTGTCATAATCCACTGCTTCTGAACTTATATTTTCTGCTATATATTTAACTGCAATTTTATCAAAATATTCAAAGGCTGTCCCTTGTACTAAAATATCAAAGTCCAGTTCATTTATTCTGCTTTTTATATCAAGCTCTTCTCCTAAATCAAAAAATATTTCTTTAACTTTATCTGCTGTCTGTTTATTCTGTAAAAGAGAACTTACAAAAATATAAATTTCATTTGTTTTACCTTTGTAATATTTCTCTAAATTTGTATGAGGCTTTTCTTGAAGTTCTCTATAAAAATTAACAACTAATAAAGTTTTTAAAAATTTATCAAAATCATCTGTTTCAAAAGAAAATTTATTTTTAATCTCTTCAAATAAAAATTTTGTTCCAATCCATTTTTCAACAACTTCAAGTCTGCTTCTATCTAAAATAATATTTTTAAGTATTTCTTGTATATCAACACTTTTTGAATTAACAGCTACAGCTAAAATAGATAACTTTAAATCTCTTTCTGTTATGTTTTCAGGATTTTCCATAAGTTTTTCCAGTTTCTCTCTTCTGTCTTTACTTCCAAAGAAATCTAAATGCTCTTTTATAACTTGACTCAAATTATAATTTGTTCTGTCCAGTTTAAATTCCTCTATTATCATTGCAGACTTATCAGCCATAAAATACTCTGAATATTTTTCTATATCAACCAAGAAATTTTCTCTGTCATCAGGTTTTTCATATTCACTATATATAAGATAATTTGATTCTGGATCTTTATATTCCAAAGTATATTTTGTATCAAATATATTTTTACTTACAAGTTCCCCTTTTCTATTTTTTTCTTTAGTAAGAGTAATAATTTTGACATTATCTAATTCTAATTCTGGTATTATATCTTTAAATGCTTTATCTGAATCATACCAAAATATAATATGTCTCTTCTTAGGAAATTCAGGAACTAAATTAAATCTATATTCCAGAATCTCTTTTATCTTATTATTTTCCATTGGTGAATATCCCCTTTATATTTTTTTTAATATTTTTCCAAATTTTTCGTAATTTACTTTTACTCCATCATCAAGATCAAGAGATATTTTAAGTTCTGATATATGTTTTACTTCATTTCCATATTCTTGAAGTTCTTTTAATACAGCATATAATTCTTTTAATTTTTTCTCTGCTGCTTTTTTATCTTTTGGAGCTGTATCCTTATCTTCTGTTATTTTTTCATAATAATTTCTTAGATTTTCCATTTTTTCCTGATATGGAATCAAGTATTCTGTTCTTATTCTTGCAACAGTCATATCTTCATATCTGTGAAGATAAATAAGAGCAGAAAATCCATTTTTCTTTCCACTGTTCATAAGCCAATAGATAGGTCTCTTCTGGTATCTTTGAAGATGATCTGCATAAAAATCTTTTATAAAATAATTTCTTAAGACATCATCATAAGATTCGCTTTCTTTTTTTCCAAGAGCTTCACAGATAAATCTTATATTTTCTTCAAAATTTTCTTCTCCATAAAGAACTTTTATAAATTCAAATACCTTTGTTACTATATCATTTTCAAATACATTTTCAGAAGTTATTGGTATAATTCCAAATTCTTCAGGGAAAAATCTTGGATTTTTAATTTCATGTCTTATATTTCCATCTCTGTCTTTTACTAATATTTCAGAATTTTTATTTTCTAAAACATCATCAGAATTTACCATAATAAGCCCTGCTTTATCAATAGAATATCTTCCCATGATACAACCCACTGCATAAGAAAGAAATTGTTTTATTATTTCTTCTTTGTTAAATATAAGTTTTTCATTTTCAATTTTTGTTTCTTTCTTTAGAAGTGTTATGTCTTCTAAAGGAACTTTTTCGTCCATTTCATCATTAAGTTCATAAATATCTATAAAGATTTTATTAAGTTCTTCTTCATTTTGGTGCATCTGCATAAATTTTTCTGTCCAATAACTGTAGTAATCATTATAGACTGTTTCTATTTTATTTCCTTTTGCAATAAATAATTTTTCAAAATCCCAAGAAGTTTCACGAGAATCCCATTCTTCTTTTGCTATATTTATATTTTGTTGAACAAGATTATCTATATTTTCATTGTTTTCTAATATTACTGGAAGTTTACTCATCGGACCTTCATGATAATCTAAAGTAGGTGATAAAACTTTTAGTATTTTATTTACTAACTTTGTATTCAAAAATGCAAATAAGTAATAGAAATTTTCTTTTTTATTAGGAAAATAATTAGATCCTTTTGTTTCAAATAAATGCCCTTTAGGAGAATATCTAAAAGAGCAACTTGAACTTGATATAGTTGACCAAGTTAATCCTTCTTTAAAATAAAATTGTGGATTTCTTATTACAGAATTCTTAAAATTTTTTATTTCGTAACCATCATTTTCCCAATTTACTATAATATCATTATTTCCATACCACTTTCTAAAGCTACCACCTTTATCACAAAGAAACCATTTTTTTCTGCTTTCAACAGCCTCTTCTGAATTTTTCATTCCAAAACCAATTTTATTATAATTTATTTCATTCCATAATCTTAAAAATCTATCATTATCTGCTGTTGCTAAACCTTGTTTTGCTTCTCCTACATCTCCTAATTTTTGATTTTTTTCAAAAATCTCTCTTATTTTATCACTTACCCAATATGCAATAGGGCTTCCAGAAATTTTTTCAAATTCTTTTTGATCTGCTTTGTATCTCCATCCACATTTTGGATTTTCTATTGCTTCAAGAGTTTTTATCGGTTGATTTTTTGCTCCTCTAAAATCTGATAATTTTATATATTCTCCTTTTTTATTTTTAAAACTATTTTGTAAAACAAAAGTACAAATTGGAACTGTAGCATCTTCAAAACCAGAATATTCTAATTGTATTAAAGTTACTATATATTTTTCATTTATAAATTTTCTTCTTAATTCTTCATAAGATTTTATAAACATCCATACAAAAGGAGACATAAATCCTAAATACCCATCTTTTTTAGCTATCTCACAGCATTTTATAAAAAATACAGAGAATAAATCACTTTTCACTTCTGGATAATTTTTATCAGTATATTCTTTTAATTTAGGATTCATTCTTGAGTTTCCCATATATGGCGGATTAGTAATAACAACATCATATCTGTCTGTCATTATTTTCTGCTGAATAATAAGTCTTTCTATTATTTCACAATCTTTTTCAAAATCTTCTTCACTTATATTATCATATATTAAAGACATCTGCCCCTGTTTAAAATATGTTTCTCTTAAAACTTTTAATTCTCTGTAAAGATGCTCTATATCAATATATTCTATTTTTAAAATACTTCCATATTCTTTTGCATCATAAAATTCATCTAAAAGTTTTTCAAAATTTATTAAAAGATTTTCTTTTATTAATTTTCTTGTTCCCTCTGAAATTTCATTGCTCTCTTCTATACACAAAGTATTTAAAGAGATTTTTTCTTCCTCTTCCATTCTTTCTACAACTTTAAAAAGCCTTGAAAACTTTTCTCTTGCTTTCATAAAAACAGCAAAAGAGGCAAGCTGGCTTGCCCTTTTATCTATTTCTAATCCGTAAAGATTATTTTTTAATATAGAAAATACTGCTTCTTTTTTGCTCCATCCAAGATCTTCATAAATTTCACTTAACATATCAAAACAATATGTAAGCATATGTCCGCTTCCCATTGCAGGATCTATAATTTTTATATCTTCTATTTTAAGTCTTTCAGAATTTTCTGAAACCTCATTTTCAATAAAATATTTCCAATTATTTTTTAAGTTTTCACTCACTCCACAGCTTTCTAAAGCAAGTTTTCCCAAAGAATTTTCTGCCATATATTTTACTATCCAGTGCGGTGTAAAAAGCTGAGTAGCTGGTGCAATATATTCTTTATTTATTTTGGATTTTTTCATACTTCCATCATATATTACTTCTCTCTTATCTTGATTGTAATACTGATAAAGCCATCCTATTATTTCTACTGGAATTATTTCTTCATCTTTTCCTTTTGCTTTTCTAAATTCTTCTCTTAATTTTTCAAGAAAAGATTCTTTCATTAAAAGCCCCTCTGGAAAAAGAATATCTGAATGTAGTGAACCCATTTTCTTAGACACATATTTTAATTATCGATTAACAAGGATTG
>ENA-OWPF01003057-OWPF01003057.1-human-gut-metagenome-genome-assembly--contig:-NODE-3057-length-10660-cov-4.597737_pt1 | contig 10660 bp, 7 predicted proteins | sample MGYA00248261_ERZ651840 | MGnify/ENA primary metagenome ERZ651840 (study PRJEB26924, sample SAMEA4378268) | human gut metagenome | biome: human gut; feature: human-associated habitat; material: faeces...
TTTCAGAAATAACCTCTGTCCCCCGATTCCTCAATTCAGCAACTAAGGGGACCGTATCCGGAATACCGGGACTCTTCACAACCAGATCGGCTCCATAGATCCGTTCCGCCGTATGTTGTCCCTCCTCAAACGGAATACCGGCTTTATTCAGCTCCTCTTTATATGTTTTCTCAATAACACCTTTATCCGACAAAAACACGTCATACCCAAGCTTTTGTCCGAGCAAAGCTGCACCCGTACCGCTTTCTTTTCCACCTAAAATAACCAGTTTCATAACTTCAGCATTTTACCTTCGTCTGTCAACGACAAACCGTAATATCCTCAATAACCCGTTCCTTTTTCAATCTAAAATTTAAAATCTAAAATCTACAATTTTAAATTTAAAGCTTATCTTACCGCATTTTCAGCGTTACAATCGTTACAACGGCCAGAATAATCCCGACAATCCAAAACCGGGTAACGATCTTAGGTTCCGGAATACCTTTTTTCTGGAAGTGATGATGCAAAGGCGACATCAAAAAGATACGCTTTCCTTCCCCATATCTCTTTTTGGTATATTTAAAATAAGAAACCTGCATCACGACAGACAAATTCTCCATCAGGAAAATTCCGCATAAAATCGGTATCAGCAACTCCTTATGCAACATAATGGCAAAAACGGCGATAATACCACCCAGCGACAAACTACCGGTATCTCCCATAAACACCTGAGCCGGATACGAATTGTACCACAAGAAACCGATGGTCGCGCCGATAAATGCCGCCCCATATACCACCAATTCGCCCGAATGCGGAATATACATGATATTCAGATAATCGGCATACACCATATTACCGGAGACATACGCCAGAATTCCGAGTGTCGCCCCGGCAATAGCGGACGTACCCGTCGCCAACCCATCCAAACCGTCTGTCAGATTCGCACCATTCGACACGGCTGTTACAATCAGAATCGTTATCAGGATAAATACAATCCAGCCTAAGGTGTCTGCATTCTCTCCGGCAAAAGAAGTAAACCAGGCATAATCGAATTCATTATCTTTAAAAAAAGGAATAGTCGTCTTTGTCGATTTAATATCCCGGGTCAGCACCTTTGCCCCATTCTCTTCTCCGAATCCTTCATCGACAGTACTCGTAATTACCCCGATATCGGAAATCGTCGCCCTTTCCCGGATAACGACATCTTCACTTACATAAAGACTGATCCCTACAATCAGTCCCAATCCGACCTGACCGATAACTTTAAAACGTCCCTTTAACCCTTCCTTATGCTTACGGAATACTTTGATATAATCGTCCGCAAAACCAATCGCACCCAACCATATCGTCGAAATAATCATCAATTGCACATAAATATTATCCAGACGGGCAAATAATAAAACTGGTACCAATATCGACAACAGAATAATGATTCCTCCCATTGTCGGAGTTCCTTTCTTCTGCATTTGTCCTTCCAATCCCAAATCCCGGATTTCCTCACCAATTTGCTGCCGTTGCAAAATACGGATGACTTTCTTTCCTATAATCGTCGCTATCGCTAATGATAATATGATAGCACAGGCCGAACGAAACGTAATGTAATGGAACATTCCCGCTCCCGGGAAATCCAAACTATCAAGATACTTGAAAAGATAATACAACATAAAACTGAAAATTGAATAATTGGGAACGAACACCAAATTAAAGCCCCTTCCCCATTTAATATTACATATTAAAAATCTCTTTTACCACTTCCTTATCGTCAAAATGGTGCTTCACTCCTTTTATTTCCTGATAATTCTCATGTCCTTTTCCCGCAATCAGTACAATATCACCCTTCGCTGCCATCATCAGGGCCGTCCGGATTGCCTCTTTCCGGTCAGTAATCGACAACACGTTCTTTCTGTATTCATCCTTTACCCCGGCCTGCATATCGGCAATGATCGCACCAGGCTCCTCACTCCGGGGATTGTCAGAAGTAAGTATGATCCGGTCACTGTACCGGCAGGCCGCATCCGCCATTTCCGGTCTTTTGGTCTTATCCCGGTCACCGCCGGCACCGACAACCGTAATTACCTTATTGTTCTTTCCCTTCAACCCCTGTATCGTCGTCAATACATTTTCCAATGCATCGGGCGTATGAGCATAGTCGACAACAGCGACAATTCCTTCCGGAGACATCAACGTTTCAAAACGTCCCGACACCGGAACCAGCAAACTCATACAGCGCAATACCTCCTCTTTTTCCAACCCCATCAGACAAGCCGAAGCATATACCGCCAACAAATTATAGGCATTGAAATCTCCTGTAAACTTCGTCCATACCTCACAACCGTCCAGCGCCAAAAGAGTCCCGTCCAGATGTTTCTCCACAGGCTTACAATTAAAATCCGCCAATGTCCGGCAAGAATACGTATATTTCCGGGCCACCGTATTCTGCAACATGACCATACCGTTCTTATCGTCCAGATTCGTCAGTGCAAAAGCCTCTTTTTTCAAACCGTCAAAAAACGCCTTTTTCGCTTCGATATAAGCCCTGAATGTCTTATGATAATCCAAATGATCATGCGTAATATTTGAAAATACCGCCCCATCGAAATCCAAACCGGCAATACGTTTCTGATGAACCGCATGAGAACTGACTTCCATAAAGCAATATTCACAGCCGGCATCAACCATCCGCCGCATAAAACTATTGATCTCCAATGCATCCGGAGTCGTATGAGTGGACGGACATCTTTCTTCGTCAATATAATTACAAACCGTCGATAACAAACCAGCCTTTTTCCCCATCAATCGTACCAATTCATACAGTAAAGTCGCCGTCGTCGTTTTCCCGTTCGTACCCGTTACCCCCACCAGTATCATTTGTCGCGAAGGCTCTCCGTAATAACAGGAAGCAATTTTTCCCAAAGCTGCCGAAGAATCCCCGACAACAATATAACATACCCGGACGTCCAATTCTTCCGGCAACTCTTCACAAACGACAGCCACAGCTCCGGCTTCTATTGCCTTCCCGATATAAGCATGTCCATCTGCACTCACACCCCTCTGGGCCACAAACAAATCTCCATGACCTACTTTTCTGGAATCGAAATGTACCGATCCGACAGCCATCTCCGTCGTTCCCCGGACTTCTTTACAATCGACTCCTGCAATTAAATCTTTTAACTTCATGATACCATTTTTATATATACGGCTTTACCGTACCGTCTTTTATCGCAATACAATCTGTATCCAACTCCCCTCCCGCACTTCCGTACCCGGATTAATCGACTGGCTTTGTACCATTCCGGCACCGCTTACCCCGACTTTTAAACCGGCATTCTCCAACACAAACAAAGCATCCCTCAATCCCATACCTTTTACATTCGGCACCTGAGAGTTAGTGATCCGCCGGGGTTTCAACACCACATGCTCACTTTCTGCACTGGCTGTCAACACCCAATCGTTTTCCTCCACCTCATCCACCCCTTCCAACTCATAATCCAATTCACCGAAAATCTCCAAAAAATCCCTTTTAAGTCCGTTTTTACATACCGGCAAACCTTTTACCGGCTCCGTCTTCACTTCCCCATATTGCATATAGGCAATCGAATATACCTTATCTGCAATCTCCCGGAAAACCGGACTAGCCACCTGATTCGCATAAAATCCTTTCGAAAGAGAAGGATTATTCACTACAACGACACAAGAATACAAAGGCTCGTCAGCAGGAAAAAAACCGACAAAACTGGCCCTGTATTTCCGTATGCCATACCCCTCTGTTCCCGTTGCAATTCGGGCCGTACCCGTTTTTCCTGCAATCCTGTATTTATCCGTACGGATATTTCGTCCGGTCCCATTCTCAACCACCCCTTCCAACATTTCCCGAATCTTCCTCAATGTGCTCCGGCTGCATATCCGTCCTCCCACTTCTTCCGGATCTATCCGCTCAATCACCTCCCCCCGGTTGCGTATCTCTTTCACAAAACGAGGCCGCATACGCTGTCCGTCATTGGCTATCGCATTGTAAAAAGCCAGCATCTGTAAAGGCGTTATCTTCAATTCATATCCGATACTCATCCAGGGAAGCGTAAGTCCGCTCCAATCTTTATCTCCCGGATGCTTGATGTAAGGCTCGCCTTCCCCCTTGATCCGAACGCCCAGCTTTTTATCCAGTCCCATTCCGCATAATCGGTTCACAAAACGTTCCGGTTTATCTTTGTAATGATCGAATACCAACCGGGCAATACCGTTAGACGAAATTTCAAAAATATGCTGCACAGAAATTTTGCCCGGCTTTTTATTGTCTGAATCCGTCAGGTAATTTTTATAAAACTGATACCGTCCGGTCCCCCCCAAATCTACCGTATCCTGGGGTTCCACATAGCCATCCTCCAGCAAAGCAATCATTGTCGCTGCTTTGATCACCGATCCCGGTTCCCCTGCATCCCCGACCGCATAATTCATATCTTCCCGGTAACTTCCACTCGCTGTCCGCGTTAAATTTGCTATCGCTTTTACATCCCCGGTTCTCACTTCCATCAAAATAGCTGTACCGTTAACCGCCTCAAATTTTTCCAATTGTCTCAGTAAAGCATTCTGAACAATATCCTGATAATCGACATCAATTGTCGTAATCACATCATTCCCGTCCACAGGTTCTTCCACCGTCACCGGCACCCAAGTCCCGGACATCATCTGTTTGATACTCCGGCCGGGTTCTCCCTTCAATTCGTTCTCAAAAGCCCCTTCCAATCCGACACGCCCCTCAAAACTACCGTCCTCCGACTCGTTCAGATAACCGATCGTACGCGTAGCCAGATTAACATGAGGTTGCAAGCGCACACTGCTCATCACCTCAATTAAACCTCCCCGGTTTTTCCCCAGCCGGAAAATCGGAAACTGACGTATTTCCTTTAATTCTGTAAAAGAAACTTTACGACGATTGATCAGAAAATAACGTTTTTTCTGACTTTTGGCTATACCTAATTTTTTCCGGTAAAACGCCGGAGACTCATCTTTAAAAAAACGGGAAAGACACAAAGCCAGACTATCAACTTTCTGTTGAAACACCCCGCTTTCGACAACAGAACCATCAAAACGAAGCTCATAATAAGGCACCGAGCTGGCTAACTTCCGTCCGTCGCTCGCGCAGATATCGCCCCGGTTCGGTGCCACCTCAAAGTCTTTCACCCGAACGGCCACCGACTGCTTACGCCACTTTTCCCCTTCCCACATCTGTACCCGCAAAGCCTGAAATACCACGGCTCCGGCTATTATGATCATCAGTACATATACCAGACCGATACGCCAAACGATTTCACCTTTCATTGACATAGGCCTACCTCCTGTATAATTTTACAGGAGGCTCTTTACTCTCCTGCAAATTAAGACCTTCTTCATTGATCCGCTTTTTCACTTCCGACTGCTTACTTATAAACATCAGTTGTGCAGCAGCAGTAATCGATTCAAAGCGCAGTTCCCGGACCTCCCGTTCCATCGCTACCCTCTTCTTATACAACTTCTCGGCACTGTATCCGTTTGCAATATAAAATATACCCAAAAACGTAAGGAAAAGAATAAAGGCTATATTTTTCCGTATCACTTTATCTGCCAATATACGCCCGTCCAGCAACTCTTTCACTGAGCTGCCCACCGTCTCCTTCAATTCATCTTTCGGAGCAATAAAATCCCTATTTTTACTGAAAAGTCCCATATTACCTCTGCCATCACTAATCCTTCAATTTGTCATCCGATTTAACCGCGATCCGTAATTTAGCGCTCCTTGCCCTCGGATTCGCAGTAATCTCATCCTCCGAAGGCACAATCACTTTCCGGTTCACCAGTTCAAATCCCTTCGTTTCGTGCCCGTATATCATATCTTTTTCGACTTTCCCCTCAATATTTCCCGTCTTAAAAAAATTCTTCACCAACCGGTCTTCCAAGGAATGATAGGTAATCACCACCAGACGTCCGCCCGGCCGCAACACCTCTCCGGCAGCTCCGAGCATTTCTTTCAAAGCATCTAATTCTCCGTTCACTTCGATACGTAAAGCCTGATACACCTTTGCCAGGTATTTTTTCTCCTTCATTTTAGGAATACAGGAAAAAATAGCCTGATAAAAATCCTCAGAAGTCACGATTGCTTTCTCCTGCCGGGCCTTCACAATCGCCCCGACCAACCGGCCGGCATTTTCCACCTCACCGTAATTCCGGAAAATATTCACCAAAACATCATCCGTATAGGTATTCAAGACATCCGAAGCTTTCAGCTTGCTCCGACGATTCATCCGCATATCCAGCTCCGCCTCATAACGAAAAGAAAAACCCCGATCCGCTTCGTCAAACTCATGAGAAGAAACGCCCAAATCCGCCAAAATACCGTCCACCTTTCCGAATCCGTAATAACGCACAAAATTCCGCAGATAACGGAAATTGTGATTGACAAAAATAAAGCGTTCGTCTTCAGGCACATTCACCAAAGCATCCTCATCCTGATCGAACCCCAGCAAACATCCCTCTGCATCCAATCGTTTCAATATCTCCCCGGAATGTCCTCCCCCCCCGAAGGTCAGATCCAGATACACACCTCCCTGCCGGATATCCAATCCATCGACAGACTCTTTCAGCAAAACCGGTACATGATATTCGGACATATCTATCGTATATTAGTTTTTAAAAATTTCTTCCGCCATCATCCCTAACTCTTCTCCACTAATCGCCACCTCCTCATACACCCTGGCATCCCACACCTGTATCATCGAATCCTGCGCAGCCAACACCATTTCCTTATCGATTCCGATCTCATCCAGCATCTTCCGGGGTAGTAAAATCCGGCCATTGGTATCCATCTCTACCTCCTGCGTTCCCCGACAAAACTCCCTAAAAAAAGCCGCATGTTTAGGATCGAACAAATTCAGACGGGCACGTACCCCTGCAATCATATTTTCCCATTCCTGCAAAGGATACATATCGATGCACTTCCCGAAGACATTTTTCCGCAAAACAAAAAACGTCTGTTGCGAAGCCACCATCACTCTCCGGAAAGAGGCAGGCACCACAACCCGACATTTGCTATCAGCTTTACAGGTATAATCTCCGATAAATGAAGCCATCGTATTACCAATTAATTCTATAACAACTTATTACAAACATACACAGCTCCCGAAAACAAGAGGTGGATTTGTGATGTAAAGTTAGGAAATATTTCCCACTTTAAACCACTTTACCCCACTTTTTTATTAAAAATAACGCATTCCCAAGCAGGACAAGTATATGAACGACGAAGTACCCATATAATCCGCAAAACGAATTGTGCACAATTCGTTTTGCGGATTATAGTATTTGGCAACACCCGTACCCCGATTTTTAATCAGAGAACGGCTAAGCCTTTCGAAGGCTATGCTTTCCCTAAGGTTCCTCCATATATCAGCTACTATAAAATCAATTTAAACCTATATTAAAACCAATTTATCTAACTTTTAATATGGATTTAATGTGAATTTAACCTGAATTTAATCTGGATTTGAAGATACGAATCCCAGGCGGATCACTGAAAACAAAAGAAAAATCAAGCAAATCATTGATAATCAGACATTAGCAGGGATTTCTTTTTTCTGGCAGATAGCAGAAAATAGCCGTTTCAAGCATATTGTTGGTGTGCAAATCGTGGTACATAAATCAGGCTGAAAAAAGTCCCACGATTTAGCTTCTTTCTCACTGATTCATAGCATTTTGCATGGTCGTACTTTGGAAGAGAATACATAGTTTTGTAACTCTAAAAACGATGTAAAAATGGCTAGAAAAACCTTCAATGTGCTATTCTTTATCAAGAAAGCCAGATTATTAAAGAATGGAGAAGCACCCGTGTGCATGAGAATTACTGTAAACGGCTGTATGGTAGATGTTTTAGTAAAAAGAAGCTGTCCTGTAAATCTATGGAATCAGGCAAAAGAAAACTCCAAAGGAAAAGATCGTATGTCGGTGGAACTGAACCACTACTTGGAAATCACACGCTCTCGCATACACCAAATTTATAGAGAACTGGAATCAGCAGGTAAGACTATTACAGTCGATCTTATGAGAAAGCTATATTATGGTGTGGACGAAGATAGTAAAACGCTATTGCAGGTATTCAGAGAGCATAACGAACAAAGCCGTAAGCTAATCGGTAAGGACTTCGTAAGTAAGACGGTTCAACGATATGAAACCACTACCCGATATTTGGAGGAATTCATAAAGAAAGAATATCAGTTATCGGATATTGCCCTGAATAACTTGGAAGCCAACTTCATTTCTAAGTTCGATGCTTTTTTGAAGATTGAAAAAGGTTGTGCGCAGAACTCCGCTATCACCCGATTGAAGAATTTGAAGAAGATTATCCGCATTGCTTTGGAAAACGACTGGATAAAGAAAGATCCGTTTGCTTACTATCGCTTCAAACTGGAAGAAACAGATCCTGAATTTCTGACAATGGACGAGATTAAAATCATTCTCGCTAAAGAGTTCACAATTAAACGAGTAGAACAGGTACGTGACGTTTTTGTCTTTTGCATTTTTACTGGCTTGGCGTTCAGCGATGTGAAAGATTTATCACCCGAACACTTGGTAAAAGACAATAAAGGGGAACTTTGGATAAGGAAGAACCGCCAAAAGACTAAAATCATGTGTAACATTCCTGTGCTGCCTGTGGCAGCTTCTATACTTGATAAATATAAGGATGTGGCAGAGTGTACCGGAAAACTTTTACCTGTATTGTGTAATCAACGCATGAACAGTTATTTGAAGGAAATTGCCGATGTGTGCGGAATTCATAAAAATCTTAGCACACATACCGCCCGTCATAGCTATGCCACAAGCATTTGCCTTGCAAATGGCGTGAGTATGGAGAATGTTGCTAAGATGTTAGGTCATGCAGATACGAGCGTGACTAAACACTATGCACGAGTACTGGATCAGAATATTTTCAAGGATATGCAAAAGGTTAATAACTGCTTATCGAAACTAAGCATTAAATAATTATCATAGGATATAGCAATAAGAACAGGGATGAAAAAGGTATATCTTATTCAGTCCTGTTCTTGACATTTAGAAATTTCAGACAAATTTATTATTTAGAAGCCTCAAGCGATACATGACAAATAAATTGTAGGTTTTACTATTTTTCATTAACTTTGCATAAACCCATATGTTAATTTAGAAATATGAAAACTCAGAGAATTACCATCTATGTATTATTAGGAGCATTACCTTTAGGATTGTTTCTTAGTTACCTTTGTTTCAAATTTCAATATATAAAACCCGATGCCTTTATTTCTGTCAATATTAGTATTCTCACTAGTTTTTTCTTTGCCTTTATTATTGCCATAGCATTATATATACGTTCAAGAAAAAATGTAATTCGTTTAATCTATAACGCATCATTAGATGTATACTGTTCTATAAAATTACTTCAGCGTCTAAGTAATCATTGCATGGAGCAGCAAAACATGAATCGTATGTTATTGGCACGTCAAGCATCACCTGTTTTATCAAGCATAAAAAATGCAATAAACTCACTAGATGAAAAATTGAAGGACTTCCAAGAAAATGATATAGAAACCTTCTTCACGAAATCTAAAATCCGCTCTCTATATATAAATTCAGTAAAATGGAACAAAGATTCAATACAAAATTTAACAAGCTATGGGTTGAAAACAATCGTTACATTCTATGAGTATTTGGAAGTTCGCTTACAAACTAATCGAGATATTTTAATTTTTGAAAACAAAAAAATTGAATACATCAAATCATTGACAATTTTCAATAACTATGTTAATTACTCCGAGAATGGATTATTATTTAATATGGAAAGAATACACAAATGGCTAAATCTAAAAGACAGCGGTGGTTTTGATGGTATTCAACAAATAGTAAGTGCTAGAATTCAAGCATTTCCATTAGAAGCAGAAAAAGATCAAATAAACTTCTTTATGCTAAACCAACTATATCAGAAAGGACATAGCTTATTTAGTTCAGGTCAGCATAAACAGGCTATAAGCACTTTTATGAGCATACTTTCTCAATACAATCAAGAATTATCACAGGCTGAATTAACTTCAATATATTTAATGCTAGGACAGTCATATGCTTTATTATCAGATTTTGAAAAGTCTACCTACTATTTAGAATTAATAGGTGGAACTGAGTCAGAAAATATTTATGTTTTAGAGGTACTAGCAAATAATTACACTCAGTTGAAAAAAATATCTCAAGCCATCAAATGCCTTCTGCATATATCTGAAATAAACCCGCAAGCTGATAAACTTTATCAATTAGCACGACATTTAACTAATGAGAAACGCTATAGTGAAGCTATTAATGTTTATCATGATATTATCAAGATAGATAATACATATGATGGACTTTATCCTAATTTAATTGAACTTCTAGTGATTGAACATAGACTAATGGAGGCAAATGAACTGTTTACTAAGTATAGTAATATGTATCCTACAGATTTCAGTACCTTGTTTCTATCAACATTGTTACAATTATCATCAAGAAAAGAAGGAGTGAATGTTAAAAAGGAAATTAAACGAATAAAAGGAAATTACAAGCCTCATATACATTCAGTAAATTGGTCGTTTATTCAAGTTAATGATTTACTTAGTAATCCATCTTCATATTACACCAAGGAACAGAAGCGATCTTTAAA
>ENA-OWPF01003060-OWPF01003060.1-human-gut-metagenome-genome-assembly--contig:-NODE-3060-length-10645-cov-3.719358_pt1 | contig 10645 bp, 16 predicted proteins | sample MGYA00248261_ERZ651840 | MGnify/ENA primary metagenome ERZ651840 (study PRJEB26924, sample SAMEA4378268) | human gut metagenome | biome: human gut; feature: human-associated habitat; material: faeces...
AAAAGCGCCCGTCCCGTGCCCGGCCGGACGCGGGACACTGACCACAGGCAGCGTTCCTGCCGCGCCGCGTCAGCCGGCGCAGTAAAAAGAGGAGCCCGGCGACATCTTTTGTTATCCGCCAAACAAAACCCAAAAACAACCCACACCAAACCCAATAAAACACCAAAACAAGACAAATAATCATTGATTGATAGTTAAAATGGGGTAAACTTGACAAATAAACCCACTTAAACCCCAAAACACACCCAAACAAACACCCAAAAAAAACACCATAAGGAGTTTTATAAATGTTGGTATTCATTGATGACGGTTCAACAAACATCAAACTACAGTGGCAGGAAAGCGACGGAACAATTAAACAGCACATTAGCCCGAACAGCTTCAAACGCGAGTGGGCAGTTTCTTTTGGTGATAAAAAGGTCTTTAACTACACACTGAACGGCGAACAGTATTCATTTGATCCAATCAGCCCGGATGCTGTAGTCACAACCAATATCGCATGGCAATACAGCGACGTTAATGTCGTTGCGGTGCACCACGCCTTACTGACCAGTGGTCTGCCGGTAAGCGAAGTGGATATTGTTTGCACACTTCCTCTGACAGAGTATTACGACAGGAATAACCAACCCAATACGGAAAATATTGAGCGTAAGAAAGCAAACTTCCGGAAAAAAATTACATTAAATGGTGGGGATGCATTCACAATAAAAGATGTAAAAGTCATGCCTGAATCTATACCGGCAGGTTATGAAGTTCTACAAGAACTGGATGAGTTAGATTCTTTATTAATTATAGATCTCGGGGGCACCACATTAGATATTTCTCAGGTAATGGGGAAATTATCGGGGATCAGTAAAATATACGGAGACTCATCTCTTGGTGTATCTCTGGTCACATCTGCAGTAAAAGATGCCCTTTCTCTTGCGAGAACAAAAGGAAGTAGCTATCTTGCTGACGATATAATTATTCACAGAAAAGATAATAACTATCTGAAGCAACGAATTAATGATGAGAACAAAATATCAATAGTCACCGAAGCAATGAATGAAGCACTTCGTAAACTTGAGCAACGTGTATTAAATACACTCAATGAATTTTCTGGTTATACTCATGTTATGGTTATAGGTGGTGGCGCAGAATTAATATGCGATGCAGTAAAAAAACACACACAGATTCGTGATGAACGTTTTTTTAAAACCAATAACTCTCAATATGATTTAGTTAATGGTATGTATCTCATAGGTAATTAATGATGGACAAGCGCAGAACTATTGCCTTTAAGCTAAATCCAGATGTAAATCAAACAGATAAAATTGTTTGTGATACACTGGACAGTATCCCGCAAGGGGAACGCAGCCGCCTTAACCGGGCTGCACTGACGGCAGGTCTGGCCTTATACAGACAAGATCCCAGGGCCCCTTTCCTTTTATGTGAATTGCTGACGAAAGAAACCACATTTTCAGATATCGTGAATATATTGAGATCGCTATTTCCAAAAGAGATGGCCGATTTAAATTCTTCAACAATCATTCAGTCCTCTTCACAATCGGAGCAAAAAAGTGATGAGGAGACAAAAAAGAATGCGATGAAGTTAATAAACTAATTAAATTATGATTGAGTTTCCTTTATCCACTATCAGGCTGGATAAAGGGAACTTAATCAAGTTATTTTATTGCCAGTCATTACATAAAATAAACAGGGTCGTTATTATGAAATAATTTCACGGAACTTATGAAAAAGTGGCTCCAATAATCAAAATTGGTGAGTTCGCAATGTCTGGCAATAACGTTTTTGATGGGTTATTTGCCAGTCCGGGTCGCCAGAATACGCATACTGTCAGGGCTGGGAAACGATGCTCTCGGTTATTTACTGAAAAAAGGTGATATCACTGACGCAGAATACCGGGCGGCCCTGGAAATCGATCCCCGGCAGTCGATTTCTGTACACCTGCCGTATTCACAGACCTACCTCTGATAAAAAGGGCCAGTAACGGCCCTTTTCTTTTTCATAATATTCTGAGCAGTCTTGCCGGGTTTCCTGCATAAATGCCTTTGTTCTCAATCGGTTTTACCACAACTGAACCCGCACCAATAACAGCTCCGCTGCATATATACGGAGACAGAATAATGGCTCCACTGCCAACAGTAACCGAATCCCCCAGGGTAATGCTGATCCAGTTATCCGGTGACGGATCTGGTGCTCCTGAACGAAACAGATCGTTGGCGAACGTCACGTTATGACCAATGAAGCAGTTCTCCCCCAGTGTTACGTTCTCACAAATAAACGTGTGCGACTGTATCCGGCTTCCACTACCAATGACACAGCCTTTCTGTATCTCAACGAAGGGGCCGACAAACACATTGTCCCTGAGTTCACATTCATAAATGTTGACCGGTTTGACAATACGGACATTGGTCCCATAAATCACATCCCGGACAGCACATTCCATAAATTTCATACTCACACGACCTTTAAATACAGATGACACTTGCCGGAATATTCCTATCGATCGAGCAGAAATACACCGATATACACCACGGCCATCGCACCGACCAGCCACAGTACGCCAACGTTGCGCAGCTGACCAACGACCGGTAGCGGAGCTATCCAACGGCGGTATACCAGGAAAACACACAGCAGGTACATCAGAACAGCACCATGACTGAAGAACAAATAGTTTTTTCCTGGCCCATAAAGCAGAACGGCCAGCTCCATGACAAATCTGGCTCCCCAGCTAATGCCCCATGCAGCCAGCATAACCAGCATAAACTGCAGATATTGATTACGTGTCTGAATCATTGCATCTCCTGTAAATTTTTAACTTATCCTATTCTTGTCATTACTACGTATATACATATCTATAACAATTCAGATATCGTCACCAGGATATGCCGCACCAGCGGCATGGAAGGCGGCACTCAGTTGTTGCATATGATACCGGCGTAAGCCGGTACTGATTGACAGGTTTCACCTTACCCACCCCCGGCCCTGCCAGACCAGTGGGGGCTTAAAGGGGTAGTGTGACATCCTGACAGCAACTGAAAGCAAAATGTAAACACAATATTAATTTTTGTAAAAAAACAATAACCGCACAAACATAACCAACTGATATTATTATTAAATATTTAACAGGCGTACAAATTTAGTTCAAATTATCATTGCAAAATATAGTTAATTACGGCAAGTAACTAGTGTTGGCCAACATACTATTCAGATGTCATAAGCATTAATTTCCCTTAAAAAAGGAGTCCTTATGGAATTAAAAGCGAGTGAATTTGGTTTAGTTTTGTCCGTTGATGCTCTTAAATTATCACGCCAGTCTCCATTAGGTGTTGGCATTGGTGGTGGTGGCGGCGGCGGCGGCGGCGGTAGCTGCGGTGGTCAAGGTGGCGGTGGTTGCAGCAACGGTTGTAGTGGTGGAAACGGTGGCAGCGGCGGAAGTGGTTCACATATCTGATACGTTGAATTAACCGTTCAGGGAGCATGGTGCTCCCTGATATTAAAAAAGGAAAAGATATGATCAATATTCTGCCATTTGAGATAATTTCCAGAAATACAAAGACCCTGCTTATTACCTACATTTCTTCAGTAGACATTACACATGAGGGAATGAAAAAAGTACTCGAAAGCCTACGATCCAAACAGGGTATTATTTCTGAATACCTCCTTGATAAACTACTGGACGAATCGCTTATTGATAAAGACAAGGGCAAAGAGTTTCTTATTACCACAGGCGTGATAAATAAAACGAAAACATCACCTCTCTGGGTAAACTCAGTCATAATAAGCGATGTTCCACATCTTTTCAGTAATGCCCGGGAACAATGGAAATCTGATGGTGTTTTTGTTTCTCATATCATTGATATAAAAGATAATAATATTAATGTGAGCGATTCAACACTAATCTGGTTACATCTCGAAAACTATCATTCAGACATTGTAAAAAGAATCTATTCAAAATTTGAAAGTAACCCTGGTGTTGCCTTCATCCAAAGCTACTACCTAAAGGAGTCATTCAGGATAGATGGAGTATATTCACCTGATCTTGGTACTCCCTGCCATTTTTGTCATATAGAGAGATGGCTGAGCAGGGAAGAAAAAAGCTTCAGACGTAACGAAATGTCCTGGGCAAACTTACTTCAGTTACTGAAAAAATACCAAATGACACTACCAGCATTGGCTTTAGGCGAATCAGAAAGAGGATTCAGCTATCATTTAATAAAACGGCGACTTCAGGAGTTGACAGGTACTTCACTGGTTAAAAGTCATGTCGATAACTTTATGTCATCTGTTAGCGCTGATTTAATCACCTGTATTTTATGTAAAGAGCCGGTAATTCACTGGCAGGCTTGCAGCTGTCTGGAGAGATAACATGTCAAAACACGAACTCTCTTTAGTGGAAGTAACGCATTACACAGATCCTGAAGTTCTGGCCATTGTTAAAGATTTTCATGTCAGAGGTAACTTTGCTTCCCTCCCCGAATTTGCTGAACGAACTTTCGTGTCCGCGGTACCTCTTGCCCATCTGGAGAAATTTGAAAATAAAGAAGTTCTCTTCAGGCCAGGTTTCAGCTCCGTAATAAACATATCCTCATCACATAATTTTAGTCGTGAAAGGCTCCCATCAGGAATAAACTTTTGCGACAAAAATAAACTTTCCATTCGTACTATTGAAAAGTTATTAGTCAATGCATTCAGCTCACCTGATCCTGGCTCTGTAAGAAGACCTTATCCTTCTGGGGGGGCATTGTACCCGATTGAAGTTTTTTTATGCAGATTATCTGAAAATACAGAAAACTGGCAGGCAGGAACTAATGTTTATCACTACCTGCCGCTAAGTCAGGCACTGGAACCTGTTGCTACATGTAATACTCAGTCACTCTACCGAAGCCTGTCCGGTGGGGATTCGGAACGTCTTGGTAAACCCCATTTTGCTCTCGTCTATTGCATTATTTTTGAAAAAGCTTTGTTCAAATATCGCTACAGAGGATACCGGATGGCCTTAATGGAAACAGGTTCGATGTATCAGAACGCAGTATTGGTTGCAGATCAAATAGGACTGAAAAACCGGGTATGGGCGGGATATACCGATTCATACGTAGCAAAAACAATGAATCTGGATCAGAGGACTGTAGCGCCACTGATCGTTCAGTTTTTTGGAGATGTAAACGATGATAAATGTCTACAGTAACCTTATGTCCGCATGGCCGGCCACAATGGCCATGAGTCCAAAACTGAACAGAAATATGCCAACGTTTTCTCAGATATGGGACTATGAGCGTATTACACCAGCCAGCGCGGCCGGTGAAACTCTGAAGTCAATTCAGGGGGCAATAGGTGAATATTTTGAACGCCGTCATTTTTTTAATGAGATAGTCACCGGTGGTCAGAAAATATTATATGAGATGATGCCTCCATCTGCTGCAAAGGCTTTTACCGAAGCATTTTTTCAGATCTCATCACTGACCCGCGATGAAATCATAACCCATAAATTTAAAACGGTCAGAGCCTTTAATCTGTTTAGCCTTGAACAACAAGAAATACCTGCAGTCATAATTGCACTCGACAATATAACCGCTGCAGATGATCTGAAATTTTATCCTGACAGAGATACATGCGGATGTAGCTTTCATGGTAGTTTGAACGATGCCATAGAAGGTTCCTTGTGTGAATTTATGGAGAGACAGTCCCTCCTTCTTTACTGGTTACAGGGAAAAGCCAATACTGAAATATCCAGTGAAATAGTAACAGGCATAAATCATATAGATGAGATTTTACTGGCTCTCAGGTCAGAAGGAGATATCAGGATTTTCGATATCACCCTGCCCGGAGCTCCTGGACACGCAGTACTAACCCTGTATGGCACAAAAAACAAAATCAGTCGAATAAAATACAGTACCGGATTATCCTATGCTAATAGTCTGAAAAAAGCACTTTGTAAATCCGTAGTGGAATTGTGGCAATCGTATATATGCCTGCACAACTTTCTTATTGGCGGTTATACTGATGATGACATTATTGATAGTTACCAGCGTCACTTTATGTCATGCAACAAGTACGAGTCGTTTACGGATTTGTGTGAAAATACGGTACTACTGTCTGATGATGTCAAGTTAACGCTTGAGGAAAATATTACGTCAGACACAAATTTATTAAACTATCTTCAACAAATTTCTGATAATATTTTTGTTTACTATGCCAGGGAAAGAGTAAGTAACAGCCTTGTCTGGTACACAAAAATAGTAAGCCCTGATTTTTTCCTTCATATGAATAACTCAGGTGCAATAAACATTAATAATAAAATTTACCATACCGGGGACGGTATTAAAGTCAGAGAATCAAAGATGGTACCATTCCCATAAGGATAACAAATGGTTACATTAAAAATGGCGATAATTTTTCTGATGGAACAAATCAGAACCCCTTTCAGCTTAATATGGACAATTATGTCACCTACAGTGTTGTTCTTTTTCCTTCATTTCAATGAAATTGAACTTCATTATGGTGATACAGCATGGCTCGGAAAACAAATATCATGGTTTGTAGGCTACATTTCTTTTTCTGTTGTTCTGTTTAATTACTGTCTGTATCTGGTCGGAAGAAGAGAAAGTGGTTTTATTGCTACCTTCGTGCATAATATGGATGGTCGACTATTATTTATTCGCTCTCAATTAATAGCCTCACTTATCATGTCTATTTTGTATGTGTTTTTTTTCATTTTAGTCGTACTAACAGGATTCCAGGCAAGTCCAGATTATCAAATAGTAATGATTATTTTAAAATCGATATACATAAATGCATTTATGATGGTTTCACTCACTTTCATGGCATCGTTCAGAGTCACATTCCAAACAGCCAGCACTATCTATTCTGTATTAATAACTGTCTGTATGGTATCAGGAATTGTATCATTAAAATATAATGAGGGGATCGTTTACTGGATAAATCAGGTTAATCCTATCGCCATCTATTCTACAATACTCCAGTCAGACCAGGAGTTGTCTCTGATGACGATATTTTTCTATAGTATAATGTTAATCATAAGTATTATTTCAGCACTAACCTTCAAAACTGAGCCAGTCTGGAGTTCTCAATGACCATACCTCTTTTAGAAATCAACTCTCTGAGCTTTTCATATAAAGTAAATTTACCCCCTGTTTTCAATAATCTGTCGCTTAAGATTGAGCAGGGAGAGTTGATAGGTCTGCTTGGAGAAAATGGAGCCGGGAAGACCACTCTTTTTAACCTTATCAGGGGCGGAGTCAGCAATTATGAAGGGACCCTCAAGCGAAATTTCTCTGGTGGAGAATTAGTAAGTCTACCTCAAGTCATAAATCTTTCAGGTACACTAAGGAATGAGGAGGTTCTTGATTTGATTTGCTGCTTCAATAAGTTAACTAAAAAACAGGCATGGACAGAGCTTAATCATAAATGGAATGATAATTTTTTCATTCGCTATGATAAAATAAGACGCAAAAGGACTTACACGGTAAGTTATGGAGAGAAGCGTTGGCTTATCATATCTTTGATGCTAACGCTTTGCAAAAATGCCCGTTTATTTTTACTGGATGAACCAACTGTAGGCATTGATATTCAGTACAGAATGATGTTATGGGAACTGATAAATAAGATCACCGCTGACGGGAAAACAGTATTTTTCTCAACTCATATTTTTGATGAATTAACAAGAGATAAAATCCCCTTCTATATGCTTTCAAAAAATAGTATAAATCGTTATTCTGATATGAGTGATTTTATTCAATCCAATAATGAAACAACTCCAGAAAAGGCATTTATTAAAGAAGTTATGGGAACAGGAGACTGACACATGGATATAATAGAAAAAAGAATCACAAAACGGCACCTCAGTGAAAGTGAATTATCAGGTGTAAATTATTACAATTGTATATTTGAACGAATACAGCTTGACAACTTTAACTTTCGCGATTGTGAGTTCGAAAAATGTCGCTTCGTAAACTGCTCAATAAAGAATTTAAAACTTAATTTTTTTAAACTTATTGACTGTGAATTCAAAGATTGTTTATTACAAGGAGTAAATGCAGCAGACATTATGTTTCCCTGTACTTTTTCTCTTGTAAATTGTGATTTGAGATTTGTTGATTTTATTAGTTTACGGTTACAGAAATCTATTTTTTTATCCAGTCGCTTCCGTGATTGTTTATTTGAGGAAACAGACCTTCGTAAATCTGATTTTACTGGTTCGGAGTTTAATAATACAGAGTTCAGACATTCTGATTTGTCTCACTGTGATTTTTCAATGACAGAAGGCCTCGATATAAATCCTGAGATAAACAGGATCTTATCTATAAAGATACCACAGGAAGCAGGTTTAAAAATACTTAAACGAATGGGAGTGGTTGTAGGGGGATGAGGTGAGTAGACCCGCCGGTTGCCCGGACGGGCCCCTCCTCAGAACCGGACCTGCGGAACTACTGCATCCGGCTCCCGACAGATCAGTGTCCCCACACATATTTCAGAAAGAATGGAACATTGACTGAGTTCTCCATCTCGATGGGTATCCCAGCATTTTGAGAATCAGATCCAGCTTTTCTCATGTCATTGGGTGTGGGGTTTGAAGCCCAATGGAGCGGAAACGTACGCTAAGAAGCTAACTATATGATTTTAAGTCAATAAAGTCGTGGAGTTGTTAGGCAGGTTTACGTTGATTTGATTACCGAGTTTATTAACACTGAAAGTCCCTGAAACCGCATGGCTACTGGCATTGACGGGAAGAGTAAACAAAACCCTCGTTTTCTTTACTCACCTCTTCTGCTCAAAAAATGAACTTAGCGTACGATCTCGTACGGTTGGGCCTCAAACCCCTGGTTGACCGGCTAACGCCGAAGCTTTCGAAGAATATGCACGTGCGCGTGACGTGAAACTACTACACCATTAGAATGAAAACCATCATCCTGATCACGATAAGGAGGGCTACAGACAGTGATGTTCTGGAACCGAAACAAGAAAGATAAAGCAACTATAGCCAATGAAAAAAAACGCTTCAATCATCTGCTTTCTGTGGCAGAGAAACTACCCGTTAAGGCGCTACCAGATCTCATTCGCGCTATCGTGCGGCCAGTACAGAGTGATTTCTTGCTGGCGGTAGCTGAGGAGGGAACAGATGCCCGCCCCGATATGACCCCGCAGGAGTTCTTCTTTAAGGGACTTACCCAAATACAATCTTACGAAAAGATGAAAGAGTGTGAGATGAACGGCGCTGATATCCGTTGTCGCTGGCAAGCGACATAGTGCTGCCGTGGCCCTGGAGCCTACCACGCTATATCGATAACGTTTCACGCATTGGAACCCATAAGGGGAAGCCGTGGAAGCAAGATAAAAACAACCACTATGTTGACCTGTGGTTGCCCTGGCGTATTGGCTTTGTGCACGGGGGCAACCACTCCATAACGGCGGGTATTCTGGCCGGAGAAGGGTCGCTGATCCCGGAACACGTTTACGATATGTCATGGATGTTTGAGTTGGTCCGAACGGACGGTAATAACTGGTTTGTTGAGGGACAGAAAGCCGAAGCGGTGAAGTCGGGACGGTCAGCTGCGGTGTTTGAGATAGGTCGGCTGTTAGTGGAAGGAGCTAAAGAACGTTGATCGATTCTCTGAAGATGGAGTTCCAAGCCGGACACTCAAAGAATGAATCGGGGATTCTGACGCTGGCCTACAACCGCCAGGATATTGACACGACTGGCCTCATCATTCACTTCATAAAGTACATGCTGTCCAAGTAAGCTAATACGGCGAACCCCTTCACCATAGCGTTCATCCGTTTCATACAGCCTGGGGTAATCAGCCAGGCGATCGGTTGCAGTGATCAGACGCTCTGTCACGTTCCTTGCATCCCAAAGAGATGCATTCTCGACCAGATATTCAAACAACGCCGTTATATCCTCAATCGCACCTGGTCGCCATTCTATTTCATAACTCATTGCGCAGTTCCTGATAACGTCCCTGTAGTTGCTGGCGCAGTTGCGCGGAACTCATTCCCGGCCGCTTATCGGCGCGGGCAGCGGCAACTTTCGCTCGGATCTGTTCGTCGTATTCCGCCCGTGCCAGTTCTTCATTAGCGAGGCGTTGCAATAGTGCAGACTTGTCTGTACTGCCTTCTGGAAAAATACGAGGCAGGCTTTCGGCCAGCTCGCGCAGGAAATTGGCGTTTTCGTAATGTGTGGTGCTATTCATAATTGACTCCTCCTTTCATTCAATAAAGAGCAATTGCAGGTTTTTTGATGCCACACGCATGGATATAACGAGTCAGAGTATCGATATTCGCCCCGGTGATATTGTTTCACAGGCAGGCGATAACCGGATGCATAATGCTCATTTGCCTGGCAATCTGCGTGTTGTCAGGTTTTATGCAGAGTATATAACCTTTCAGACACAGCCACCAACATATGCTTATGCCGCGCCAGCGGCATGGAAGGCGGCACACTGTGGTTACATGTGATACCGGAGTAAAACCGCCGAAGCCCGGCGTAAGCCGGTACTGATTGATAGATTTCACCTTACCCATCCCCAGCCCTGCCAGACCATACCCGCTTTCAGCCATGATAGAGCCTCTGTGCGCGGTCGGAGTGGTCCCGACGAGGGTTTACCCGAAGTCGGGGCGTATC
>ENA-OWPF01003076-OWPF01003076.1-human-gut-metagenome-genome-assembly--contig:-NODE-3076-length-10596-cov-2.960440_pt1 | contig 10596 bp, 13 predicted proteins | sample MGYA00248261_ERZ651840 | MGnify/ENA primary metagenome ERZ651840 (study PRJEB26924, sample SAMEA4378268) | human gut metagenome | biome: human gut; feature: human-associated habitat; material: faeces...
GGAAGCCCTGCAGGGGCGGGTCTTTGCCGGAGAGCTTTCCCTTTCCGGCGCGCTCAGGCCGGTGCCCGGCATGCTGCCCCTGGCCATCATGGCCCGGCAGATGGGCCTCACTTCCGTCATCCTGCCCCCGGACAATGGCGCCGAGGCGGCTGTGGTCCGGGACGTGGCGGTCTACACGCCCGCGCATCTTTCCCAGTGCGTGGCCTTTCTGCTGGGGCGGGAAGAGCTCGAAGCCCGGCAGCCCCTGCCCGCGCCTCCGGAGAACGCCGCCCTGTCCGGCATGGACTTCGCCGAAGTCCGCGGCCAGCAGGGCGCGCGGCGTGCGCTGGAAGTGGCGGCCGCCGGTGGGCACAACCTGCTCATGATCGGCCCGCCCGGCAGCGGCAAGACCATGCTGGCCCAGCGGCTTTGCAAGATTGTTCTATTTTTGTTTATTATTTTCAGCATGTTGTGCTGTACCGTTTCTGCGCCACGTTTTGGGCACATGCAGCTTGGGCACATTTGAGATACTGGGGAGTGCCTCAACCGCGGCCCTTTTCTGCTTGTCCATCACATACTGGTAATGGGTCAGGAGCATCGTTGGGTTGCTGTGTCCCATGAGGCTTGCCACAGTGCCCACGTCCACACCGGCCGCGACCATCTCCGTGCCGAAGGCATGGCGCAGATCATAGGGGCGGATACGGCGGGTTATTCCGGCCCGGCACAGGGTATTCGTCCATGCCCTGCATATCCTGTCCAGAGGCCTGCCGTTGTAGCTGACAAGGTAGTCCACGCCTTCTTGCCTGTCCTGATCGCGCCATGCCTGGAATACGGGCAGGAGGCTTTCCCGGATAGGCACCTCACGCCACGGCGCTTCCAGGTTTTTCTTGGCCCCGTGGACGCGCAAGACGCGGCGTTCCAGGTCAACGTCTTCCCATGTCAGAGAAAGGAGCTCCGAGCGCCCTACACGCACGCCAAGCTGGGCCCCAAGGATGATGACCCTGATGATATGCGGAGAGGCATGGGCTAGGATGGCGTGCAGCTCTTCCGGTGTCGGCGGCATGAACTTCTCATAGTGAGCCGGCGGCAGCTTGGGGAAGACCACGGCATCACAGAAGCCGTTGGTGTGGCACCAGCGCAAAACGCTTTTCAGGACCTTGATGTAGTCCCTGACGGTGACGGCCTTGATCGGTCTTTGCCGGAGCTTTTCTGCCACGGCTTCGATGTCCCGTGTGGTGATCTGGGTTATCGGTGTGGCCCCCAAGAGCTCCAAGGGAGTACGCATGCACTTCATTTGCCATTGCAGGCCAGCTTTGGTAAACTGCTTCTGCTTCAGGTAGGCAAGGTAGCATATCTCCAGTGTGAGTTCCTGGGGAGCTTCTTCCTGCTCTTCGCTTTCTCCTTTCTCCCTTTCGAACGATTCCCTGTCAAACCTGATACGGTGTTTGATCAGGGAATCGTGCTTTTCAGCTTCTCGCTTGGTCAGAAAATTCGCGCACTCCCGCTTCCCGGTGATGGGATTGTTCCAGTAGCATTGCCACGGTGAGGCGCGGCCCTTCCGTTCACGTATGGCCATGATGTCCTCCATCACGCGCCAAATGTGCCCGGGGCTAGGCTACTGGACACATTGGCCTGTGGTCAATCGGTAGATGTCGTCCGTGCTCATGTCTGCCAGACCGCAGATAGACTTCGGACGTGGGCGCCGGGTTGGCTTCGGTTTGGGCTGTGCCTCGCTGTACATGTCGCGCACAGCCTGCTGCACGGCTGATTCCAGCCAGCGCAGGCCACGGCTGCGTCCGGCACCGAGGTCGATAGGGTGGATTCCCTTGCCTGCCAGAAGGGAAGCGGCCACACCGGGGGAAGTCCCCAGCATGGCCGCAATGTCTCGCTTGCCGATGAGGCGGTCAGTCATGGGCGTGGCTCCTGTAGAAGCGGAAGAGGAAGTTTCCCATATCTTTCTCCTATTGAATTTATTCAAAACCATTGAGATACGCCTGCCAGTAGTCCTCTGCGTTCTCGTGTTGTTTTTGTGCTTTCAGCCCTTCGGCCCGCTTTACCCCGAACCATCTCTTGACGGAATGCTCAAAAGCCCTCCAGATTCCCGGCCACCTCTGCATTGACTGCTGGCGCTGCCTGATCTGACCGGGTGATTTACCCAGGATGAAGGGGCAGACCACGCAGCCGATACGGCAGAAGCCCTCGTCGTAGAGCGATGGATACGGCAGTCCTCGTTGCTCGATGAACTCCCATACAGCCCACTCAGGCCAGTGGAAGATGGGCTTCAATACCGTCCTTCGCCGGAATGTGTCGATGCGAGGTCGCGAGGCCCGGCGCACTGATTCTTCAGCCCTGATCCCCATGAGGCGGTAGTGGAGCGGGTGAGCATCCGCCGGTGCCTTCTTGAGGTAGTCGCAGCACCAGCGCTGCATTCTCAGGGGTGGTTTTTTTTTGACTACCATATTCCAAAAGCTGTCCTTCGGATACAACCACGTCACGTCTGGGTGGTGCTGTCGGATGAACCTCACGACTTCCGGTGGGTCGATGCGGGTGCAGGAGTAGCAGGCCTCATATTTGACCCCGGCCATCTTGCACAACTCCAGCAGTGTGATGCTGTCTTTTCCGCCGGAGAAGCCGACGAAGTATCCTTCCGGCGGCTCGTGCTGCTGGATGAACGCGATGCTTTCGGCCACGAGGTCTTTCAGGTCGAACCCCGGCAGGCTGGCTTGTCTCTGCTTAATCATGGATTCATCTTCTCCGGTATCGCCGCTCAGGGCAGCCTGCGCAGTCAACGTCGTTGGGCATGATCTCGTGACGACGGGGGAGAGAGTTCCATTTCCGCACAGCATCTTCGGCATTATTTCCGAACGGGCCACACACTGAGCAATCAAGATTTGCACAGCTCACATAATCTCTTCCTGGGACGTCCCCGGCATAGAGCTCCGCAGATGATCCGCAGGCCGGGCAGGGCTTGAGCTTGGTGCTATCCATGACGTTCTTCTTCCTCCACGGTCTTTCTGACTTCTTTTCTCAGCATTGCCTCATACAAAGCATTAAAATCGCCCATATCCTCGTCATTATGCTGGCAATCCGCAGAGTAGTTCAGCGCGACGTGCAACCAACATTTTGTGGCGTCACAATCTGCTTCACCATTAAAATCAGTGTATTGATTACATTTGATTGCAGATGGCAAAACATCACAATCCCTCGGACAAAGCTCATGCTTGCCATCCATCATTTCTGCAAGGCAGATGGCAACATCCATTATCTTCGTGGATTCCTTGTTCAGTCGCGCTACCTCCTGCCTTAACCGCAGGATTTCTTCAATGTCTGCTTGCACCACGTCGGGTGAGCTGGCGGCGATATGGGCGGCATTTGCTTGCGGGTCGCCTGAGCATCCCCATTCAGTAAAGCAGATGCACGTCGCATCGTTGTCTTCAGGGCTTTTTTTCGTACCCACAATAGCCGCAAGGGTATGATACCACGGCCCCTGCGTAGCCTTCTCGGCAATCCCCAGCCGCTCGCGCAGGGCGGCGTCGCTGCGGTTATTCGGACTGTGTTTGTCGCTCATGCCACCAGCTCCTCGTAGATTTTGTCACCTTCCTCGTCGCATCCGGGGCACATTTCCATCAGCCCCGTGACCAATTTGTCGGACAGTTTGCGCAGCTTCCGCCAGTCCGGCGTGCTGGTGTAGTTCGGGCACAGTCCGGCGGCGCCGCAGATCATCAAGTCGGCGGCACAGAACAGGGCGGCCCAGCGGTCTACCTTCTCCGAGGGGTCTGCAGGAAAGCGGTAGCTCTGGTACATGGCATCGCAGGCCGCATGGAGGTCTCGTTGCGCGCCTGCCGAAGTCCTGCGTTTGCGGATGGGGTTCCCGCAGGTTTCGATGATTTCCCGCATTTCGTCGAGGTGGCGCAGGACTTTGGGCTGATCTTCGACCAGGGGCCGGAACTGGTAGAGCAGAGCATCCAGCATGGTCAGGGCCACGATGGCGCGCGTATGCTGGAAAGCATCCTTCGGCAGCGTCACCGGCCCGATGTCGTAGGGCATGGTGTCCGCAAACTTGGCACGGGTCGTCCAGATGGCGCCGCAGGCCTTGCAGCGGACGACGGTGGTGCCGTCGCCGGGCTTGCTGCAGACCTCCCAACGGCGGGAGGTGATGGGCGCCCTGCGCTCCGGGCACTGGCATGATCTAGCGGGCATGGTCTTCCTCCTTCTGGCCAGCTTCCTCGGCGCTGCACCTGGGGCACAAGTGACGCCGGTGGTCATCGTTGGGGTGCGTCCAGCCGCGACGTTTGGCCTTACTCCACGTCGTGGCATATCCGACGCCATAGATTCGGGAGCGGCATTTATCGCAGATGATGCAGGTCTGCTTCATGGCGCTACCTTCCTGTGCTGCCGTAGCCATTTGCCCCGCGCTCGGTTTGGTAAAGCTCGGGGACTTCCACGAATTCGAGTTCCTGAACGGGCACGACGACAAGTTGCGCCACGCGGTCACCGACTTCATAGGATTTGGCGCTGGGTTCATGTTCGAGCCAGAACAGGGCGCTGATCTCACCGGTATATCCCGGGTCGATAACACCAACGCAGTTGGTCATCATCATGCCGGTGCGGAAGACGCTACTGCGGGGGAAGATGAGCCCCGCGTACCCGGCGGGAATATCAACGGCCAACCCGAAGCCGTAGCGTATGCAGTTGCGCTGCTGGTGTTTGGTGACGGCCACGAGGTCGTGCCCAACGTCGGCAGCATGGGCTTTGCGAGGAATGACGGCGTCGGGATGGGTCTTCACGAAGTTGATTTGCATGGGGCCTCCTTCGGGCAACAAAAAAGGCCGCGCTGGGCGGCCTGTTGTGGTTGGGGGTGCTTGTTACTCCGCATCAAGATCGTAGAAATTCTTCCCACGTCAGGTCACTTTCTGGGGCTCTGAAATTCAAGCCATCGTCGAATGTCCCGCCATGATCTTCAATGAGGTCAAAAGCCTGCGGCTTGATAGCGTCGTTTTTGTAGAGCCATTCCAACATAAGTCCGGCTTCATGGCCTTCTCGAATGCAGTTCGCTTCCAGAAAGGCATGGGCCACTTTGTGGCCGCAGGGGAGAATGTCTCCTGCCCGGATGCCGTCGCTGCCGTCGAACATGTAGACCTTTCGGCAATCCTTGTCCCCGCAGAATACGACGTTGTGGAGCTCTTTATATGCCATATCCTTCTCCATTTTTTCATCAGGTCCCGGATTCGCACCGGGCGGACGCGCTACAGTGACACGCTGCCCCCGCGCACCGTTGCACGGCTTTCCGTGTCTATGACGTCAGGGGATTTCATGTCCCCGTGGGGTTCGCCCCCACCGCGCCTGATTCCCCGGCTGCTCATCAGGCCGTGGCCGCCACGCCACGACGACGTCCCATGGTGGGACGTTTCGCAGGTCATCCGTTGTTCCTGAGGTTCCAGTATTTCCGGGCCTTCGCCATGGATGTGAACATTCGTGTTCTGGTGCAGTCACAGTTCGGGCATCGCAGGCCAGCTAGCGGCAAGAACACTCCGACATGCAGCACGGGATCCGCGCCGCATCGCCTGCATTTCCTGTTTTTTCCCCATAGTTTTTTCATGCGCTCTCCTTTCAGAACAACGAAAGTTACTCCATTTTTTCCTATTGCCTTTTGCTGCCATCCGATTTGCAGCAAGGATGTTTGTTGCTCAAAAAATGGGCGTTGAGTTGACACAACGCTCGACGTTTATTTGCCAAACAGGCCGCTGCCCCGCATGACGCGAAGACAACGGCCTGTTTTCGTTGCTGATGTTTATTTGCCTGTAACTTGTTCAACACCGCACCAGCGGCCTCTCCCTTATTCTCCTCTCCTGATCCAAGCCGTGATTTCCTGGACGGTCTCGCCCCAGGCAGCGGAAAGCCGCAGTCGCAGGAAGGTGGCATACAGACTCTCCAGCAGGCCGAGGCAAACCTCCATCATATAAAACCGCTCCAGCAGCATGGCGTCAGGATCTTCATCTTCCGCCGGCTTCTCCACCTTGGGGAGCTTCATGCTGCCCAGAGTGAAGTCATCAGCAGAGAGGGTAAGCTGGAAAGCCAGCTCATCCTTTTCCAGGCGGATGGTGGCCCGGGTCACTTTTTTGCCCTTGCCCAGGCCGAAGCGGGCCTCTGTGAGCGGAGAAAGCGTACCGGCGACACTGGCGGTCTCCCTGGCATCACCCTCACCGCCCTGGACGACGATGCGTTGTTCCATGGAGACCGAGAAAGGCTGACCATCCTTGTCCACAAAGGCCCCGGGCGCCACGTCGCTCTGGAACCACAGCCAGGTCAAAAATTCTTCGCCCAGGACATTGCCCAGCATCAGGCCATCACTCCCCGGTTCCCCCGTAAATCTGGTGGATTCACTGCTGTCGAGCTTGCCCATTTCCACGTCATCCAGCAGCCCCTCGGCCAGGCTATATGGCTCGATCTGCTCAAGATGCAGCTCAAAGGAGTTGAGGAATGCCTCCATGAACAGGTCGATCATCTTCCCCTGGGTGGAGGCAAACCAGACTTCATTGCGATCCGGCTCCCAGACGACATTGAACTCCGCGGGTGTGGGCAGAAAACGCTGGCGCAGGCGCAGCAGGACCTGTTCCTTGAGCTCCTTTTTGCGCTCACGGGAAATGAACTTCTTGCCTTGGGCCTCCAGTTTTTCCTTTTCGGCCTTCAAGGCCAGGGACAACTGCTTTTTGATGATGGCCGGCGGGATGCGTCGGGTATCGAGACGCAAGGAAAAGGTGAAGTAATCGCCCTTCTGCGGCGGGGCCGTCCGCCATTCGGTGTCCAGCATGTCTTCAAAGCAGGTCCAGCCGGCGGCCTGCATCTCGGGCAGGTCGTCGATGTCCCGGAAGGCGAACTGGCGCAGCTTGTCGGGGATCTGCGGCCAAAGCTCCGAAGGGATGGGGTCGATGATCCTGAAACGGGTAAAGCTGCACGAAGCATTACAAAAACCCATACTGGCTCCTTTCTGTGATATGCGCCAGGAGGCGTGTCATTCTTGTACGCAGTGCGGCAGATTCTTGCAAGTCCGAAGCCTGTGGATTTCCGTGGGGCAGGGCAGATGCAACATTATATAATGTACGCAGTGGATATTTCAGTCTGGTAGCCCGAGGGGATGCGTCATCGCCGGCGCAGGACAAAGGCCTGGATCAGCTTGGCAGGACGATTTTTAGCCGGGGGCCATAGTGAGCTTTCCAGCAGGCTTCTGGTAGCTGGTGCAAGGCTGATCCGGATGGCTCACATATTTATTAGTATTAATTATTAGATATTAAAGCGGCGGTTTACAAGTATCACGTGGGGCATTCACGATTTTGGGGAACTCGGATCATACAGCCGGACATGGAAACCGGCTGTGGGACATGAGACCGCTTCAGATCTCAGAGTCCGTTTTTCCATTTCCCATATGGGGATCTCTGTTGCGACTTCCAATGCAGCAGAGCCCATGGTGAGGAAAAGACTTTCGGCGTGGAAACCCCTTATTCGTAAAACACATGATAACCACGTGTAAGTGTTAACTATTATAATTGTCCCATAATGATAATTATGTAAACTTTTATCCATGAGGCGACGAAGAAGGCACTCCTCTCTCCAAGATCAGACAAAAAATTTTCCACCAAATTTTTTCTCAAGCTGTACTTTAAGAATAGTCTTAAGCCAGTCAGCATGTACCTGAACTTTTCTGGCGTCTGCCTCTGCCGTCTATGGCATTCCCCCGTACGCTTGACATGGCTGCCTTTTTGCCACACCTCTAAGGCATGCACGCCAAAACCTCTTTTTTCCGCAGCCGTGATGGACGCCCCCAGCGCCGTTCCAATCAGCTTGCCCCCAGATCGCCCCAAAATGGTCATTCCTCCCCTGCTCCACGGAACAACAGCTCTTCTCCATCTGGGCTGGAGGAAGATTTGCAGGGCGGGACCCGGCTCAACAAGTTCATCGCAGCTTCCGGCTATTGTTCTCGCCGCAAGGCTGATGAGCTTATTTTTGCCGGAGCTGTCCAGGTCAACGGGGTGGTGGAACGTTCTCCCGGCAGGCGCATCCTTCCTGATGATCTCATCCAGGTCGAAGGCCAGCAACTTGCGGCTCTGCCCGCCTCTTTTTCCTATATCATGCTGCACAAGCCCATCCAGGTCATGTGTACGGCACACGATCCGCAGGGGCGTCCTACAGTTTTGGATTGTCTGACAGCAGAAATGCGGCAAAATAGAGTCTATCCAGTTGGAAGACTTGACTATTTTTCTGAGGGTCTGTTGCTGCTGACCAATGATGGCGAGCTGGCACAGCGCCTGATGCACCCCCGGCACCATCAGCCAAAAACCTACGATGTTCTTGTTCGGGGGACTGTCCCGGCTGCCGCGCTGGCAACCATGCGCCGTGGCATGACATTGGCAGAGGGAGAGCATTTGCGCCCAGTCGAAGTGGAAAGCCGCTTGCAGGCCAATGGGCATACGCGGTTGCGGATGGTGCTGCATCAGGGGGTCAACCGCCAGATCCGCCGCATGTGCCGGGATCTTGGCTTGACCATCCTGCGCCTGAAGCGCATCCGTCTCGGTCCCCTTGGTCTTGGCGATCTTCCTGTGGGAGGATGCCGTTTTTTGTCAGCCGCAGAGACCGCTGCCCTGCTCCAGGCTGCGGAAATCCGACGCTCATAAGGGGATTTGGCCTGGAAAGTGTGCTGGCCTGTGTCAGTTTAAGGATAATCTTATATGGTGAGTGAGCACAGGGAAGCTCTGTCCGGATGGCAGATACCAAATAGCCCACGCACCCTGGCATGAAGTATGAAAAAGGACGCCTGACGGCGTCCTTTTTCATACGGTTCAAATTTGCTTATTTGCTCAGGCCAGCAGGCGCTGCAGCAAGGCCTGGGCTTCTTCATGCAGGGCATGCAAATGCTGCTCTCCAAGGAAGCTTTCCGCATAGACCTTGCAAATAGCCTCCGTCCCGGAAGGCCGGATGGCGAACCAGCCATTCCGGCTGCAGACCTTGACTCCGCCAATGGCAGCTCCGTTCCCCGGCGCTGTTGTCAGGATCTCAGTGACCGGGGATCCCGCTACTGTCTGCATCTGGACATCCTCTGCCTTCAATGATTTGAGGCAGGCCCGCACGTGATCGTCGGCCGGAGCATCCTGGCGCTGGTACAGCGGAGCGCCGAACTGTTCCGTCAGGCTGTGATAGATCTCGTCCGGCCCGCGCTCTTCGCGTGCGGCCATTTCCGCTGCCAGCAGGCAGAGCAAGGGACCATCCTTGTCGGTGCTCCAGGGGCTGCCGTCAAAGCAGAGGAAGGAGGCGCCGGCACTTTCCTCACAGCCCATACCGCAGCTGCCGTCTGTCAGATAGGGCACGAACCACTTGAAGCCGACCGGGACTTCGATGACCTTGCGCCCCAGCTCCTGGCCTACCCTGTCCAGCATGGCGCTGGTCACCAGAGTCTTGCCGATACCGGCATCGGCCTGCCACTGGAAGCGGCTGCGGAACAGATGCCAGGCAACGGTGGCCAGATAATGGTTGGGATTCATCAGACCGCTTTTGGCCACGATGCCGTGACGATCCGAGTCCGGGTCACAGGCAAAGGCCAGGTCGAAGCGGTCGCGCATATCGAGCAGGCCACTCATGACATACGGCGAAGAGCAGTCCATCCTGATCTTGCCGTCCTTGTCACAGGGAACAAAGCGGAATGTGGGGTCGATGACTTTGTTAACTACGGTCAGGCGCAGTTTGTAGCGCTCGGCTATGGGCTCCCACAGGGAAAGGCTTGCCCCCCCCAGAGGATCGACCCCCAGGGCGATACCGGAAGCCGCGATGCTGTCCATATCCAGGATGCGCGGCAGGTCTTCCACATAGCGGGCGGTAAAATCATAGCCCTGCACCAGCGAAGACCGTCGGGCATTGCTGTACGGCAGGCGATGGACGTCACAATTGAGGTGATCAAGATAGATATTGGCCTGCTTTTCGATCCAGGCGGTCACCGCTGTTTCGGCCGGGCCGCCATGCGGCGGATTGTATTTGAAACCACCGTCAGCCGGAGGGTTGTGAGACGGCGTGATGATAATGCCGTCAGCCAGAGCCTGATCGCCGTGCTCGCTGTTCCAGCACAGGATGGCATGGGAGACAGCAGGGGTAGCTGTGGCGGAACCGTCGTGAGAGATGCGGACCTGCACGTCATTGGCCGTCAGGACTTCAAGCGCACTGCGAAAGGCCGGTTCCGACAGGGCGTGCGTATCCCCGCCCATGAACAGCGGACCGGTGATGCCGTGTTGTTTGCGGTAATCACAGACGGCCTGGGTGATGGCGTGGATGTGGCGTTCGTTGAAGGTCTGCTTCAACGAAGAACCACGATGCCCGGACGTTCCAAAAGACACACGTTGTGCAGCCTGATGCGGGTCAGGCGATTCCGTATAGTAGGCACTGACGAGCGCGGGGATATTCTCCAGAGTCTCGGGCGCCGGCAGCTTGCCGGCATGGGGATGTACTGCCATGATGTATCCTCCTGCCCCTTTCTATCGTTTACCCCGTCGGCCCGCAAGCCCCGGACAAAAAAAGAGGGGGGCTTCAAGCCCCCCTCTTTCGATTGCATATCCGGATTATTTTCCGCTGCTGACA
>ENA-OWPF01003077-OWPF01003077.1-human-gut-metagenome-genome-assembly--contig:-NODE-3077-length-10588-cov-10.144308_pt1 | contig 10588 bp, 12 predicted proteins | sample MGYA00248261_ERZ651840 | MGnify/ENA primary metagenome ERZ651840 (study PRJEB26924, sample SAMEA4378268) | human gut metagenome | biome: human gut; feature: human-associated habitat; material: faeces...
TATTTTCTCTTTGTTCCTAAAAGGGACATCGAAACGGGCCATCGCTTTGTATCTGAATGAACACGGCGTACCCAGCCCCTCGGCTTATAAACTGCAAAAGGGCATACCCGTTTCAACAAGAGGATATGACGATCCTATGTGGGGAGCCCGCATGATCCACTCCATTCTGACGAACCCCACCTATACCGGGGATTTGGCACAGGGCCGCAGTCGGGTAAAAAGCTATAAGGTACACGAGGTTGAAAGCGTTCCCCGTGAAGAATGGGTGGAAGTATCTGGTACGCATGAGGCAATCATTGATTATGAAACCTTTGATAAGGTACAGGCCCTTTTACAGCGGGATACCCGTACTTCTCCAAAAGGCCGGGAAGTCCACCTGTTCAGCGGTTTTCTGAAATGTGCTGACTGCGGGCGGGCAATTACCCGGAGCGTAGGCAACAACAATAATGTGTACTATGCTTGCTCCACCTACAAGAATCGCTCCCGGACAGCCTGCACAATGCACTCAATCAAGCATAACCGTCTGGAGGTCGCTGTCCTCTTTGCGGTACAACAGCAAGTCCATCTGGCTGTTTCCTACTCGGAAATGATTGCCCGCATTAGCGATCTACCAGCGCGTCAATCTTATCGTGGTACATGGGATCGACACGGGCTTTCTGGCGTTCCGCCGCTGCATACGCTTCATCGACCATTGCCCGGTAGCCCGCCGTAGCGGAGCCCGGCTGATAGTCGGAAAAGCTGTTCATATCCTTTGCCCGCTTTGCGGCTTCTTCATTGATCGGATAATATTTCGGCATAGTATCTCCTTCCACAAAAGCCGGAACTTTGGGACAAATTGTCCCAAAGCCCCGGCAGCTAAAATGTTGACAGCATCTCACGGAAACAGGGCCGGACATAGAAACATACACCTCCCGCAGAAAAGGGCCTTAAAAAGCCTTGTCATAAGCGGGTTTAGGCTGGCCTAATTGTCAACATATCAGCCCCGTTTTTTCCGCATATATTCCCGCTGCTGTCTGCGGTGTGCCGCCTTTGCACAGGCCGCCGAACAATAGGTTTGCCGTCCATCAGGAGCCACGGCTCTGCCGCATACCGGGCAAGCCTTGAAATCCGGCCTTGGCCCCTCTGTCAGCAACGCAGCCTCCAGCGCCGGATCAAGGGGCAGAACTGCCTCGCGGAAGTAGCGGCAATAAGCCCCTGTCCAGCATTTCCCAAACATATAGCACTCGCAATCCAGCGGCAGGCAGCCGCAGTCCCGGTCATAGTTGGCACACCATTTTGACACCAGCCTGCGGATTGCCGCTTTTTCTGTCCGGGTCAGTTCTCGGCCCACAGCATCACCTCCCGTTGCCCGGTGGTTTGAGCTGCTCCCGGTAGCAGAACACGCAGCCGATCCCGCGCCAGTAAGGGCAGCCGTCACAACGGGAGCCCTTCGGCGGCAGGCTTGGCGGCACACCCTTAAAGTAGCTTTTTTCTTTCATAAATCCCTCATAGGGGTTGTTGGTAAATCTCATTCATTATCCTCGCTTTCGGTATCGTCCTCGTCCCAAGGCGGCCCATCGTCCTCGGGATCGTCATAATCAGCCAGTTCCTCACTGTAATCCTCTTCGGGTACAGCAGCTTTTTCATGCTTCGGGCGGTAAATTTTGAAGTACCAGCCTGCACCGCCGCCCAGAACAGCCACTGCCAAAATCAGCAGAAGCATCCCGGTATTGCTTTTCTGCTGGGGCTCGGGTTCCGGCTCCTCCGCAGGTTCTGTCACCGGAGCGGGTTCAGGAGCCGTGCCAGCACACTCGGTCATGTTGACCGCGCAGACCTCGCAATCCGTATGGATGGCTCCGGGCGCACATTTTTCTGTGCAGGAGCAGGCCGGAAGTTCTCCGCCAGCGGCCTCCAGTGCCGCCAGCAGATCGGCTTCATCCACCATGTTCAAAAAGTAGGTGTGATACTGTTCGCCGTCCTCGTCCACAGGCTTGTCATAGTCAATGACAATGTAAAAGGTGTTGCCGCCGCTGGTCTGCACCGTGATGAACTGCTTGTTGGTGGCCTTATCGTAGAGCAGGTCACGGGTCACAAGGTTGCCCTCCTCGGTGAAGCCTTCGCCGAGGTCAACGGTTTCGGCAGGCGGCGGCTCCACAGGATCAAGGCCGTCCCATTCCTCCCCGCCCCCGGCATAGGCCGTGACAGCCATACTGCCCATGAGGACGGTCACACAAAGCGTCATCATCAAAAGCCGCAGTTTTTTCATTCTGTCACCTCCGTCTGTTCCGTCGGCTTCTGGCCACCGTGACCAGAAGCACCGCCCCGGAGCTGCTGGAGCACCAGCGGCAGATCAGCAAGGGAGATGCTCATGCCGCGCACGATCTCCACGATCTCGCTGTTTTCCGCCTCCAGCTTCTTCTGCTCCAGTTCTTTAAGCCGTGCCTGCTGCTCGGCAATTTTGGCCTTGACCTTTTCAATCTCGGCCTCGATCTTTGCGCTTTTCGTAATTGCCATATCAAAAAACCTCCTTTACGGTAGTCGCCCGTAGGCGTAAAGATGGGACTGCCAATAGCTGCTGTTCAGGTTGGCATAGCTGATAGGGTCGCCACAATGGAGCATCCAGCCGTCGCCCACATAGATGCCCACATGAGAAATGCCCGCTGTGTCATAGGTGCCGACAAAGAACACCAGATCACCGGGGCGGGGGCTGCTCGTCCGGGAGCAGATGTTATATAGGCCCTGTGCCCCCAGCCGCCCGAAGCTCCAGCCGCATTGATTGTAGACGTAGCTGACGAAGCCGGAGCAGTCAAAGGATGTGGGCGGGCTGCTGCCGCCCCACACATAGGGGAAACCGAGATATTTTTCCGCTTCTTTCAGAATGGCGGCAAAGGTTTCATCATCCAGATAGGACTCCGGGACTTCATGCTCCGGCGGGCGGTTGGTGATGTATTTCCCGATATAGCCGGACGAGGGGAACAGATCAGGACGGTTCCCCAGCGTGGACATATACAGGGCGTACATGGAAAGCTGCTCCTCGGACATCATGTAAACCGGGACATGGGAGAGATTGAAGTTTTCCAGCGTGACATAGCAGATGTAATAGTTGTACGGCACCTCCACCTCATAGTCGTTGCCCTCGCTGTCCGTCCGGGTAACGGTACGGTAGCGCACCTCCACCACCACATCCTCGGTCAAAATGTACTGGCGGTCAAAGAGGTCTTGCAGCGTCCCGCGCACCTCGTCCAGTGTCCACGCGCCCTCATGGAGTGCGGAGATCATGGAGATCAGTACATAGGGATCGTGTTCAATGGTGTCGAGGTCAAAATGGTATTCGTCGTAATCGTGGGTGCGGGTGTAGGTGTCGAGGCAGCGTTGCAGCTCGTCCTCCAAAGCGCAGTAGGCGGCCTCGGCCCCCAGCATATCCGCGTCCTCCGCCTTATAGGTGCTGGCGGCGATGGCCGCAAGGGTGCTGTTTCCCACGGAAACCATCGAGGACATACACGATTGCAGGGTCAGCACCACCAGCAGGCAGCCCAGCGCAAGCAGCGTTCCCACGGGATGCCGCTTGACGAACGCTGCCGCTTCCCGGACAAACCGCTCCATGGCCGACGCGGTTTGTTCGGCGGCTTTGGCGGTCTGCTTGGCGGTTTCCCGCACCTTGCGCTGATACTCCCGTTTCAGCTTGTGGCGGTGCCATAACCGGGCGGCGGCGCTCCGCGCCTCCGGCTGCTCCTGTGCAAACTTGCGGGAATGGTAGTCCGCCGTGGCCTTGATGTACCGGGACTCCGCACGGGCGGCAGCCTTGGCCGGGTGCTCCCGGATGGCCCTGCGTACCTTGTGCCGCCCATAGTGCAGCGCGGCCTCGCCGGAACGCTCCACAAAATGACCGCCCTCCACGCCTACATTGTCACGTTCCTCCTGATACACCTTCCCATGCAGAAAAGCATGGGTTTCATGTCCGGCGATCCGGGCGATCCGCTTGATGGGGCCGGGCTTTTTCGGCGGCTTCTGCTTTGCCAGCCTTTCACGGGCCTTGTTCAGCCGTTCCTCCCGGCTCTCCATGCGGAGCTTGGACTTGTGGAGCTTGGCCTGTTCGCTGTCGGTATGGAACTTCTGGCCACCGTGACCAGAAGCGGCCTCGCCCTCGGGCGGCTTATTCTGTCTGTTTTCCATTGGCGGCGTCCTCCGGCTTGGTGGTCAGCAGGTCGTAAATCTCGCCACGGGGGAAGCGGTCAACAAACGGGATGGTGACGCTGCCATAGAACAGCAGGCCCTCGCCGGAGTTGGACTGCGTGATATACGATAGCTGGTGCTCTGAAATGCCGATCTGCTTGGCAAGAATGGCGCGGTCACTCTGCGCCTGCGACAGCAGGATCATAAAATCCGTGTTGTCCAGAATGTTCTCGATCTCCCGGCTGGCCAGCAGGTCTTTCACGTTCTGCGTCAGGGCCGAGGGGACACAGCCCTGCTTGCGGAGCATCTTCCAGACGGTCACAAAGTAGCTGGCGGTCAGCGGATCGCGGAGCAGAATATGGAACTCGTCAAAATAGCACCATGTCGCCACACCGTTTTTGAAGTTGTTTCCCACCGCAGAGGTGACAAAATCGTTGGTGATGTGCATGGCAATCTTGCGGAGGTTTTCTCCCATACCTTTCAGCACAAAGCACACCACGCGGGAATTGAGGTTGACGTTGGTAGGATGGTTAAAGAGGTTGAGGGAGCCTGTGCAGTAAAGCTCCAGCGCCGTGGCGATCCGCTTGGCCTCCGGCTCCGGCTGGCGCAGCAGCTCCTCATACAAATCTTGGAGCAGCGGCGTTTTGGCCGTTTCCAGCCCCAGCGCCATTTCCCGGTACACCTGACGCACACAGCGGTCAATGACGGTTTTCTCGATGGGCTGCAAACCATCCCGGCCTCCCACCACCAGCTCACACAGCGACAGCAGAAAATCCGCTTTCAGGGACAGAGGGCTATCCCCGCTGCCCATGTCCATCTGAACATCCATCGGGGAAATGTGGTTGGGGCTGTCCGGCGCGATCTCGATGACCTGACCGCCCAGCCGTTCCACCAGCGGGGCGTATTCGCCCATCGGGTCAACCACGATGATGCGATCCTGCGGGATGGCAAGAAAGACGTTCAGCAACTCGCGCTTGGCGGCAAAGCTCTTGCCGCTGCCCGTGGAGCCGAGATAAAGGCCGTTGGCGGATTTCAGCTTTTTGCGGTCAGCCATGATGACGTTATGGGACAGGGCGTTCATGCCGTAGTAGAGGGACGGGCCATCCATGCGAAGCTCCCGCGTCATAAAGGGGACGAAGATGGCCGTGGAGCTGGTGGTCATGCCGCGCTGAATTTCAATGCCGTTGTAGCCGAGGGCCAGCGAGGACATATAGCCCTGCTCCTGCTGCCAGTCCAGCCGCTTGACGGCACAGTTATATTTCTGCGCGATGCCGTTCACGGTGAAAATGTCGTTTTCCAGCCGCTCCCGCGTGGGGGCGGTGTTGACGATCAGGAACGTCAAGAGGAACATTCTCTCGTTGCGGCTTTGCAGGTCGGCCAGCAGCTCGGCGGCGTCCTTGGAAAAGGTGACAAGATCGGGCGGAAGAATGTCAGGGTCATATCCGGCGCGGGTGGCCTTGCGCTGCTCCTCCACTTTCATCTTGTCGATGTCGGAGATTTTACCCTTGACCGTTTTAATGGCCTTGACCTGATCCACCGTCTGAATGTGCATGGTGACGGTCAGCTCGGCGTCCAGCTCCAAAATCTCCAACAGCAGCTTGTCCGACAGCTCCGACGCCATGATCTGTAAATAGGACGCCGCGCCCCATGTCTGGCCCACGCGGAACGAGCGGCTCTGCCGGAAGTCAAAGCTGTCCGGCACGATAAAGTCTTTCGTTCCCATGCCCGTATGGGCGATGTCCGCCCACTTGAAGCGGAACGGCTCCCGGCTGCCGGGGTGAAGCTGGCCGTGCAGCAGGGCAAGACGCTCCCGCCCGTCGAGGGGCTGGCTCTGTACCCCCAGGCGCTTAAAGTTGCCGATCACGTCCGCCTCTACACGTTCCAGACGGGGCCGGGCGGCGGCCACATTTTCAGCGGGGATGCAAAAGGTGACGTACTTGGCCCGTTCGATACCGTTGTTGCTTTTGGCAATCTGGTTTTTCAGCATCCCCGTGTATTCCGTGCGGACGCTGTTGAAGCGGTCATCCGCCTCGGAGATATTCACCTTGTAGCGGCTCCCGGAGCGGCTGCGGCGGTTGACAAAGGAAAGCTGGAACGGCAGCGAACTGTCAAAGTAATTGAGGAATGAGCTCCAGCCGCCAAAGATGGCAGTCTGATCCTCGGTGGATGCTACGGAATAGTTGATGTCCTCGTATTCCACGGTTTTTGTGTAGATACCGCCGGGGAGCTGGCACACGCCGTCCGGGTGCATGGCGATATAGGGAATGGTCTGCTGGGCGGAAAGTCCGGCCCGGCCTTTAGCGGCCCTTGCGGTGCCGCGCTTTTGGGGTTTGCTTCTTGTCTGCAATAGGCTCCTCCTTTCCCGCAAACGGAGCATAGATATTCTGCGTTTTGTACGGTCTGATGCCGGGCCGGGTGAACTTGGCCCGGATGATATTCCGTACCACCTTTTCAAAAGGCAGGCCGTCCCGCTCATACATGGCAAGCATAAACGCCGGGAGCATGACGGCCAGCATGAGGAACATGGCCCCGGTGCTGCCGATAGAGCTCCGGGACAGCAGATAGACCGGGACGCCTACCAGCGCCGCGCCGCCGAAACAGATCAACTGGCGCTTGGTTAAATTAAAGGCGATTTTGGTTTTGATTTTGGATAGGTCGTTAGGTACATTCACATAAGGCATAGGTCAGTTTCCTTTCTGAACCTCGGGACACTTTGTCCCAAAGTCCCGGATCGTGGGCTCTACCTCGTTTCCCCACACATCCCAGCCGGGCGGGGTCTGTCTTGCGAACAGCTCCACACGGGGAAGATTGCCCATGAGGGACACAATCTTGTCACGGGCCTCATCGGGCTTTTTGCTGTGGGCCTCGATGGGAGAAATGATAAACTGGTGGACATTGGCCGCCTGCCGCTTGGGGTGGCCCCGTGTTGCCAGCAGACAGATCTCAGCGTTTCCCCGCGTCCAGAAGCCCAGCCCATAAAACCAGCTATCCGCCTTGCGGTTCTTTTTCAGCCAGACAAAGGCCACGCTTTTATAGGTAAAGCCCCACGCCTCTATGAGCCGCAGGGCCTCCGGGAGCTGGGGAAAAGTCGCCCACAAAAAAAGCGCGCTGTCCGGGGCCGCAAGCTCGGCCACAGGCAACGCGCACAATTCATTGATACTCATTGTCGGGTAATGGTGCTCCGCCGCCCCCTGCAATCCCTTTTGGGTGTATCGCCAAGGGGGATCGGCGTATATGATAGGATATTTACCGATGGTCATTCTCCTTTCTCGCCACGCTCCACGGCCAGCCGCGCCTGTTCAATGCGCTGGGCGGCGGGGCCATAGATGGCCGGGGCGCTTTCAAAGCAGACGAAGCGGCGGCCCGTATTGAGGGCAGCCACGGCGGTTGTCCCGGAGCCAGCGCAGAGATCGGCCACCACCTCGCCGGGGCGGGTGTAGGTCTTGATAAGGTACTCGCACAGCTCCACGGGCTTTTGTGTGGGGTGGGTAGGATGTGCCACCGTCTGCACAAACAGCACATTCCCCGGATAGCGCCGCCCGTCATTGGATGCCGAGCCCTGCCGCTCAAACTTGCCGTAGTTGGGACTGGAGCCCTTGCGGGCGTGTACCTTGCTGTACGGTTCCCCATAAGTAAACTGCGGAAAGTAGGCCGGGGACTTCTGGTAGAACACCAGGATGTTCTCCGACTTTTTCAGCGGGGCGCGGTTGGCATTGAGAAAGCCTGTCCCGCGCTCCTTGTACCATATCCACTCATAGCGGAGCATGGCGAGGTTGGATGCCCCCAGCACCTTGTCATAGGGGCATTGAGCGAAGAACAGGGCCGCACCGTCGGGCTTGACCGCCCAGCGCACCGCCTCCCACAGCGCATCCAGCGGCAAAGGCACATCCCAATAGTTCCGGGTCGTGCCATAGGGCGGATCGGTCAAAAGCATATCCACCGAATGACGGGGTAAGGACAGCAGCCCCTCGATCCCGTCCATGAGGAAAAGTCCCTCCTGGGACTTCGGGACACTCTGTCCCAAAGCGGAAGTATCGGCCATAATCACGCCCCTTTCTAATGTGCGCCAAAGATACTTTTGCTGATAGACCCGGTTTTGAACAGCATGAAGCAGAGCAAAACCGTGTACCCCACACAGCCCCAAATGGCCCCGATGGGGTCGCCGCTGGTGGAGATACCCTGCACCAGCACGCCGTAGATGCCAACGCACAGCAGAATGAGCAAGCCTTGGAAACCAACGGCGAACAGGGATTTTAGGTAGTTCTGGCCCATCTGCCCGACTTCCCGGTTAGATAGGGTCGCCACGGGGATGGGGGCCAGACTGGTGAGCATATATATTTCAAGCATACGGCCATAGACAAGGACGAAAATAATGATGTTCAGCGCCCACATGGTCGAGTGAATGAGCATGGACTGCATGAACAGCCCCACAAGGGAGCCAAGGCTCATGCCTTCCAGCGTTGTCTCCAGCATCGCCAGCATATCCGGGGTGATGTCGGTTGAGCCTTGGATCACGCCAGCGGAGCGGGCAATCACGCTCTGCGACACATCGAACACCGCGTTTACAATGTTGAATGTGTTGGAGAGAATGAGGATGGCCGCCGCCGTTTTGAATATCCACTTAAAAAAGAGCCATGTGTCGATGTCGTGCAGGTTGTTCCTGTCTATGAGCATCTGGATCAGTTCATAGGTTGCAACAAAGGTTAGGATCAGTCCGGCAATCGGTAAAATCACCGTTTCGGATATTTGCCGTATGAGGGAGAAAACCCCAGCGTTCCACGCCGCCGGGGTCGTTCCCACCTGTACCGCGATCTCTCCGACTCGGGTATTCACCGTGTCAAAAAGCCCTGTGAGGTTTCCCATGATCCCCTCGATCAAAAGCCCTTTCAGCCATTCCGTGATCCATTCGGTGAGAATACCCATAAGCCGTTACCTTAAAACAGGCCAGACAGCAGGGGGATCAGAGTGGTGCCAATCACGATGATACCGCCGCCAGCCATGAGCTGTTTTATCCCCAATTAGGTGTAAAACTCTGCTCGATGGCGGGCGGCGGCGTACAAAAAATCTATATGGTGTTTTTAAGAGAACCGTCCCGGCGGGACAGGTCAGGCAGTGACCTGTTCCACCTCCGGGATGGGTTTGAGATTAAAATGAATTTCGATAGAAATGTGTCTTGTTTTATCTTCGTCAATGCGCTCATGCACGACGATTTCTTTGATTAAGCGGTTGAGGGTGGCTGCGTCCAGCTCTGTGATGTTGGCGTATTCCTGAATGGCTTCCACCCATTGTTTTGCGTCATTGGCAAGCTGGACTTCATCGGACAGCCGCTTTCTGCCCTCGGACACTTTTGTTTTAAGCTCCGTCTGCTCGGTCTGTGTCTTTTCCAGCATGGTGTTGAAATTCTGCTCACTGATACGCCCTGCAATCATATCCTCATAAAGCCGCATTACCATTTTGTCCAGAACCTCAATCCGTTCCTCGTCCCTTGTAAGGGAGCGTTCCATTGCTTCCCGCTGTTCCCGCTGCTCGGCTTCACAGGTATTGGTCAGGCGGTCGGCAACCGCTTCCCCGTCCATCAGGGCAGCTCTGGCACATTCCCGGATTTTCCGCAGCACATGGCTGTAAAGGGTGTCATAGTCAATCCGGTGCTGGGTGCAGTGGTTCTTTCCAAAGGCATTGTAGGTCTTGCAGGAATAAATCTGCTGGGGATGTTTTGCGTTTGTGTAGCGTATCGTCAGCGACTTCCCACACTCGCCGCATTTTATCAGTCCGGCAAACAGGCTGATTTCATTGGTCTGCCCCGGACGCTGGCGGGATTTCAGCTTGTTCTGCACAATGTCAAAGCTCATGCGGTCAATCAGCGGTTCATGCTGTCCCTCCACCACAATCCAGTCCTCCGGCTTCTTTTCCCCAATCGTGCCGATTTTGAAACGGTAGTCTTTTTTCTGGGAAGCAATCGCCCCGGTGTAGACGGGATTCATCAAAAGGTCTTTGATAACGGAGAAGTCCCACATATACCGTCCGTTTTCTGGGTCTTTCTTTTCCCATTTGGTGCGGGTATTGCGAAGCCCCCGTTCCCGGTTCCACCATGTGGGGCAGGGGATTTTTTCTTCCTCCAGCCGTCTGCGGATATAGTTCGGACCATGACCGTTTAGGGCATATCCGAAAATCAGCCGCACAATCGGGGCGGTTTCCTCGTCAATGAGCAGATGGTTTTTGTCCTCCGGGTCTTTCCGATACCCAAACGGGGCAAGACACCCGGTAAACTGTCCTTTCTGCGCTTTCAGAAGATAAGAGGAATGGACTTTCTTGGAAATATCCTTGCTGTACATCTCGTTCAGGATATTCTTGAACGGGGCAATATCGTTGTTATCCCGCAGGGTGTCGATACCGTCATTCATGGCGATATAGCGGACACCGTTTCTTGGGAAAAAGT
>ENA-OWPF01003079-OWPF01003079.1-human-gut-metagenome-genome-assembly--contig:-NODE-3079-length-10587-cov-3.007596_pt1 | contig 10587 bp, 9 predicted proteins | sample MGYA00248261_ERZ651840 | MGnify/ENA primary metagenome ERZ651840 (study PRJEB26924, sample SAMEA4378268) | human gut metagenome | biome: human gut; feature: human-associated habitat; material: faeces...
ACAACTGGGTGAAGTGGTGGTGACTGCTTTGGGATTGCCCAAACAGGCTAAATCAGTGGGATATGCGACATCCCGTGTATCCACGGCTGAGATTGAACGAGCCAATGCATTGAACCCGGTAAATGCGTTGCAAGGTAAAGTGGCCGGCGTACAAATCAATGCGGGAGGTGCATCCGGTATCACTTCTTCTTCCTCCATTACTATTCGTGGAGCTAAATCTGTTGATAAGAATAATTCGCCGATATTTGTTGTCGATGGCATGATTATTCAAGAAGCTATGACGGGTAATCTGGCCGGTACGGACTGGGGTTCTCAGCTTAAGAACTTGAATCCTGCCGATTATGAAAGCGTCACTGTATTAAAAGGAGCGGCTGCAACTGCGCTATTTGGTTCACGTGGTGCCAACGGTGCCATCATGATTGTATCAAAAGGCGGTAAATTCGGAAAGAAAGGTTTGGGAATAGAGGTGAACCAAACGGTTGAAACGACGGATGTTTATAAATCTCCGGTGGACATGCAGAATGTGTTCGGAGCCGGTGTTGTTTACAACGGTTATCAAGGCGACTTGGGGCCTGACGGTACTCTGTTGAAAACGTCAAACAGTTGGGGCCCCAGAATGGACGGCCGGATGATTAACCAATATTTACCGAATGGAGAATCCACTCCTTTTGTCCCCCATGAAGATAACTGGAAAGAGTTTTACCAAACCGGTGTGAACAGTACCACCAATGTGGCTGTCAATGGAGGTAACGAGAAATCGTCTTTCCTCTCTTACGGATATACCGGCAATAAGGGTGTATTCAAAAACAATGACTTCTCCCGTCACAACATCGCTTTCAGAGGTAATACTGAATTGAACAAAGTATTCTCCATAGAATTAGGTGTGAAATATGCTTTTTCTTCCGCCAAGAACGGTGCCAGCCAAGGTGGTTGGGATTGGGGGAACAACGTGGGTATGATGACCTCGTACAACTTGCCTCGCAATTATGATGTAGGCGCCCACTACCAACAATATCGGGATCCTGAGACCAAAGCTGTTGTTAATGCTACGTTCGGGGCGTTGAGCAGTTATTTCCATACCCGGGATACCCAATTGCAGCAACGCAACGAAAACTCCTTATTGAGCGACATTATTCTTCGCGCCAAAATAACACCGTGGCTGACGAGCAGCATCAAGGCCAACTATAATTATTATGCCATCAGTTCTGAAAAGCGTTGGTGCGGTACAGGCGCGAATTACGGTCCTTCCGGTTCGGGAGGCTACGGACGTGGCGGAAGCACGGAGGGCAATTATAACTTTATAGGAATGCTTCAGTTTACAGAACAGCCATTCAAAGTGGGCAATGAAGATTTTACGTTTAGCGCCATTGCAGCGGCCGAACTTTACGGTAATACGGAAAAACATTCGTGGAAAAAAGAGACCAATGGCGGGCTGGTGGTTCCGGGTGTTTTCGCGTTCTCCAATTCCAAAAACAAGATTGAACCGGAATTCGATTATACTCCACGTAATCAGCAGACATTCGGTATATACGGAATCGTCAACTTAAGCTGGCGCGACCAGGTATTCTTGGAATTGACGGCACGCAATGACTGGTTGTCCACTTTGACTTATCCTGTTTACATGACAAGCGGAAGAAACAACTTTTCCGTTTTCTATCCTTCAATCAACGGCTCGTGGGTATTCACAGACACGTTCAGGAAGAAGATGCCCGAGTGGTTCTCTTTCGGTAAGATACGTGCTTCTCTTGCGCGTGTAGGTATGGGAACGAAAGCCTATGCCACCAGTGATGGCTATGGCATCTTTAAACAAAAAAACATTTATCTGCCCGACCGTAGCGGTTCGGTATTGGCTGCAACCCCGAATCTGGGAACTACATACAACGAAGATCTTAAACCGGAAATTCAGCAGTCTATTGAACTTGGCTTCGATGTCCGCTTTTTTAACGAACGGTTGAACATTGACTTCGCTTATTATAAAACGAATACATTCAACCAGATCATGAAGGTAGGTTCCGTAACGGAATCGGGAGCAAACTCCAAGTTGATCAATGCCGGTAATATCCAGAATCAGGGTATAGAGTTGCAGGTTGAAGGCACTCCCATTCGTACGAAAGATTGGCGTTGGAGCCTTGGCGGTAACTTGACGGTGAACCGTGGTAAGGTAATAGAGTTGGACAACGAAGTGAAAGAGTGGCAGTTGATGGGTGGTTATGATGCTGCACCCGAAATTTGGGCCTACGAAGGAGGAGAATTCGGTGTATTGACTTCCTACAAGAATAGTTCTTACATGTCTCCGATTGTTACATGGCAAGGTGAGAAAGGTGACCCGCGCAATGGCAAGATGGTTATCCAGTATGAAAGGGAATACGCTTCTCCGCATTCCGTATCCATGTATTCGCCGGTGACTTACTACCAACGTAATGAGAAAGGTGATCGCGACCGTCACATTTTGGGTAAAGTGGAACCTGATTTTACATTGAGCTTGAATACGTCTTTGTCTTATAAGAATTTCGACTTATATATTCAGGGCGACGGACGCTTTGGCGGAAATTACTTCTCCAATATGTGGAAATATGCTTCCCCGACAGGCTCTTTGAAATCCTCTTTGGAAGGACGTGCCCAAGAATATGGCGGTATAAAGCGTATAAATTATAAAGGCGAAACGGCGTATGACGGCCTTATGCTGGATGCCGTATTTGCCGAAGGAGCCAAAGCTCCGGTGCAGAATCCGGACGGAACGGCCGGTGAATTGGTCGATGTGGGTGGTATGACCTATAAAGAAGCCATTGAAAAGAAGAACATTCGTCCGGTCATGACAGGAGCCTGGTACGCTTGGAATTACGGTTGGGGTATGGCTGCCATGCCGGGTTCCATTCAGGATAACACCTGGTTCTGCCTGCGTGAAATCACTTTAGGCTATCGTTTGCCTGAGAAGATATGTAAGAAGTTTGGAGCCAATTACCTGCGTCTCGGTTTCACAGCCCGCAACATTTGTTATATCATCAACAAATTGACTGATGGTTTGAACCCGGCCTCCATATCAAACAATAACCCGTTGCAACCTATGGATATTGGTGGTGTTCCATTCTATCGTACCTATGCCGTTAATTTAACCGTAAGATTCTAAAACATCTATATTGAAAGATATGAAAACATTTAAATATTTATTTGCAGGAGTTTGTTCCGTGTTCATGCTTATAAGCTGTTTGGGCGAATATCAGGACTTGAACACCGATCCGGAACAATTGAGCGCAACAGATCCGCGTAGCGAGTTTACCGGTGCTACCCAAAACTTCAATAATTGCAGTCGCAATCACCTTACCGGTAAATATCACGGAACCATGATTTATATGCAATATCTGGTTGCGGCGGGAGGCGCTTCCAGCGGTTCGTATGTTTCGGTGTCGAAACCCAATGAGCATCCCGAACCGTACAGCCCGTCCTATGGCTTTTATTACAGTGCCAATAATGACGGTTTTGGTGGATTCGGTTTGAGACTGACCAACATTATAACTTCATCCATTCCTCAGAATCAGGAGGCGGAACGCTTCAACGACTTAAAGGCCATTTCGCAGATTTTGCTGAACTACGAACAATGGTTGATACTTGACACTTACGGAGCTGCTCCTATTACGGAAGCTTTCCGCGAACAAGGCGAAGGCATCCGTACGCCTCGTTACGACCTCTATCAGCAAAGTATCGACGGCAGTACTCCGATGTATAAAAAGATAGATGCAGAGGTAAAGGCGGCCATTGAACTGTTGAAAGCTTCGAATGAGAATCAATATGCCATTGGTAACAGCGATTTCTTCTATTTCGGTGATGTTCGGAAATGGATAAAATTCGGTAATACGTTGCGTGTAAAGATGGCTCAACGGCTCGAAAAGGCCGATGTTGTTTTCTACGAAAGTGTCATTTCCGAAGTCTTGTCATCCAGCGACAATATCATTTCCAATCAGGGAGAATCTTGTATCTATTATCATCCGAATGACTATAACAACAATACGGACGATATTCAGGATATTACCAGTCGTTATGTGGCATCGGCCGCATTTGTGAACTATTTGAATGCGTACAATGACCCGCGTCTGCCTGTTTTGGTCCGTCGTAATGGTTTCGGCGATGGCAACAACAATGCTGAGAACGATAAATGGTTTGAGACTTTTAAGAAAGAATATCCTGATTATCTCACTCAATATTCTGCGTTCACTAATCGCTATGTCGGCATGTCGGCCAATCCGGACAGCGCCAATACCACGTTCCATAAGAACGCATATCTGACATTGCCCTATCATAAAGAAGACGGAACAGAAGCCAATCTGGAAATTCGCATGCACTCTCAGGCTGAAAGTCGCTATTTTGTGAAAAACGGTGGCCGTAATGGTAACAGCAATATGCCTGCACGTGCCATTGAAAGTGTGGATTATGAAATAGACCAAGACAAAATCGGCTGTTTCACGCCTATCCTGACTTATCCGGAAACATGTTTTATGCTGGCTGAAATTGCTGTTAAAAAAGGCTTGGGAGTAGCCGGAAAAGATGCAACGACATGGTTTCGAGAAGGTATACGGGCTTCTGTTGAGCAGTATAAAAATTGGGCCGCCAAAATGTATGTTGTTGCTCAAACAGCCGAAACAGCTCCTAACTTTAATCCGATCACTGAAGAAAAGATTGCCGAATATCTGAAACGGCCGGAATTCCAGACTGCCACTTTGGAAAAGATCATTTCGCAACAGTGGATTAATTTATATATGCAACCGGAAGAGATGTGGGCCACTTGGAAACGGACCGGATTACCTAAATTCAAAGACAAACCGATGCCTGAAGAAGGTGTAGCGTTCCTGGAAACGATTCAGGATGCCAAAGCAGATCTTATTATTCCGCGTCGTAACTCGTTGGGAACTCCCAATTCTTTGAATATGGATAATTATCTTTCTGCCGTTGAGGCTTTGAAGAAAGATGCCAAATACGGTTCCGGAACGGAAAAGACAGAAGGCCGCATCTGGTGGGATAAAGAATAACAAACCTACGTCCTAAGTTTACGGACATGGGAAAAAGAAAGGGGCATCGCTGTTTAAGTATAGCGGTGCCTTTTTTCTTATATAATAACTTGAATTCGGTCTATTTTTTATACAATAAGTCTTTTTTTTAATGATCTCAATATTCATAGTTGGCTTCTTAGGCATGAGTTGACAGGCAATAAGTGTGGCTAATTGGATACGAAGTTATCGATACTTCTGTGCCCGGTATGTTCTATGTGACATACATTCTTGAGTTCATCATTGACTGTTTCAATGGCAGATTGCATATTCCGGAGCAACCCCACCCAATCACTAACGGAAAAATATAGCTCATAAAGCTTTACAAAGTCGTTTCCCGGTGTTTCCGTTCATCCGATTTGAGTTCAAAATTGGATGAATATGACTAAAAGAACGATAGATTTTACCTTTTTCCGGAGCATATCCGTTCACGTTTTGCACTTGTCAAGATACCTTTGCGTTCCTAAAACAGTAAAATGCAAAGATATGGCTGGTACACTAATCGATATGAGTAAAATCAAGCAAATGTTCCGGTTCTACCAGATGGGACACTCCAACACTTTTACACTACAATACCATGTTATACAGATAACCTAACATAATGATAAATAAGGTTATCAATCCAAAGAATATCCCTATCAACCGCCAAGTCATTACTTTTTTCAACAGCGTAGCTTCGGGCAATGACAGCCCAACAACTGCCATCATAAAAGCAAGCGCAGTTCCTATGGGGATACCCTTAGCTACAAAAACTTCAATTACCGGTACTATTCCGGCAGCATTGGCATACATTGGAACTGCCAACACTACTGATAAAGGAACTGCAAACCAATTATCCTTAGACATATACTGTTCAAAAAATCCTTCCGGTACATAGCCGTGCATAAATGCACCGATACCGATGCCGATAAGGATATACAGAAGTACACCTTTGACAATGCCCCATGCTTCTTGCATGATAATCGGCAATCGTCTAAAGAACGGAGTATGCTCTTTTTCCCATGTTCCGGAGTCGGAAGTTGAGTTTTGCTGAATTTGTTTTACCCAATCACTCAAATAAGGCTCCAATTTCATCTTGCCCAAAATAAATCCACCTACCATACCTAACAGAATACCGCTAATCACATAAATAGAAGTAATACGCAACCCAAAAGTGCCGATAAACATGGCAACAGCAACCTCATTCACCAAAGGCGAGGTTATCAAATAGGCGAATGTTACCCCCAAAGGAATACCCCCTTTCACAAATCCGATAAACAGCGGTATGGAAGAACAGGAACAGAACGGGGTAATAGCACCAAATAAGGCTGCAAAGAAATATTGCAATCCATATAGTTTACGAGAGGTCAAATAATTGCGCAAACGTTCTATCGGGAAATAAGCATTTATAATTCCCATTATCACGCTGATAAAAAATAATAATATCAAAATCTTTATCGTATCGTAAAAGAAGAAGTTTATAGCTTCTCCTAAAGCTGTTGAAGCATCCAAACCGAAGATGTTATACACCAGCCAATCTGCAAACCTTTGTATCATAATCCTATTATTGTTTGTAATAATACGAACATATTACCTAAAAAATTAGCGGTTACAAGCACATTTAGGCAGTTCTTGTTTTTTTATCTCTGTAATGTAGAACTTGGCAAATTCATTCTTGATTTCATTACGCACTCTTTCAAATTCGCTTCTGATGAAGTCCGTTGTCCCTATTACTTCCGAGGGGTCATCAAAACCAATATGCAACCGTTTCCCTACATTGCCCTCAAAAGCCGGACACGTTTCGTTAGCACTACCGCATACTGTTATCACATAATCCCATGTATCACTTAAATAAGCAGTTACATTGGTAGGAATATGCTTACTTATATCAATGCCAACTTCTGCCATTGTCTTAACAGCCAAAGGATTAACTTTCTCAGCCGGATGCGTACCAGCGGAATACACTTGTATATTCTTATCAAACGATTGCAGGAAACCATGCGCCATCTGGCTGCGGCAGCTATTTCCTGTACATAAAATTAAAATTTTCATATTATACCCAAATTTATCAATCCATAATAAATGCCAACCAAAATAAACAGTATAGCTACCATGTTATTAAACCACTTCTGAAAAGTCTGCACACGGTTATAAAACTTTCCTATCCCTGCCACACTGTATGCCAAAACCCAAGCGACAAGCATAACGGGAATCCCTGTTGCCAATGCAAAAATGACAGGTAGCAAATACCCCTCACTTTCCATAGCTGACATGGGAATAAGCATGCCAAAATAAAATAGACCACTGGTCGGACAAAACGCCATGGCAAACAATATCCCCAACAACAAACTACCCCATGAGCCTTTTAGTTTTTCCGTCTTTTCAGTAGCGGAAAATCCGAACTTAGGTAATTGCAATTTATCTCCGAATAGCATAAACAACCCTATCAACATCAAAGCAGGAGCAAGCAGCAGTTCCCCCCATTCGCTGATACCTTTTTGTATGGCAAACATATCTGCACCCTTTCGGAGTATTGCGATAAGTATTGCGCCTAATGCAGAATAAGCCAATACACGCCCTAAAGTATATAGAACACCATTTGTAAATATCCGGTTACGGTTATTTATATCCTTACTGATAAATCCAATAGCGGCAACGTTGGTAGCCAATGGGCAAGGACTTACAGCTGTCAACAGACCAAGCAGAAAAGCGGTAATAATAGGTATCTCACTATTATCTAACCATGTTTGCAAGTATTCCATAAAACTGTATTTATTTTAGCAACTGATTGATTTTCTGTTTTAATTCTTTCTTGAAAGCCGATGTATTGTTTCGGGCATTCTGAAAACCAAAGCGTGTCATGTCGTTACGTTCTTCTTTACCGTTCTTCCATTTATTAACATAAAGAGAAGACCAACTTACACGATATTTCTCTGCCAACTTCTCGCCTTCGGGAGTTGAAATATCTACTTCTTTGAAACGTAGTTTACCATTTTTAACCAACTCTGCCAAATCTGCATTGACCACTTCTTTCGTATATTTCTCAATGGCTTTGCAAGTTACACAACGTTGTTTCCCATGAAAATAAAGAACTTCCACATAGGTATCCGCGGCAATCTGAGCCATTCCACAAATAGAAAACAAACAAGCAATGGTAAGGAATAAAAAGCGTTTCATCATAATCTGATTTACTTGGTTAATACATCTTTTACTTCTTTGGCAGAAAGTTTGCCCTTTGCCACAACCTTACCGTCAACAACAAGAGCCGGAAGCGTCATTACATTGTATTCCATAATCTTCATCAAATCTTCTTCTTTGGTTATTACCGCTTCCAAAGCTAATTCTTTTACTACTTGTTCAACCGTTGCATGCAGAGCCTTACAACCTGCACAGCCTGTTCCTAATACTTTAATTTCCATAATTTATAAATTTATTATATTAAACGTAATTCGCAAAACAACGAACATTGATATTAAAAAAAGGGGATTATCAGCAACACTCCCCCGATTTACAGATACATTGCCCGAAAAACTCCTTAAAGAGTTCACGAGCCAATTGCCAATTCTCTCGATTGATACAGTATTTCACTTTAGGCGTTTCAACCTCTCCTTGTATAAGTCCTGCATCTTTCAACTCTTTCAAGTGCTGTGATACGGTTGCTTTGGCAATGGGAAGTTCTTCGTGAATATCCCCAAAATAACACGTTTTCTGCTTTGCCAAAAAGTGCATAATAGCAATTCGGGCAGGATGTCCCAATGCTTTGGCAAATCTTGCCAACTGTTCCTGCGTAGCAGTATAATCTTTCTTTTCTTCCATATCTTACCGCGCAAAGCGCGCCCTGCCCGCAAGGCTTGAATTGCGGGGTACCTTTTGGGTATACTTTAGTACCATAAAAGTGTAGTTGTTAGAGAGTAATTAACTCTGACAGCTGCACTTATTTTATTATAATATAGGGGAGTAATTGGTCTGACGAGGCGTTCTTTGGGTCATAGCATCCGTCAAAAAAACCGTTAACCAACCACTTATTATAAGCATTCGATTAAGCAGGTAGGGATTCGCTCCCGCGTAACTAACTAAACTGGATGGTAATAAGTGCGGCTGGAACAATTACTAATACAGTTTAAGGAGATTAAAAAATGATAAGCGTAGGTGTAGATGTATCGAAAGGAAAAAGCACAGTCTGCATACTTAAACCTTACGGAGAAGTAGTGAGCAGTCCTTTTGAGATACATCATGTAGAAAAGGACATGGAAGATCTTGATAATTTACTGAGCAAGCTGGATGGAGGTAAGGATAGTGATGGAGGCCACTGGTATTTACCATCTGCCCGTAGTGACATTTCTTCATGACAAAGGATATTTCGTATCTGTTGTTAATCCGTTCGCAATGAAAAAATATGCGAAAGACAACAGCATCAGGGGAGCAAAGACCGACAGACTTGATTCAATAATGATCGCAAACTACGGAATTGAGAAATGGTTTAAGTTGCAACGATATGAAGGCACTGAAGAAACCTATGCTGAACTCAAACTTTTGGGACGCCGTTATCGGTACTATATGGAGTTACATGTGAAAGCTTTACAGGAGCTGACACATGTTCTGGATTATGTGCTGCCGGGAATAAAGAAGATGTTTAACAGTTGGAATGAAGCTAATGGAAAAGATAAACTCAGCGACTTTGTAGAGAGATTCTGGCACTTTGATTTGATCACATCTATGAGTCTCGAAAAGTTCACTGAGGAATATATTGCTTGGGCAAGAGAAAAGAAATACCACAGAAGCAGATCTAAGGCTGAGGCAGTCTATGAATTAGCTTCAAGTGGTATTCCTACACTGTCTTCCAGCACCCCATCGACCAAAATGTTAGTACAGGAAGCAGTATCAGTATTGAGGGCTGTAGACAGCTCTCTGTCTCTTATTTTAACACGAATGCAAGAACTTGCGAAGTCCTTACCTGAATATTCGGTTGTCAGGGAAATGGGAGGAGTTGGTAATGTCCTTGCAGTGAAACTTATTGCGGAGATTGGAGATGTAAGAAAGCTGCACAATGCAAAAGCACTCATAGCATGGGCTGGGATTGATCCACCACCATATGAATCAGGACAGTTCATTGGTTCAAAACGCAGGATAACAAAGAGGGGCTCATCAACGCTCAGAAAAGTCGGATATGAAGTGATGAGAGTGCTGAAAAGTCACTCTGCTCCGAAAGATGATGCCGTATACAATTATATTTTGAAAAAGGAAAGTGAAGGTAAAAGTAAAAAGCATGCAAAAATTGCCGGATTGAATAAATTCCTGCGTATTTATTATGCAAGGGTGATGGAAGTTTACCAGTAAAGAAGACAAAAATCATCTGATGTAATTATACAGACTGGAAATAACGCCAGTCTTCTTGTTGTACACAAAAATAGATTAAGGAAATAATTAAAAAAACCTGCTTAAAAGTACTTGACTTTTGTTAGCAGGTTTTTTTACCCAAAATGAAAGGAGCATTAAGAATTATGAAAAAGATATTCAAGCGATTATGTACGGGCTTCTTAGCCTTTGCGACTATCGTTACCGCCTTGCC
>ENA-OWPF01003081-OWPF01003081.1-human-gut-metagenome-genome-assembly--contig:-NODE-3081-length-10584-cov-9.621522_pt1 | contig 10584 bp, 6 predicted proteins | sample MGYA00248261_ERZ651840 | MGnify/ENA primary metagenome ERZ651840 (study PRJEB26924, sample SAMEA4378268) | human gut metagenome | biome: human gut; feature: human-associated habitat; material: faeces...
CCGGATGCTGGAAGATTTTACAGCGCGCGGACAGAAAACTTGTTTTTGTGCTGCGAGACGGCGACAGGCGACGAATTTCATGGCGATTATGACGAAATTTCACCATTGAGGTGTTTTTGACAGGAATACATCTGTCCGCCTATTGAATTTTCTGCCGTCCGAGGGTATAATACAAATCACTTTGCAGAGGTGTATATTTTGAACAGAGAGAAGATGTTTGTATGAAAACCCTCAAGAAAATTGCCGCCGCATATAACGGCGTCAGCCTGATTTTGCGCATTGCCATCGGCCTTGTCATCGGCGCGATCCTGGCGCTCGTTTGTCCGGGGGCGACTTGGCTGCAGGAGCTCGGCAACCTGTTTGTCGGTGCGCTCAAGGGCATTGCTCCCGTGCTGGTGTTCGTCATCGTGGCGAGCGCGCTGGCGCAGGGCACGTCCAAGCTCGACCGCCGCTTTGGTACGGTCGTGTGGCTCTATATGCTCACGACGTTCCTCGCCGCCATTTTAAGCGTTGTGACGAGCACGATCTTCCCGCAGACGCTGGTGTTTCACGAGGCGGCCAAGGCGGAGGTCATCCCGCAGGGCCTCGGCGAGGTCATGCACACGCTGCTGGCTAACATCGTCTCGAACCCCATTTCCGCCATTATGAACGGCAATTACATCGGCATTCTGATGTGGGCCTGTCTCTTCGGCGTTGCGATGAAGAAGCTCGGCGCGGACTCCACAAAGGTCTTCCTGAGCAATGTGTCCGACGCGGTTTCGGCCATCGTGCGCTGGATCATCAACCTTGCGCCGTTCGGCATCATGGGCCTTGTGTTCACCAATGTTGTGAGCAACGGCCTTGCGATCTTCACGCAGTACGGCAAGCTCCTGCTCCTGCTGGTGGGCACGATGCTCTTCATGGCGCTCATCATCAACCCTATCATCATTTTCATCTATCTGCGCTGCAACCCTTACCCGCTGGTATTCCGCTGCCTGAAGGAATCCGGTCTGACCGCTTTCTTCACCCGCAGCTCTGCCGCCAACATCCCTGTGAATATGTCCCTGTGTGAAAAGCTGGATCTGGACAAGGATATGTACTCCGTGTCCATCCCGCTGGGCGCTACCATCAACATGGACGGTGCCGCCATCACCATTACCATCATGACGCTGGCAGCAGCTAACACCTTGGGCATTCAGGTGTCTTTGCCCGCCGCCATCGTGCTGAGCGCCATGAGCGCTCTAGGCGCCTGCGGCGCTTCCGGCGTGGCTGGCGGCTCCCTGCTGCTGATCCCCATGGCCTGCTCGCTGTTCGGCATCTCCAACGACATCGCCATGCAGATGGTAGGCGTAGGCTTCATCATCGGCGTGGTGCAGGACTCGGTAGAGACCGCGCTGAACTCTGCCGGTGACGTGGAATTTGCCGCCACCGCCGAGTATCACCAGTGGCTCAAGGAAGGCAAGCCCCTGCCGGCTTTCCTGAAGGGCTGATCGTATCCCAGCACAAACAAAGCAGCCGCTGCACGAGAAAGTGCAGCGGCTGCTTTGTTTGTTGTAATGAAATTCACCCAAACAGCACCACGGCGTAGCTTACGCCGTCCTTTACCACATAGGCAACGCCCAACTTTTTCTTACCGACAGCGGCGGACTTCATAGTCTCGGTCACGATGTTGTCCTTCGGCAGGGTAAAGCGGATGGTATCATCCTTCAACGACCACTCGGTCTCGATTTCAAAGCCCGGAACAAAATCGTTCAGACCAAAAACCCCCATGCTCAGGTTTTCAAACGCGGTAGCATAGTTTTTTTCTTTCAAAAATGCTCGTGCTTCATTATTTGCTTTAACGACGCGGTAGAACTCGGTCTTATCTTTGCTAGTGTCGCAGGACACCGAAGTACCGGCGACCCAGTTTGCGATCGTGTAGGCCTTATCGCTCAGTTCCTTACTGTAGTCCTTGCCGATTTTGTCGCACAGCGCCTCTGCGCTGTCGGCAGTGGAACGCTGGGGTTCCATGGGCGCACCTACGCTGGCATCACAGGCGGTGAACACGGTCAGTGCCATCAGGCCGACCAGCAGGCAGGCCAGTAATTTCTTCCAGTTTTTCATAGAACGATGCTCCTTTCTGTTCCGGGGTCGTTGCTTTTTGCTTTCTTCTGCATCCATGATACCTTTTTTTAACAGGAAATGCAATCATTTTGGCGCAAAAAAACAGGCTGCCGTGCAAAAAACACGGCAGCCTGCGGAAAAAGCTTTATTTTGCGTACTCCACAGCGCGGCTCTCGCGGATGACGTTGACCTTGATCTGGCCGGGGTAATCCAGCGTATCCTCGATCTTTTTGGCGATAGCGCGTGCCAGCAGGATGACCTGATCATCGCTGATGACGTCGGGCTTGACCAGAATGCGCACCTCGCGGCCTGCCTGTACGGCAAAGGCCTGCTCCACGCCCTCGAAGCTGGAGGAGATCTCCTCCAGATTTTCCAGACGCTTGACGTAGCTTTCCACGTTCTCGCGGCGGGCACCCGGGCGGGCGGCGCTGATGGCGTCGGCAGCCTGAATGATGAAGGCCAGCGGGGTCTTGGGCTCCACGTCGCCGTGGTGTGCCTCAATGGCGTGGATGATCTGGGTGTTCTCCTTGTACTTGCGGCAGATGTCCACGCCGATCTGGACGTGGCTGCCCTCGATCTCATGATCCAGTGCCTTGCCGATATCATGCAGCAGACCGGCGCGGCGTGCCATGGTAACGTTCACGCCCATCTCGCCTGCCAGCAGACCGGCCACCCAAGCCACTTCCATGCTGTGGGTCAGGGCGTTCTGGCCAAAGCTGGTGCGGTACTTCAGCCGACCGATCAGCTTGATCAGGTCGGGGTGCAGGCCGTGGATGCCCAGCTCCATCACTGCACGCTCGCCCTCGCGCTTCATCTGCAGTTCCAGATCGTGGCGGCACTTTTCCACCGTCTCCTCGATGCGGGCAGGGTGGATGCGACCATCGCCGATCAGTCGCTCCAGCGTCATGCGGGCCACCTCGCGGCGGGTCTGGTCGAAGGAGGACAGGGTGATGGCCTCCGGGGTATCGTCGATGATCAGATCCACGCCGGTAGCGGTCTCCAGTGCGCGGATATTGCGGCCCTCGCGGCCGATGATGCGGCCCTTCATCTCATCGCTGGGCAGCGGCACCACACTGACGGTGGTCTCGCTGCAATGGTCGGCAGCACAGCGGCTGACGGCCTGTCCGATGAGGTTGCGGGCGATGTTATCGCAGTTTTCCTTCAGGTCGGTCTCGTAGGCGGCAACGCGCACGGCCTTTTCGTGGGTCAGCTCCTCGTCCACCTTGTGCAGCAGCACCTCGCGGGCGTCCTCCTGGCTCAGACCGGCCAGCGTTTCCAGACGCTCCATCTCCTTGGCGCGCAGAGCGTCGATCTCTGCCAGACGCTCCTCGGCCTCGGCAGCACGCTTTTTCAGCTCTTCTTCCTTCTTTTCCAGCGCCTCGGTCTTGCGGTCCAGCGCTGTCTCCTTCTGGTCGATGCGGTTCTCCTGACGGCTGATCTCCGCACGGCGCTGCTTGATCTCCTTGTCGGCCTCCGCCTTCTGGGCATCGACCTCGGCTTTCAGACGGAAAGCCTCGTCCTTTGCTTCCAGAACCGCTTCCTTGCGCTTCTGGTCGGCGGTCTTGATCGCCTCGTTCACCAGCCGGGTAGCCTCGGCCTCGGCGCTGCCGATCTGGGCTTCGGCAGTCTTTTTACGGTTGTTGTAACCAATAAAATAGCCCGCAGCCACGCCGACAACAGCAACGATCAAGGCCACGATCACTCCGATCGCGGTCATTGCGTTCACTCTCCTTTGTTTCAATTCAATGCAAAATTAAAAGCAGGAGACGCTGCGCAGCAGGACACGGGCAATGATATAGAAAGAGCTTTCAATGCAAAAAGTGACACCAAAACCATACGCACCACCCAAAACCGGCGGCACGGGCAAAAGCATACGGCTTTTCTCTTTACGGTTCCATTTTATATCAAACAGGCACGCTTTGCCTGAAACGGGTACAGGGTCACACTGAAACCTGCGTACAGCGTCTTTGATTCCATACTACTAAATATAGTACGAAACATTTGCCCGCTTGTCAAGAGGAAAACCCTGCCCGCAGAACATTTTGTGCAGAAAAACAAAAATAAGATGGCTGCGGCAGGGACCCCCTCAGTCATCGCTGCGCGATGACTGAGGGGGTTCTCTCCTTCAAACCAAAAGGGCTGCCCCGGAGAACGGAGCAGCCCTTCTGGTTTATGATGAAAAGAAAAAAATGAAGGAGAATGTCTTATTATTTGGCGGCTTTTTCGCCCTCCGGGAAGATGATCTTATTCACAAAGAAGAAGATGACCATGGAGATGCCGCCGTTGAGCACGGTGGTGCCGATGTTGTAAATGAAGTCCGGTACCAGCAGACCGGCCACCGCCACCCAGATGCAGTTGATGGAGTTGACGATGCAGGTGATGATGCAGAAGGCCAGCACATACCAGCCGATCTGTTTTGCCAGATTGCCCTTGCTGCGGAACACAAAGTTGCGCTGGATGGGGAAGTTGATGCACTCGCCGATGACCATGGCGATCATGTAGGCGCAGAAGTAGGGCAGGCCGCCGTGGGCGGCATCGTAGCCGAGGATGTTCCACTTGAAGGTCTCGCCGAACAGGGTGATGTCGATGCCCGGCCAGCCGAAATCCACCACCGGCAGGCTGGCAAAGGCCTTGGGCAGGAATTGCAGCAGCAGATACTTGAACACCGTGATAAGGTTGGACACGATGACGAACAAGCCGCCCTCGCGCACCCACTTGGCAGCGGCGGGGTGCTTTGCCGCAAAGTTATTCCAGAAATTCATAGCCTGCTTCCTTTCAGCTGTTTTTCAAGCGCTCTTCCATGCGGCTGTTCAGCACGAGGTTCTTCACGGCCTCAAAAATCACCCGCACAAGGCCGATGATCCAGAAGCCCTGCAGCTCCATCACGATGCCGTCCACCATGCCCATGCTGATAGCGCCGTTGGTCATTTTTGCCAGCGCACGCAGAGGCATATTGTACTGGAACAGGATGTTCAGGTCGGGCTTGCCCTTTTTGATGCTGCGGCGCAGCAGGGTGCCCAGCACGGCAGCCGCCAGCCAGCCGATGGGGCTGCGTCCGTGTCCCATCTCGCCCAGCGTCATGTTGCGGTCGATATGCACCTTATTCTCCGGGATGGGACGGCCAAGCAGCGCTTCAAACTCCGCGTCCGGCACGTTCTGCACCTGCGCAGTGCGGTAATGCTCCAGATTTTTGCCCGCATAGGGGTCGGGTGCGCCGGTGCCCGCCACCGTGACGGCGGCAGTCAAGCGGATATCGGCGCTGGAAGCGCCCACCAGCAGCTGATAGCTGCCGCCCTCCACCTCCCAGCGGTCGGTCTTGACGTTCCAGTAGCGGAATGCCTTATCGTCCAGCGGGATGGTGACAGTCTTGCTCTCTCCGGCTTCCAGCTGCACCTTGGCAAAGCCCTTCAGCTCCTTGGCAGGGCGGAAAACTTTTGCATCCGGCTTTGCCACATACAGCTGCGCCACCTCGGCACCGGCACAGCTGCCGGTGTTGGTGACAGTCAGGGTCACGCCGGTTTCGTCTGCTTTCAGGTCACTGTACGCAAAGCTGGTATAGCTCAGGCCGTAGCCGAAGGGGAAGGCGGTGGGCACACCGGCGGTGTCGTAGTAGCGGTAGCCCACATACAGACCCTCGCGGTACTCCACAGTGGGGCCGTCGCCGCCGAAATGCGCTTTTGCGGGGGTGTCGGCGTAGCTGCGCGCCCAAGTCTCAGCCAGCTTACCGCAGGGGTTCTGCGCACCGGTGAGCACCTCGACCAGTGCGCCCGCACCGGCCTGACCGCCCAAGCAGCCGTAGACCAGCGCCTTGCAGTCCTTGACCCAATCGCTTTCCAGCGAGGAGCCCGCACTCAGCAGCAGCACCACGTTGGGGTTCGCTGCCGCCACAGCGGTCAGCAGTTCCAGCTGGTTCTCTGCCAGCTTCATGTCGGCGCGGTCGATGCCCTCGCTCTCCTTGATCTCGTCCAGACCCATGCACAGCAGCACCACATTGGCGTTCTTTGCCAGCAGCACCGCCTCGGCTTTCAGTGCCTCATCGGGCTTGCCCTGCCGGTCAAAGCCCTTGGCGTAGCCGACGCTGTTCAGGCCACTCTCGGCAAGGCAATCCAAGAAGGAATCCACCTTGATGGAGTTGACGGCGCTGGAGCCTGCACCCTGATAGCGGGGTGTCTGGGCAAAGTCGCCGATGACCGCCACCTTTTCCCCCTTTGCAAGGGGCAGCAGGCTGTTTTCGTTCTTCAGCAGCACGATGCTCTGGGCAGCAGCCCGGCGCGCCAGTGCGTGGTGGGCGTCGGCATCGAACTTGCCGGGTGCGGCGTCCACCGCTGCTTTGGTGGTGAACACCAGCTCCAGCAGTTCCTCCAGCCGGGCGTCCATGTCCGCTTCGGTGATCTTGCCGGTCTGCACCGCCTTCATCAGCTCCCGGATGGCATCCCCGCCGGGGGCAGGCATTTCCAGCGTAGAGCCGTTCTTTACGCCAAGGGCGTGGTCGTTGCTGCCGCCCCAGTCGGTGACCACCGCGCCGTCAAAGCCCCAGTCCCTGCGCAGGATATCCATAAGCAGGTGGGCGTTCTCGTTGGCGTAGGTGCCGTTGACAAGGTTATAGGCGGACATGATGGTCTTGGGCTGCGCCTCCTTGACCACCATCTCGAAGCCGGTCAGGTAAATTTCCCGCAGGGTGCGCTCGTCCACGATGGAATCCGAGGCCATGCGGCGCAGTTCCTGACTGTTCACGGCAAAGTGCTTGGGACAGGCGGCAATGCCGTTTTTCTGGATGCCGCGGACGTAGGCCGCTGCCATCTTGCCGGAAAGGTAGGGATCCTCCGAGAAATACTCGAAGTTCCGACCGCACAGGGGGCTGCGCTTGATGTTCAGGCCGGGGCCCAGCAGCACCGACACCTGCTGCGCCGCAGCCTCCTCGCCCATGGCTGCGCCCACAGCCTCGCCCAGCGCGGGGTCCCAGCTGTTGGCAACGGTGGCCGAGGTGGGGAAGCAGGTGGCGGGCACACTGGGGTTCAGGCCTAGATGGTCAGCCGCACCGGCCTGCTTACGCACGCCGTTGGGGCCGTCCGACAGGGTAATGGCCGGGATGCCCTTGCCCGGCAGCGCCCGGGTGGTGAACACCGTGCCGCCGCTCAGCAGGGCGCATTTTTGTTCCAGGCTCAGGCTGTTGATGATATCTGTGTGTTTCATGGCATTTTCCTCTTTGCCTTTTCAAATCCAGAAAAGGCCCGCTGTTTTTACGCAGCGGGCCTTTGGTCTGGTTTCAGTTCAGGTGCTGCAAACGTTCAGAGCGTCTTGCCCTAGATCAGGCGTTGACTTCCTCTTCCTTGCGCTTTTTGTAGCCCTTGAGGGTCTTGACTTCCAGCGTCACGAACAGCAGAGCCACCAGAACATCGGCACCGATCAGGACGATCTGCCACTTTGCCATACCGGGGTTCAGGTTCTCCTCTGCGTATGCACGGCTGTTGACCACGGTGTAGAGGATGTTCTTTGCGGACTCGCGCAGGGCCTGCTTGCTGCTGTTGGTCAGCACGGTCACGGTGTTGAAGTCGTTGCCGGTGGTGCAGAGCATCAGGTCGTTGCCGTTGCGGACGCACTGGTCAGCAGTCATGTAGCCGGAGACGCCGAAGTAGTCTGTCTCGACGAAGCCCACGAAGCCCCACTCGCCGCGCAGGACGTTCTTCAGCAGCTCCTTGCAGCCGCCAGTCCAGCGGGTGCCGATGTAGTTGAAGGAAGACATGACCGCGTGGCAGTCTGCATCCTTGACGGAGATCTCGAAGGGCTTGAGGTAGATCTCACGGATGGCCTGCTCGTTGGACCAGGTCGCCACCATGGAAGCACGGTTGCCTTCCTGATCGTTCAGGGCGAAGTGCTTCATATAAGCATACACACCGCGATCCTGTGCGCCCTTGATGGCGTTGGAAGCCATCACGCCGGACAGCACGCCGTCCTCGGAGTAGTACTCGAAGTTACGGCCTGCAAAAGCAGTGCGGTGGATGTTCATAGCGGGACCGTACCAGCCGGAGGTATCCATCTCGTCAGCCATCTCGCCGATGCTGTCGCCGAAGGCGTAGGCCAGATCCTTGTCCCAGGTCATGCCGATGAGGGCAGCAGCCGGGAAGCCGACGGAACCGACACCGGTGAAGAAGTTGTTGATGGAAGCCGGGCCGTCGCAGTCACTGGTGCGGACCTTCTCGATGCTGGAGACCGCAGCGGTCTGGTAGCCGCCGAAGCCGATGATCTGCTGCAGATCGTCGATGGACATCTGATCCAGCAGGGCATCCCACTGGGCGTCGTTGTAATCCACGCCGCGCAGATCGGCCAGCTTCAGGCCGTTCTTGGCACCGGTGGTGATGTCGGCGGCGTTGGCGTCGTCATCCTGCTGATAGCCAGCTTCGACGTAGGTGTGTGCGTTGTCGAAGGCAGCCTTCTGCTCGTCGGTCATCTCATAGGTGGCGGGAGCAGCGGTCGCCTCGGCATAGTTTGCAAAGCCGTCGGCGCGGGACAGATAGGTGATCTCGCCTTCTGCGAAATCGAACTCGTTGGTCGCAGCCACAGCATCGCTGCCGCGCTTGTTGGACTCGTTGTAGACGCTGTCGGATGCAACGGTGTAGACTTCAGAATCGGCAACGGTGTGGGAATCATCGTTCGCGCTGATGACATAGTCGCCAGCTTCCAGCACATAGCAGCCGTTGGTCTGGTAATCATAGGAAGCCAGCTGCTCCACCGGGATGGAGAACTCGATGGTCTCGGATGCGCCGGGTGCCAGCTCAGAGGTCTTGGCGAAGTCCAGCAGGTTTGCGGTAGCCTTCTCGATGCCGCCGTTGGTGTAGGGAGGATTGCTGTAAATTTCTACAACATCCTTGCCCGCCACAGCGCCGGTGTTGGTGACAGTAACGCTGAAGTTCAGGTTGGTGCCGTCGGAGGTGATGCCGCTCATCTCCTTGGTGAAGGTGGTGTAGCTCAGGCCATAGCCGAAGGGGTAGACCACTTCTTTGTCGTAGTCGATGAGACCCTCGGCGGCGGCAGTTTCGTAGAACTTGTAGCCCACGTAGATGCCTTCCACGTAGTTGACGAAGGACGGGGTGGTGCCTTCCGGATCAAAGAAGGTGGAATCGGAATTCAGCTCCTCGGTGTTGGTGTACTTGAAGTCGCCGAAGTTGTTCCACCAGGGCGCATTCTTCAGGTTGGAAACATAGGTATCCACGGTACGGCCGGAGGGGTTGACCTCGCCGGAAACGACCTTGCCGAAGCCCTCAAAGCCGGACTGGCCGGTGCCGGGGCAGAGCAGGACGCCCTTGATCTGGGGGTAATCCTTCAGGAAGTCCATCTGGAAGGCGTTGGCGCCGTTGTAGACCAGAATGACGTTGTCGAAGTTTGCGGTGACCAGGTCGAGCAGGTCTTCCTCACGGTTGGACAGCTGCAGGAAGTGGTCGCCCTTATCCCAGTCGTTGCCCTCGTTCAGAGAGTCGTCGTAGGTACCGTTGTAGTAAGTGGTGCCGCGCTCAGAGCCGTAAGCCTGTGCCACGCGGCGGATCCAGCTGCCATCCACAACGGAAGCCATATCGGTGGGCAGATCTGCGCCCTCGCCGCCGACACGGGTGATGACGACCATTGCGGTATCCGAGAATGCTTTTGCGTTCTCCATCATCTCATCGGTGTACAGACTGACATTGGGCTCCGGCAGGGTCCAGTCCTGCGCCGCTATGCTAACGCTGGGGCGGTCTGCCTTGTAGTCGGTGTAGAACTTGCTCAGTTCCTCGTTGGTCTCGATGCCGGCATCGTGCAGGCCGGTCAGCAGATCGGTGACGGGGTAAGTGGCGTTCAGCGCACCGGAACCGGTGCCGCCGTAGCAGGGGTTGGTGGAAGCCCAGCCGAAAACGTTCAGCTTGGAGCCGGAAGCCACCGGCAGGATGCCGTCTTCGTCCTTTGCCAGAACGACACCGTCTGCGGTGATCTCATTCACCAGCTGGGTGGCCTTTGCAGAGGTCTCCTCGCTGATGGTGCCGCTGCCGGACACCAGATCCAGCATGGTGGACATGGGGCCGGTGCAGATCAGGTTGACAACGATGGTCAGTGCCAGCAGAATGGCAAGGCCAGACTGTGCACGGATCATCTTTTTCTTTGCTTTGGGCAGTTTGCGCACCGCGATCATCACAACGACCGCCAGTGCAAGCACTACACCAAACGCGATGAGGTACCCACGAACATTCGTAAGGACCTGCATCACGTCATCCATATTGATGGACAACATAGTTTTCTCCTCCTTGTTTTGTCGAATCGGACAACGGCGGGGACACCCCCGCCAGCTTGGCTTTATGATACCAGAAGCTGACAGGGAATTTTCATTTTGTTCACAATCTGTCGTTTTGAACGCATAATTTGCAAAAGTTACAATAAGGTTTCAATTTTTATTGTGCTAATACACAAATTTCATCCAACTTTATTTGTGCACCCTGCCAGACAACAAAAAACGGCAGGGGATACCTGCCGTAAAAA
>ENA-OWPF01003084-OWPF01003084.1-human-gut-metagenome-genome-assembly--contig:-NODE-3084-length-10563-cov-3.142939_pt1 | contig 10563 bp, 9 predicted proteins | sample MGYA00248261_ERZ651840 | MGnify/ENA primary metagenome ERZ651840 (study PRJEB26924, sample SAMEA4378268) | human gut metagenome | biome: human gut; feature: human-associated habitat; material: faeces...
GACATCGTGTGCCGGGAAATGAGGCACCCGTTGTGTCTCCCCGTGCCGTGGGGGCCGCGGTCGCGCGTAATCCCATTTCGATTATTGTGCCGTGCCATCGCGTAGTTGCCGCCGATGGTTCGCTCAACGGATATGCTGGCGGCCTTGACCGCAAGGAGTGGCTGCTGCGGCTTGAGGGCGCGTACGAGGAGTAACGCTCGAGCACTTTGCATAGCCAAGATGCCGTGAAAGAACGGGACACGCTTTCCGAATGGAGGCTCAGACGGAAACCACGTTCCGGAATTCTGTTATAAAGCGGGATGCGCTTTCCGAATGGCGTCCCGAGCGGAAACCGTGCCCCGGAATACAGCCTCAGAGTGGGACGCCGTTTCCGGTTGAGACCACCTGCCTGGACATCGATCTACGCCCGCTCCTGCAAGGCGTAGATGGACTTATCCATGTTGAATAGGTAAGCCACAACGCAGACGATGAAGAACGCCGGCAGATTACCGAAACCGAAGACCTCGCAACCGATAAGGATTGGCGCGAGCAGCGTGTTGGTGGCGCCGCCAAAGACGGCGGCGTAGCCCAGCGCGGCGCAGAACTCGACGGGCATGCCGAGAATTCCGGCGAGCACGACACCCAGGCTTGCTCCGATGGAGAACAGCGGCGTTACCTCACCACCTTGATATCCTGCGGCAAGCGTGGCGATGGTGAGTGCGAATTTAAGCGCCCAGTCCCAAGGCATGATGGCAATCTTGCCGTTGTCGTCCAGCGCTGCCGATATCAGGTTTGTGCCAAGGCCGCAGTATCGCCCCTGCCACAGTACGAACAGAATCGCCGACAGTGCAAGGCCCATAACGGCAACGCGTATGTAAGGGTTGGGGAACAGCCGCGCTGCAAGGGTCTTGGCATGGGCAAGGCACCAGGCAAAAGCGCCGCCTACCATACCAAACGCGATACCCAACAGCGCTAGCCGTCCAAGACCGGGGATGTCGAGCGCATACGAGGCGGTAACGGCGACCTCGAACTTCTCGAGTCCTAGGGCGCCGGAGGTCATACTTGCTGCGAGTGAGGCCGTAAGCGCGGGAAACAGCGCGCGGTATTCCATGCGTCCTGCGACCAGCACTTCGATAGCAAAGACCGTGGCTGCAAGTGGCGTTCGAAAGAGTCCGGCAAAGCCGGCAGCCATGCCGATAAGCAAAAACGTGTTGCCGGGGTCGCGGAAAGGCAAACGTCGGCCGATCCAATGTGAGACGGTTGCACCGATCTGCACGGCCACGCCCTCGCGTCCCGCGCTGCCGCCAAAGAGGTGCGTCCCCCACGTGCTCAGCATAATGAGCGGCACCAAGCGCGGGGAGATAGCGTCTTCGCGCCCGTGGCCTACGTCGAATACTAAGCTCATGCCGCGTTCGGTGCCTTTGCCCCAAGTGCGGTAGGCAAACACGATGGCAAGGCCCGCGAGGGCGAGGAGGGGAAGGAGCAGAGTGATGTGCTCGTCACGGAAGGTGCCAATCGCCAGAAGCACGCGACCAAAGAGCGCGCAGATGGCGCCAACGATAATGCCGACGGGGATTCCGACAGCGCCCATAAGCACGAGGCCGCTATAGGTGTTGACCAGGCGTTTAATCCTGCTCGATGTGCTGCTTTCTGACACTTCTCCTCCAAAACAAAAAAGACTCCTGCCGCGGCGTGATACCTAGGAGGCACCACGTAACAGCAGAAGTCATCAGCAACAAGGCGGTTTAGGGTGACGCGACAGCTTAGCTAGCACACCCAGCGGAGACATTCATTCCGAAGCGGCATCATAGCGGTGGGCGAGGCTTGGGTCAAATGGTTGACTTGGGTAGCCTCAATGCCTCGCCCACACCCGCCATTCCCCCATATAAAACCTGCCAAAATGAGCCTGTCCCTTTTTGGTGGGTGGGAAATGGGTAATACTAAAGAGTTATCCGACCAGATGGGAATTAATCGATGGCCTATATTGAATTCAAAGACGTCATCAAGGCATACGGCGAGGGCGACGCCCGCATCCACGCGCTCGACGGCGCGAGCTTTACGGTCGAGCGCGGCGAGCTCGCCATCATTCTGGGTGCTTCGGGTGCCGGCAAGACCACGGCGCTCAACATTCTGGGCGGCATGGACACGGCGACCTCCGGCAACGTGACGGTGGACGGGCGCGACGTGAGCTCCGCCAACGAGGCGCAGCTCGTGGAATACCGCCGCGCCGACGTCGGCTTTGTTTTCCAGTTCTACAATCTGGTCCCCAACCTGACGGCACTCGAAAACGTCGAGCTCGCGGCGCAAATCTGCCCCGATTCGCTCGATGCCGAGCAAACGCTTTGCCAGGTCGGCCTGGGCGAGCGCCTCGCCAACTTTCCCGCGCAGCTTTCGGGAGGAGAGCAGCAGCGCGTGTCCATTGCCCGCGCGCTGGCCAAGAACCCTAAGCTGCTCCTTTGCGACGAGCCCACGGGCGCGCTCGATTACAAAACCGGCAAGCAGATTCTGCAGCTGTTGCAGGACACCTGTCGCAAGCAAGGCATTACGGTCATTATCATCACCCACAACTCCGCGCTGGCGCCCATGGCCGATCGCCTGATCCGCTTTAAGAGCGGCCGCGTGGAGAGCGAGACTGTCCAGCAAAATCCTGTACCTATCGAGACGATCGAGTGGTAGCGCCCATGGACCAGGATCGCCAAAACAGCCAAAACCGTGATACGGAGCACGTCGGTCGCGACCGAGAGTTCGCGACCTACCGCACTGCCCAAAGTTCAAACGACATGGTGCCGACGGTGTTTCGCCGTGGCATCTACCGCACAATCCGAGGCAGTCTTAAGCGCTTCTTGTCCATCGTGGTCATCACGGCGCTTGGCGTGAGCGTGATGTGTGGCCTTAAGGCGGGCTGCGAGGACCTGTGCGATTCGGTTGACGCCTACTTTGACCAGCAGAATGTCTATGACATTAACGTGCAGTCGACCTATGGCCTTACGCGCGACGATCTTGCGGCCATTCAAGAGGTCGACGGCGTCGAGACAGCCGAGGGCATCTACACCGAGACCGCCTACACCGCCGTGGGCACAACGCGCGAGCGCGTGGTCGTCCAGAGCCTTTCCAGGGAGAATATCGATCAGCCGGTGCTGGTGAGCGGCGATTTGCCCGAGCGTGCCGGCGAGGTCGCGGTGACCTCGCGTTTTTTGAAGGCTTCGGGCAAGAAAATCGGCGATACGGTGAGCTTTGCCGCCAACGATGCGAGCTCGTCTAATCAAAGTGCCAAGGATCAGTTCGCCGCGGGTGATTACACCATTACGGCTGAGGTCCTTGACCCCACCGATGTGAGCTCCGACTCGACCGTCAATGCCTTTCGCGCTGCTTCGGCTGCGGACTATAGGTTCTATGTGAGCGAGGATGCCGCGACATCTTCTTCCTACTCCGCGGTTCACGTGACCGTCGAGGGGGCTAAGAGCCTCAATTCCTATTCGGATGCCTACACGACAAAGATTAATGAGGTCAAGGGCAATATCGATAAGATCCGCGACGGACGCGAAAAGGCACGTGCTCAAGAGTTGACGGTCGATACGCCGGCAAGTTTGGATGCGGCCGAGCGCCAAGCGAATATGCTCTTTGGGATTGAACAGGACAACATCGATCGTATGGCCGAGGGCAGCGAGGAGCGTGCGCAGGCGCAAGCCGACCTGGACCAGCGCCGTGCCGCCGCCGACCAGCAGTTTGCCGATGTCCGCGCCGAGATTTCCGACCTTGGCGAATGCACCTGGTACATCCAGGACCGCGGCAACATCGCGAGCTACTCGAGCGTCGAGAGCGATAGCTCCTCGATCGAGGCCATCGCCACGGTTTTCCCGTTCATCTTCTTTATCGTCGCTGTGCTCATCAGCCTCACCACCGCCACGCGTATGGTCGAGGAGGAGCGCACGCTCATCGGTCTGTACAAGGCACTCGGCTATTCACGCGGGCGTATCCTGTCCAAATACGTGGACTATGCGCTGTGGGCTTGCCTGATTGGCGGCGTGCTGGGCAACATCATTGGATTTGTGGGCCTGCCGCTGTTCCTGTTTACGGTATTCGACGACATGTACTCGCTGCCCCAGATGCTGCTTTCGTACGACATCGTGTCCTCGATCGTTTCGGTGGCGCTGTTTGCCGTGGGCGTGGTGGGCGCCACGATTATCGCCTGCCGCCACGAGATGGCCGAGACCCCGGCCTCGCTCATGCGCCCCAAGGCCCCGCGCGCCGGCTCGCGCATCTTGCTCGAGCGCATCGGCTTTATCTGGCGCCGCATGGGCTTCTTAAATAAGGTCGCTGCACGTAACCTATTCCGCTACAAAAAGCGCGCCTTTATGACCATCTTTGGCATCGCGGGCTGCACGGCGCTCGTGATCTGCGGTATGGGCATCCGCGATACATCGGTGGCGCTTTCGCCCAAGCAGTACGGGCATATCACGCGCTATGACCTGCTAGCGGTCGCCAATCCCGACGATTTTTCGCAGACGTGCGCGGCGCTCGACGAGCGAAGCGCAGCCAAGGATTCCGACGTGACCGTGACTTCGACGCTGCCGATTATGACCGACAACGTCACCTTTACATTTGGCGGCAAGAGCGAGACCGTGCAACTGATCGTGGTGCCCGATGACCGCACGAACGACCTGGACGACTACGTGTGTCTCGAGGACGAGTCCGAAGAACCGCTCGCCCTGCGCGACGGGGATGTGTATTTGAGCAAGAGCTCTCAGCTGGTGCTGGGGATCAAGCCGGGTGACACAGCACATGTCCAGGATTCGTCACTCAACGTCGCCAAGGTCAAGGTCAGCGACATTTCGCTTAACTATCTGGGCAACACGCTCTATATGACGCAGAGCACCTATGAGAGCGCGTTCGGTCGAAGCGCGCGCCTCAACGGCATCCTTGCGCTGCTTAAGGGTTCGTCGGCCGATCAGATTGCGTTTACCAACCGTCTTAAGAGCGATGGTTGGATTACGCTGTCGAGTACCGCCGAGCATTGGGAAAACTATGAGGCAAACTTTACGATTATCAATTCGGTCGTGGTGCTTGTGACCTTTATGGCGGCGTGCCTGTCGTTTGTGGTGGTATTTACGTTGTCTAATACCAACATCTCGGAGCGCGAACGCGAGCTGGCGACTATCAAGGTGCTGGGCTTCCGTCGTGGCGAGGTACACCACTACGTTAACAAGGAGACGCTGATTTTGACGGCGATTGGTGCCGCGCTGGGCGTGCCGCTGGGTGGCCTGCTTGCCGAGAGCTTTACGTACATCCTGCAGATGCCGTCGCTGTACTTTGACGTCGAAGTCGAGCCGTTGAGCTACGTGCTTGCCGTGGTGCTTTCCTTCGGCTTTACGATCATCGTCAACCTCGCCACCAACCGAACGCTCAACAAGATCGACATGGTCGGCGCCCTCAAGAGCGCCGAGTAACCTGCCAAAAAGGGACAGGTTTATTTTGGCAGGTTTTATCTGGGCGAATGCCGCATCTATTGCTTGCGATGCTTCCATTGTTTACGGCCCCAACGCATGAGTGCTTTTACGACCGGGATGGTGATGAGTATTACCCAGGCGGGATGGGGTTGCTCCAGGCAGAGCCACATGTAGAGGAACCATGCCTCGGCACTGACTGAATAGACGACATCGATCAGCTTAGATAAGTGGCGTTGGTCGATAAAGTCGCCAAGCGCATAATAGACGGGAATCAAAAAGACGAGGAAGAGTCCCGTAGCCCATGTGCCGTAGACAGTGCCGAGCACCAGATAGGCGAGAGCGACAAGTGCGGGGAAGGGAAACTTGTTCCACGCACGACCGACCTTGGTGTGGAAATGCTTGCCATGATGGTCGAGCTCGTCGTGTGCTTCCTTCCAGCTGGAAAACGTCTCGCCGTCGATGGTGACGGTGCCATCGTTGCTGTTCTGTGCCTCATCATCAGTGCTATCCACCGCAGTTCCTTTCATGTGGTGACCGTAATCGAATGAGCCGAGTATGCCGAGAACAACCGGTAGCGACCACCATTTCTAGTTAGAATCTGCCCCAACCCTACCGCAACTACCGGTAGCAACTCCTAACGACCAGCCATTTCAGGACAAATGTCAGTGCAAGTAGCAGCCAAGAGCCCCCACTCAGTAAGTTGCGGTGGAATAGTTTCTAGATTCAGCCATTTGCGGGCTAAGCAGGAACTATTTCACCGCAACTGCGTTTTGGGTAGAGATGTGCAACAGAATTGGCAAAAATGCATAGAAACGCTTGTGGTTTCTTTAAAGACACCTTAAACGCCACTGAATATCTTTGGAAAGAAATGCCTGCTCGGTATCATGCTGCTCGTATATAAACGGTAGCAGTCAGGAGACCACGTGCGAAACATCGCATCGCGGGACGAGTATGTGCCGCAGCATGGCAGCAGATATAAGACGAAGGACACGTCTTCGCGTGGCCTTGCCGACACTCGCATCCGCGTGAGGAAGATTGCCGCCATTGGGATGCTAACGTCGGCGGTTATTATCCTCGGAATTACCGCCAAAACCTACGCGTCGGAGCGAATGGCACACTCAGATGCGTCAACGGTACAGACGCAAAACAAAAAGGTCTCTGAATCTAAAGTCACCGCAAGTCAAACCCTGTCGACAGCGAACCTCAAGACGGGGCTTTCGAAGGCGGACTTTAACGATATTCCCTCAGGCGATACCGTGCAGACCTTCTCGCTGGTTGATGACCAGATCCTCGCCCTGGAGGATGAGAACCTCGCCGCACTCCAGAATGCGCTTGACCAGGCGCAGGAGCTGGGCGATGTGGGCGTGGTGTTTTACGACCTGTCGAGCGGTAAGGGCGTGACGTATAACGCTGATGTCGAGGTGTACGGTGCGAGTAGCTACAAGGCACTCTATGCGTTGTACATTTGCGAATCTCTGGTCGAGACGGGCCAGGTTTCACTCGATGACTCCCTTGGCACCTATGGTGGCTACAACATGGGTTGGCAGACGGTACGCGACTTGATCGAGGCTGCGGTCGTTTATTCAGACAACGATTCGTTTATTGCGTTACGTGCGGCGTTTGACCGTGTCGGTTACGAGGATTGGATTGTCGGTCTTGGCATCGATTACGATACGGCACTGGATCCGATGAGTGATTTTCCGACCTACTGCCCGCGCACTTCTGCGAGGTTATGGCGTGAGATGAGCGAGTATCTGAGCATGGATACCGAGACTTCACAGTGGTTGTCGGGCCTTCTGACATCAACATCGCGCTCGTTTATTCGCGATGGCATTGCGGACGAGCAGGTTTTGGTGCGCAACAAGGCAGGCTGGATTAGCGAGGATGGTTACTATTCGACATGCGATGCAGGCCTCATCGACATCGATGGCCGTACCTATGTCATGAGCGTCATGACATCGATGCCATGGAGTGACCGTTCGAGCGAGGTTACGGCCGCGATTGCAAAGGCTCTGTTTGATACGCGAGCTGCACTGGCTTAGCGTGTTCGTTTGGCGAGGTCAAACAAAATGCTGGTACCATACCTTGGTTGAGAATTTCGTATAGGTTTGGGGAATGGTATGGCTACCATCGCGATCAGCTCCGCCCTGGACATAGCCCTGGCCGAAAACGACCTAGTGCAGATTAAGGAAGAGCTGAGCGACGTTTGCGAGGCACGGGAGGCAGGCTTGACCGTTGTGAGCGGTGAGCTCGACGACCTGACAGTTGTCGCCACAACGGCGGGCATGGGCACGGTGAACGCCGCGGCGGCAACGCAGCATCTCATCAGCAAATATGCCCCGCAGGCCGTTGTGTTTTCGGGCATTGCGGGCGGCCTAAATCCTAAGCTCCATATTAACGACGTGGTTATAGGCAAGTGCCTGCGCTATCTCGATACCGACACGGCGCTCATCGCCGAGTCGGCGCCGGGGCTCGAGGAGTTTGTCTCGACGCCGGCGTTGGCTGATGTTGCCGCCGCCGTGCTTGCCGAGCATGGGTTTGTGGACGTATCGCTGGATGTGGCGGCTGCGGAGAAGGACCCCAAGCAGTTCCTGTGTGGCACTATCGCCACGGGTGACCGCTTTGTTACGGGTGACGCCATGCGTAACGCTGCGATTGAGGCCACGCATGCCGATTGCGTCGAGATGGAGGGCGCGGCAATTGCGCACATCGCGGCCAAGAATGGTGTCGATTGCCTGGTGCTGCGCGCTATCAGCGATAATTGCGACGAGGCATATGACGCGTTTTGCGAGCGCGAGTTCGATCTGGATGAGTACGCTCGCACCGCGAGCGGCATCACGCTTGACATCGTTCGTCGTATCGCCGCCGCGCAATAGCACGCCCGTTTTGTAAAAACCTACGACCAAGGAGTGTCCATGGCCGATTCCATTAACTATCAGCTTGCCAAGTTCGTCGCCAGCTACGGCAAGGTTTCGCAGATCCCCGAGTCCACCTGTCCCGAGGTGAGCTTCGTTGGCCGCTCAAATGTGGGCAAGTCGTCGATTATGAACAAGCTCTTTGGCCGCAAGAACCTGGTCAAGGTTTCCAGCACGCCGGGCAAGACGAGCAACATCAACTTCTTCGAGGCCGACGACGTACACTTTGTGGACCTGCCGGGTTACGGTTTCGCCCGTCGCTCCAAGGCCGAGCGCGACCGCTGGGCCGAGCTTATCGGCGACTTCTTCGACTCCGAGCGCAGCTTTAACCTGGTTGTGTCGCTGGTGGACATTCGCCACGACCCCAGCAAGCTCGATCACGATATGATCGACTACCTGCAGGGCAACGAGTTCAACTTTATCGTCTGTCTCACCAAGGCCGACAAGCTCAGCCGTACCCAGCAGGCCCGTCAGGCAGCGGCCATCAAGAAGCAGCTCAACGTCCCGGCCGAGAACGTAATCATCACGAGCTCCCAGACCGGCACCGGCATCGACGAACTAAAAAAGCGCATCGCCGAGGCTTGCCTCTAGTAAGGCTGCAGCCCCTCAAAAGCTCTCATCTATATCACCCCAGTGATAGTTATTGGTAAACTATCACTGGGGTGATATTTTTAGGAGGTCGATATGGAGCTTTGGCACGGGTCGGAGGTTGTTGTCGAGCATCCATCGTTGGATAAATGCAGGCAATTCAATGACTATGGGCGCGGGTTTTATTGCACACCACATGAGGAAATGGCAATGGAATGGGCATGCCGGACCGAGTCTGATGGCATTGCCAATCGATATGAGCTTGATTTAGATGGCCTTTCGGTCTTGGATTTAGAGTCTGGGGAGTTCTCAATCCTCAATTGGCTTGCGATTTTGGCCGACAACCGGGAGTTTAATGTCTCGACGCCGCTGGCACGCGAAGGACTTCGGTATTTGCTGGACAACTGCCTGATTGATATTTCTCCCTATGACGTTATTCGAGGCTATCGCGCTGACGATTCCTACTTTTCGTTTGCAAGACAGTTCGTTAACGGCATGATTTCGCTCAGGCAATTGCAGCGCATTATGTTTTTGGGGGATTTGGGCATTCAATATGCGCTTATGAGTGAGCGCGCGTTCTCGGCGATCAGGTTTCGCGATTGGAAGCAGGCCTCGGGAGCTGAGTTTTATCCCAAACGATTTGAGCGAGAACAGAACGCTCGACGTAAGTACCTGGATACGGTAAACGGATTTGACACCGAGGGTGTCGACATTAGGGATTTGATGGCAGGGAGGGTTGATTTGAATGATCCAAGAGTTAACGGATTGTGGGCCGAGTAGGACATACCCCGTCTACTACCTCGAGGATGCAATGAACAACCTCGGCGACTGCTTTGACTATGCCGTTAACGATTATGGGGCAGAAGGATCGGAAGCTGCTGAACTCTTTTGCCTGAGCGGCGTAGCCCGCGAGTTCGAACGCGGCAACGCATGGGTAGTGTCGGGAAAATCGGGCGTTGAGCTGTTCGCGCTCATTGCCGAAAGGTCCGGCTATCAATCAAGGCCGATGCCAAATCGAACCTACCGATTCGAAAAGACACCGGAATATTGGACAGGCTGGATATTGGCATACCTTCAGTGGCGCCTAGGGGAGTCTTTCGAAGATTTGCTGCATGTCGTTCCATTCGATGTGCTACGCAGTCTGTACTACCCCTGGCACGAAGCCTCGGAGGAACGCGTGACTCGCCTCGTCTGCGATATGGCGAAAAAAGCGTCCAGGCAAACCAAACTTGCGTTAGCAAGAAAGAGGCTCAAGAAAACCCAACAAGATCTGGCATACGAATCGGGTGTGTCACTCCGCTCAATCCAAATGTACGAGCAGCGCCAGAGAAACATCAATGAAGCTTCGGTAACAAGCGTAAGAGCCATAGCAAAAGCCCTCCACTGCAACATCGAAGACCTCCTAGAACCAGTCTTCGAATACAAAGAAACCAGCGCAGCGTAAACCAAGCGCACAGGCGAAGCCTGTCACTAGTAAGTGTCCCTACCTAGCAAGAGCCCCTACCAATAAAAAGCAACTATCAGCCCGGCGCTTTTACAGAGTGTAGGTCCCTGTAGCCGCCGCCAGCGAAGTGAACGTAGGGGAGGCCAGGGGCTTTGCCCCCAAATCTTTCCGCAGGACGGCAGGACCCCCG
>ENA-OWPF01003101-OWPF01003101.1-human-gut-metagenome-genome-assembly--contig:-NODE-3101-length-10511-cov-11.283952_pt1 | contig 10511 bp, 10 predicted proteins | sample MGYA00248261_ERZ651840 | MGnify/ENA primary metagenome ERZ651840 (study PRJEB26924, sample SAMEA4378268) | human gut metagenome | biome: human gut; feature: human-associated habitat; material: faeces...
TCTTTATTTATCCCCATATTCTTCTCCTTTTCTCTATTTTACTAGTATTATATCATTTTCTAATGGGAGTGTAAAGAAATGAACCTATTATTTTAGCAGAGTGTATCAGTTATTTAAAGGGTGGACAAGTATTAGAGTACTCTACAATTTTTTATAATCAAATAAATATAGATTTAAACTTTATGCTGACTAAAAAGATATAGAAAAACGAAGCTCTAAAATCAATTTTAAGACCTATTCAAAAGAAAAGAGGTATAAATACATAGGTAAAAAATATGTATCTATAACCTCTTTAAATCCTTCTATAACTTATCCAATCTAGATAGCCATTTTAGCTATTTAGGAACAGCTGTTTTTTTATTAATTTCATTTTTATGAAATAGAAACAGAAACTTTTTTAAAAAAATGAAAATCCAACTTATATTTAACTTGAAAATTTTATTTTTTAGAAAATAGATATTTATTAACTAAGTCTCATATTAAAAAAGACATTGTAAATAAGAAAACTACAATGTCTATATTTTTAATAAATAATTTTCACTTTCTTAATCTTTTAGTAACAATTAACTTTAAAAAGTAACACTTAGATAAATTTAAAAAGGTTTAATCCTATAGAAGGATCTAATTCTCTTTCTACTTTGCCATCTATCATAGTAATTATAAATTCTCCTGTTAATGAGATATAACACTCATTTAGATGTCCACCAATTACGTTCATATTTTCATTACAAACATTAATATGGCAGTGAAGATAAACTTCATTATCTTTAGAAGAAATATTTCCAATTAATGAAGTGATCTCCATAGGACCAGTAAATTCAGACTTTTTATAGGCTTTTTCATTAGGATTGAAAAGACCTATTGTTATTTTATCAGTAGCTCCTAACCCAGTAATTTGCCCAACTTTTATATTTTCTTTTTTACAAAAGTTAGTAAGAGAAGTTAAAACTTCTTCACCTTTATCAATCCTTAAAACATAAAAATTATTGAATTTTTTGTATTCCATAGTTTCACTTACCTCCTTTCTTGAAAAATAAATTTATGTAAAATAATTTACATACTATTCAATATCCAAAGGTAATTTTTTAGTAGGTTTTGGATATTCTTTATTAAGAAGCATTAAATCTTCATCATCTAAATGAATATTGAAACATTCTATATTTTGTTTCATATGCTCTACATAAGAAGCTTTAGGTATTGCAATCATATTTTCTTGAGATAAAACGAACGATAATAAAGTTTGTATAGGAGTAATACCATATTTCTCTGCTATTTTTTTTACAGAAATAGATTTAAGAAGTTTTTCTTTCAATCTTCCTCCTTGGGCTAATGGACAATAGGCCATAGTTGGAATACCATTAGAATCTGTAAAAGGTTTTAGAGAATACTCTATTCCACGAGAACCTAAATGATAGAGTACCTGATTAATTTGGCATTCTTTACCATAAGGAGTTGATTGTATCTCAATCATATCTTCAATATCCATATTTGATACTCCCCAACGACGAATTTTTCCTGCTTTTTTTAATTCTTCCATACATTCAAAAGTTTCTTCAAATGAATACATTCCTCTCCAATGTAGAAGATACATATCTAAATAATCAGTTCCCAATCTTTTTAAAGAATTTTCACAAGCTTGAAAAATCTTATTTTTTCCAGCATTACTAGGAAGAACCTTTGAGATTAAAAAAATAGAACTTCTATTATATCCTTTAATAGCTTCTCCAATTAATCTTTCACTATTTCCGCTTCCATACATTTCAGCAGTATCAATAATTTTAATTCCATTATTTAAAGCATAACGAATACTTTTAATCTCTTCACTTTTTTTATTAGGATTATCTCCCATATACCAAGTCCCTATTCCGAGATTATTAACAAAAGTACCATCGGGTAGGACAATATTTTTTTTCATAAAATTTCCTCCTTTCTAATTTATATTAATATCCTTTTTTAGAAGTAATTATATTTTTTAATGGTTTATTTAAAAGAAAAGATTTTAAATTTTCAATAGCTAATTTCCTAATATTATTAAGTGTGTAATCTAAATGATAACCACCAGCTATATGTGGAGTAAGAATTAAATTTTTGCTTTTCCAAAGGTTATGAGTTTTAGGAAGAGGTTCAATATGAGTTACATCAATTCCAGCACCGCTTATAAGATTATTTTCTAAAGCTAAATATAAATCGTCACTTGAAACAGTTGTTCCTCTTCCAATGTTGATAAAAATAGAGTTTTTTTTCATTTTTTTAAACTTTTCTATGTCAAAGAGATTGAAAGTTTCAGAGGTTTCAGGTAAAATAGATACTACAATATCAAATTCAGATAAAATTTCATCCAGATCTTCAATAGAATATATTTTTTCTATAAATTCTGGATAATTGTCAAGATTCTTTTTAACACCAGAAACTCTACTTCCAAGAACATATAATTTTTTCCCCAATTCTTTTCCAATATTTCCAAGACCTACTATTAAAGTTTTAGAATTAAAAATAGATTCTACTTTTCCTTCATCTTTCCAAATACACTCTTGCTGATTTTTTATATAATTAGGAATTTTTTTCTTTAAGGCAAAAATTAACGCTAAAGCATATTCTGCAAGAGCTAAATCATAAGCGCCTGTAGAATTAGTAAGAATTATATTATTATTAGAAAGAATATCAATATAAGAATTAACCCCAGCACTATTTAGATGAATCCATTTAAGATTTTTACAATTTTGTAGAAGTTTGGGAGAGATATTCCCTAAGATTATTTCACAGTCCTCTAAATTTTCTTGAGTTATATTTTCAGCCTGTAAATAAGAAATATCACTTGTCTGAAGAGAAGTAATCTCAGTTATTGTTTTTTTATCTTCTTCTGTCATAGGTATAGTTATAATAATTTTTGACATTGTACTCTCCTTTAGTTAGAATTTTTTTATAAAAAAGAGCTGTATCAAACAGCTCTTTTCTATCTTCCTAAATAAAAAGCTCTGATAGCCTTTTCACCTGTAAATTCTAATAACTCTTTTACATTTTTGATTGCTTTATCTAAGGACATAGGTTCATTTATAATATCTAATACTAAATCTATACCATTTTTATAAATATCTGTCAAATTTCTATCTGAACTACCAACTACTGCAATAACAGGAATATTATATTTCTTTGCTGTAAGTGCTATTCCTACAGGAGCTTTACCATTTACAGATTGATTATCAATTCTTCCCTCTCCAGTGATAACTAAATCAGCATCTTTAAGATTTTCTTCTAATTCAATTAATTCCATAATTTTGATAATTCCTTCATTAAACTCAGCTTTACAGACACTTAAAAGAGCATATCCTAATCCTCCAGCTGCTCCACTACCAGGTTTAATAGAATTTTTTTCTCCAAGATATTCATCAATAATATTACCATAATTATTTAATATGCAGTCAAGATTTATGATATCTTCTTTAGAAGCTCCTTTCTGTGGTCCATATATATATGATGCACCATTTTCACCACATAGAATATTTCTAACATCAGATAAAATAGTTATTTTGGTTTTTGCTACTCTTGAATCAAAAGTTGTTAAATCAATTCTTGATAATTTATTTAACTCAATAGGAGTATATCCAATTTCATTATTTTGAGAATCATAAAATTTAGCTCCTAAGGCAGCAAGCATTCCAGCACCACCATCATTAGTAGCACTTCCACCAATACCTATATAAATTTCCTTAATTCCCATGTCTAAAATTTGTTTAAGGATTTGTCCAACTCCATAAGTTGTAGCTTTATAAGGATTTAAGCTTTCACGAGGAACAAGATTTATTCCAGAAGATTCTGCCATCTCCATAACTGCAATATTATTTTTTATTATACCAAATTTAGCTTTAACTGTATTTCCTAAAGGACCCTTTACTTCTAAATATTTATATTCACCAGAAGTTGCTTCAACTATTGCTTCAACAGTTCCCTCTCCTCCATCAGCAATAGGAATCTTTTTTATAGAGATATTATCTTTTTTATACCTTAAAATACCATTTTCAATGTAGTCTTCAACTTCTTTTGAAGTAGCACTTCCTTTAAAAGAATCAACAGCTATAATTACTTTTAAATCTTTCATAAAAGTACCTACCTTTTTAATAAACCTGCCTCATCCATTTTATTAGCCATAAATTGTACTATATTTTCTTTAGATGGAAGACTTGGTTTTATAGGATTTCCTACATTCATTTTATTAATATTAGCCATATCTTTAGTAGCTACAGGGAAACTAGCTTTATCCATAGATAATCTAACAGGATTAAATTGAAATTGAAGTTCAAGAGAACCTTGAACATCTCCCTCTACATACTTATTGTAGATAGAAGTTATCATTTGTGGAAAAATATTTCCTGTAGTACATACTCCACCAACTGCTCCAATTGATAGTGAAGAGAAAAGTAATGTATCTTTTCCACCAAAAACTTTAAATCCAGTATCTCTAGTTCTTCTAATAAATTCTAAAACTTGATTTATATCTCCACTAGAATCTTTTATACCAACAATATTTTTAACTTCTCTTGCTAATTTTTCAACTAAATCTCCAGAAAGAGTATAACCAATTCTAGGATTATTATAAATTAAAAGTGGAAGATCAGTTGCTTCAGCAACAGTTTTATAGTGAAGAAATAACTCTTCTTCTGTTGGTTTTAAAAACATAGGTTGAAGTAAAGCTACTGCATCAGCACCAACATCTTTAGCCATTTTAGCTAATTTTACACATTTTGATGTTCTGATGGCACCAATTCCCATAATTACAGGAATTCTCCCTGCAACCTCTTTAACAATGGTTTTAGTGATTTTTTCATATTCTTCATCATCAAACATATAGAATTCACTGTTGCTTCCATGTGCTAAAATCCCATGAATTCCATTATCTATAAGAAAATTAACATGTTTTCTTAATTTATCGTAATCTACATTTTCTTCTTCTGTCATAGGAGTAAGAATAGGAACATAGATTCCTTTAAGTAAGTTTAAATCCATTTTTCTAAACACCTCAAATTTATTTTAATTAATCTCTATCTAAGCAAGGTCTCTTATTGTTAAATTTCCAATCTTTAATTAAATATTGCATAGCAGCTGCATCATCTCTAGCTCCTAGATTATTATCTACATATAATTTGTGTGCTGCCATAATTTTATCCATATCAATTTCGATTCCAAGTCCTGGAACATCTTTAGGAACTGTAATTTCTCCATTAACTATTTTATGTGCATTTTTAGTTAAATCTTGTCCATCTTGCCAAATCCAGTGAGTATCTATAGCAGTTATATTTCCAGGTACTGCAGCAGCAACATGGCTGAACATAGCTAAAGATATATCAAAGTGGTTATTAGAATGTGATCCCCAAGTTAATCCAAATTCGTTACACATTTGTCCAACTCTTACAGAACCTTCCATAGTCCAAAAGTGAGGGTCAGCAAGTGGAATAGATACACTATTTAAAGCTACAGAGTGTTGCATTTGTCTCCAGTCAGTAGCTATCATATTAGTAGCTGTAGGAAGTCCAGTTGCTTTTCTAAATTCAGCCATAACTTCTCTTCCAGAGAAACCATCTTCAGCTCCACAAGGATCTTCAGCATAAGCTAAAATTCCATGCATATCTTTACATAATTCAACTGCCTCTTTTAAAGACCAAGCTCCATTAGGATCAAGAGTAATTCTAGCATTAGGGAAAGCTTCGTGTAAAGCTTTTATTGCTTTTATTTCTTCTTTACCTTTTAAAACTCCACCTTTTAGTTTAAAATCTTCAAATCCATATCTTTTATGAGCTGCTTTTGCTAATTCAACAATAGCTTCAGGAGTCATAGCTTCTTTTCTTCTAATTTTTCCCCAGTCATCAGAATTATCATCATTATCTATATAAGGTAGATCAGTTTTATTTTTATCAGCTACATAGAAAAGATATCCTAAAACTTTTACTTTTTCTCTTTGTTGCCCTTCTCCTAATAAAGCAGCTACTGGGACACCTAAAAATTTACCCATAAGGTCTAGTAGAGGAGCTTCTACTGCAGTCATTGCATGAACAGTTGTTCTAAGGTCAAAAGTTTGAGTTCCTCTTCCAGAAGCATCTCTATCTTTAAAAGTATCATATATACTTTTTACTATATTTTTGTACTCTCCAATACTTTTTCCAACTACTAAAGGTTTTGCATCTTCTAAAGTTTGTCTTATTTTTTCTCCACCAGGAACTTCTCCTACTCCAATTTCTCCATTGTCAGCTTTTAAAATAACAATATTTCTAGTAAAGAAGGGTCCATGTGCTCCACTAAGATTAAGAAGCATACTATCATATCCAGCTACTGGAATAACATTCATTTCAACAATTTTAGGTATCATTATTTTCCTCCAAATAAGTTTTTATTTTTTGTAAGTACAAGTCCTAGCAAAAGTTAGAACTTGTACTCAGATAAGGTATGTATATTTGTTTTTTAAATGAATAAGGTTTGTTTATACTAAAATAAAAGGTTTGATATTAATTAATTTTTGTTACCAACTATTAAATTATTGATTTTTTCATAATAATTTAAAATAGCAGAATGGTCTTTCTTTTCTTTTCCATCTACTTTTAATGCTTGCATAATTTCCATTACTTGTGAAGTTAAAGGTAAAGAAACATTAATAGCATGAGATGTATCTAAAGCATTTTGTAAGTCTTTTATATGTAATTCGATTCTAAATCCAGGTTCAAAATTTCTAGAAATCATCATAGGTGCTTTAGCATTCATAACAGTACTTCCAGCTAGTCCACCTTTTATAGCATCAAATACTAATTGAGGATCAACTCCTGCTTTTTCACATAGTACAAAAGCTTCACTTAAAGCAGCTATATTTAAAGCAACTATAATTTGGTTAGCTAATTTAGTTGTATTTCCAGCTCCAACATCTCCAACCCTAACAACTGAACCAGCCATAGACATCATTAAATCATAATATTTATCAAAAGTTTCTTTTTTTCCTCCAACCATTACTGATATAGTACCATCAATTGCTTTAGGTTCTCCACCAGATACAGGAGCATCTAGAAGTTCAATTCCATATTCAGCTAATTTTTTAGCTATATTTTGGCTTTCTACTGGATTGATAGAACTCATATCAATAACAGTACAACCAGCTTTTAACCCTTCAGCAGCTCCTCCTTCATTAAAAAGAGCAGCTTTTACATGTGGAGAATTAGGTAACATAGTTATTAAAACTTCACAATTTTCTCCAACTTCTTTTCCAGATGAAGCAGCTTTAGCACCACATGCAACAACTTCTTCTATAGCAGCTTTGTTGAAGTCGAATGCGATTACTTCATATCCAGCTTTTAAAACATTTTTACACATAGGTTTTCCCATAATTCCAAGTCCAATAAAACCAACTTTCATTATTATTACCTCCATAGAATTTATTTGTTTCTTGATTTTGATAATATTCTAATCTAAAATCATAACTCTTTCAATGTTCTGAGTAACATTATTTTTTAAATATATATATTTTTTTTATTACATATAACAAAAAGTTCTTATATAAGTTTTTTATTCAAAATTAATGTTTTAAAAAAGATTGTATAGAACAAAAAAAGGAAACTTGAAATAAAAAAAAGATTGTGTTATACTTTTCAATAAAATATTGTAATTATGGAGGGGAAAATGGAAATTCCTGTAGAACTTGCTTTAAAAATAGTAAAGGATATGAAAGATATAATAAATCAAGATTTGAATTTTATTAATATAAAAGGAATAATAATAGCTAGTACAGATCCTGAAAGATGTGGAAGTAAACATGAAGCAGCATTAAAATGTGTAGCTACAAATAGTGTTATTGTGATTAATAATGATGATGAATATGTGGGAAGTAAAAAAGGGATAAATATTCCTGTCCATTTAGATAATGAAATAGTTGGAGTTATTGGAATTACAGGAGATAGAAGTGAAGTAGAAAGATATGGAAAAATCATAAAATCAATGACAGAAATTCTTATAAAAGAAGCTTGGCTAAAAGAGATGTCAATGAAAAAAAGAGAATATAATAGAAATATAATTGAAACTTTACTTTTCAGTAAACATAGAAATATAGATTTTTATAGTTCTATTCAGCAACCATATTTTGTAATTGTTGGAAATACAGATAATAAATTTGAGAATAATGAAGAGTTATATAAAATTTTAGAAGCTCAACTATCATTTAACAAAAAAAATATATTTACAATTACTTCTAACGAAATTATCATTTTAATGAATGAAAATCAAAAAAAATATGTTAGAGATATTATACAGGGAATACAAGTAAGATTAGAGGATATTTTTAAGTTTAATTTTAAATTTGGAATAGGAAGATTAATTGAAAATGATATAAATGATTTTAAAGTATCTTATTTAGAGGGAAGAAATGCTCTACAATACATAGTAAACTTTGAAACAAATAAAGATATTGTACTCTATTCAGAGTTAGATTTAGGAATAATTTTTCCAAGTTTAAATACTTATAAAATAGCTGAATTTGTTGAAAAAATATTTAAAAATTTATCAGATAAAGAGATTGAAAGTTTTTATGAAATATTTTTATCTTATAAAAATAATAATGGAAGTATAAAGGAAGCATCTGAAGAGTTATATATGCATAAAAATACTTTACAATATCAATTAAATAAAATAGAAAAATTAACAGGTTATAATCCAAGAAATTTAAAAGACTTTACAATTTTAGATATAGCATTTGCTTTAAAGAAATTTAATCATAATTAAAATTTTTAAGAGTGCTAGTGAAAAAATGAGGTTTACTAACTTAGAATAAAAAGCTATCATTATTTTATAAAGAATAAAAAGAATAAAAATGATAGGGGGATTTTTAGTATGATGAGAAGTATATTTTTGCCAAGTTATAGTATAGGGAGTGAAAGTTACTCTAAAATAGGAGAAATTTGTAAGCCTTATGGAAAGAAAATTGTTGTGATAGGAGGAAAAACTGCTCTTGAAAAGGCTGAAAAAAAAATAAAAGAAAGTTTAAAAAATATGGAATTTGAGATTTTAGAAACTTTATGGTATGGAGGAGAAGCTTCTTTTGAAAATGTAGAAAGATTAGAAAAGGAAAAAAGTGTAAAAGAAGCTGATATGATCTTTGCCGTAGGTGGTGGAAAAGCATTAGATGCATGTAAATTGTTATCTGAACAATTAAATAAACCAATATTTACATTTCCAACAATTGCTTCTACTTGTGCTGCTATAACTACAATTTGTGTAATGTATACAAAAGAAGGAGCTTTTAAAAAATTATGTTGGAGAAAAAGACCAGCAGAGCATACTTTTATTGATACAGAGATAATTTCAAATGCTCCAACGAAGTATTTTTGGGCTGGAATAGGAGATACTATTGCAAAAGGATATGAACCAGAATTTTCAGCTAGAGGAAGAGATGTTGATTATTATAATTTAGTAGGATTAAGAATATCTAGTATTTGTGCAACTTCTTTAATAAAAGTTGGAGAAAAAGCATTAAAGGATTGTGAAAATAATATAGTTTCACCTGAATTAGAAGAAAGTATTCTAGGAATAATAATAAATACAGGACTTGTATCTAATCATTTGATAAATGATTATAATAGTTGTGTAGCACATGCAATTTGTTATGGATTTTCAATGATTCTTGAAGTGGAACATAATCATTTACATGGAGAAATAGTATCATATGGAGTATTAGTAGAATTAATGTTAGATAAAAATTTAGAGGAGATAGATAAATTAATATCATTTTATAAAAAAATAAAATTACCTATTTCTTATAAAGATTTTGGAGTAACTATGAAAGAAATGGAAGAGATAGTTTTAAAAAGAGCAACGCAAGTAAATGATATGAAAGCAGTTCCTTATGAAATCACATTAGATATGTTAAAAGAAGCTGTTGAAAATTTAGAAGAATATGTAAATAAAATAAAATAATAAAAAATAGGAGCTGTTGCAAATTTAAATAGCCCAAACCTTTGAAATTAGCTGAAGAGATTTTTTATCTCTTTAGCTTTTTTCTTTTTATATTAAAAAAGGTATAAAGTACTCGAAATTTTTCCAAATTTCTAATACAATATACCTATGAAAAACCCGATTAATAATAACATGTATTTTAATTTAATTCAACCTAAAATTACAATATCATATTTCTGATGATGACCCTGTAAGAAAACTTAGCACCATTTTGGAGGATATGGATTTTAATAAACTTTTGCAAGCAAAACTAAGGTACATCCTGTTAGAATGTTTGCTATCATTCTTTATGCTTATTTTAGAGGTATTTATTCTACTCATGATATTGAAAATGCTTGTCTAGAAAAGATTAAATTTAGATTTCTTTTACAAGATTCTAGTCTTCCTAATGATTCTACTATTTCTAGATTTTTGAATAAAATTGAGCATTTATTCCCTGATTTATTTGAACAATTTATTAAAAAAATTTTTAAAATGGAGATATGAAAAATATTCAAAACATTTTCAAAATTTAAAAGAGAGAAACAGCTATT
>ENA-OWPF01003102-OWPF01003102.1-human-gut-metagenome-genome-assembly--contig:-NODE-3102-length-10507-cov-3.710390_pt1 | contig 10507 bp, 8 predicted proteins | sample MGYA00248261_ERZ651840 | MGnify/ENA primary metagenome ERZ651840 (study PRJEB26924, sample SAMEA4378268) | human gut metagenome | biome: human gut; feature: human-associated habitat; material: faeces...
GCTCGGCTACGAGCACAAACCGCTCCTGGAGCATCTCACACTCACCGTCCGCGCGGGGGACTACCTCTGCATCGTCGGCGAGAATGGCAGCGGCAAATCGACGCTGCTGCGCTCGCTTTTGGGGCTTCTCCCGCCCCTTGCTGGCAAGATCGACTGTCCCGCCCAGCGCGAAGGGCGGCTCGGGTATCTTCCCCAGCAGACGCCCACGCAGCGCGACTTTCCCGCAACGGTCACCGAGGTCGTGCTCTCGGGCTTTTCCAACCGCCGCGCGCGCTTTTTCTACACGGCGGAAGAGAAGTCGGCGGCTTTGATGAACCTCGGCAAGCTCGGCGTGCTGGAATTAAAGGACAAGTGTTACCGCGAGCTCTCGGGCGGGCAGCAGCAGCGCGTGCTGCTTGCGCGCGCCCTGTGCGCGGCAAATGACCTGCTCATCCTCGACGAGCCTGTCACGGGCCTTGACCCCGCGAGCATGCAGGACCTTTACAAAACGCTGCGCTATTTGAACGAGCGCGAGGGCATGGCCATCATCATGGTCACGCACGACATTGAAAACGCCCTGCGCGAGGCAAAGCACATCCTCTGCATCGACCGCGCGGGCTGCTTTTACGGCACGGTGGGCGAGTTTTTATCGTCGCCCGCCGGCAAACGGTTTGGAGGTGACAGAGCATGAAGCTGCTTCTTTCGATGTTCGCCTATCCTTTCATCGTGCGCGCGTTTGTTGTCGGCATTTTGGTCTCGCTGTGCGCGTCGCTGCTCGGCGTGCCGCTCGTTTTGAAGCGCTACTCCATGATCGGCGACGGGCTGAGCCACGTGTCGTTCGGCGCGCTGTCGGTCGCGGTGGCATGCGGCTTCGCGCCGCTGTGGTTCTCCATCCCCGTTGTGGTCATCGCGGCGTTCATCCTGATGCACGTCGCGGAAAAGAGCCGCGTCAGCGCAGACGCGATGATCGCGGTGTTCTCAGCCTCGGCGCTCGCCATCGGCGTCATCGTCACCTCGCTCACGACCGGCATGACCACGGATGTCGACAGCTATATGTTCGGCAGCATCCTCGCGATGTCGCGCTCGGACGTCATCCTGAGCGTCACGCTCGCGCTCTGCGTGCTCGCGCTCTACATTCTCTTCTACCACAAGCTCTTTTCCGTCACGTTCGACGAGCCCTTCGCCCGCGCGACGGGCGTGCGCGTCGGCACGTACAAGACGATCCTGTCCGTTCTAACGGCGCTCACCGTCGTGCTCGGTATGCGCATGATGGGCGCGATGCTGCTCTCGAGCCTCATCATCTTCCCGGCGCTGTCCGCGATGCGGGTGTTCAAGAGCTTCCGCTCTGTCGTGTGCTTTGCCGCGGGGCTCTCGGTCATGTGCTTCTGCCTCGGGCTCACGGGGTCGTATCTGCTCTCCACCCCCGTGGGCGCGACGGTCGTTGTCTGCGACCTTGCGGCGTTTCTCCTCTGCTGTCTCATCGGCCGGGGGCGTGGATAAACATCTTCTTAAATTTTCTGAAGGGCTGCGCCTGCAAGCTTGCAAAGCGCGGCCCTTCGTGTTATATTTTAAGCAGTAACCCATTTCTTTGTCCGATTTTTGATCTGTCATTTGAAAGGAGCTATTGTCATGAAAAAATTTCTTGCCCTGCTGCTGGCCTTAACGCTGGCACTCTCCCTCGCTGTTCCCGCCTACGCCGCGGACACAACGGAAGAAGATGACCTCGACTGGGCTGCATTGGAAGCCGAGCTTGCCAAGGCTGAGGCCGAACAGCGTGCCGCGGCGCTCAAGGAGCTCGGCGCTGCCGCCGGTCAGATCAACGTCCTTCTGAATGATAAATGCGTCGCCTCCCCCGACGCGGTGCCCGTGCTCAAGGACGGCCGCACCATGGTGCCTATGCGCTCCGCGGTCGAGGCCATGGGTGCAGTCGTCGATTATGACGCCGCCACGCGCACCGCGAGCGTCAAGATGGGCGATGTGAGCTTCACTCATGTCATCGGCACAGATGCCATCACGCTCTCCGACGGCTCGACCGTCAAGATGGACGTTGTCTCCTACATCGACAAGGGCCGCACCATGGTGCCGCTGCGCTTTTTCTCGCAGGTGCTCGGTTATGACGTGTTCTGGGACAATGACTACAAGCTCGCCTTCCTGATGGACGAGGATACCTGGGCGGCGGCTGTCGACAAGGATCTCACCATCCTCAACAGCCTTTTTGCCCAGCAGAGCAAGACCTCTGACCTCTCCAAGACGCAGAAGAGCACGCTGACCGCCAAGGGCACCGTCAAGGTCGTCGACAGCATCAACGGCGACAAGAGCTACCCCTACTCCGGCAGCATGACCGTGCTCGCCGGCAAGAATGCGGCCAACCTGACGATGAGCCTTGACCTCTCCTCCATGCTCGAGCTGCTCGAATCGCTTGCCGAAGAAGCTGTTCCCGCCGAGTACCGCGCACAGCTTGCAAAGTTCAGCGCCGAGGCCATTCTCTCCGACAAGGCCTATATCAAGAGTCCGCTTCTCGACGCGATGAGCGAAAGCAAGAGCGGCACGTGGTACTCCCTCGGTGAGCTGAACTATTCCGAGCTCTATCAGCAGGCTGTTTCCGCCGCGTCCGCGTCCGCGTCTGCCGCGACCGTCGGCCATCTGCTTTACGCCATGATGCAGCAGGGCGACGCCAACCATTTCTTTGATTCCTGGGAAGGCTGCACCGCCGCCGCGAAGCTCATCAAGCTGATGTATGCCGACAGCACGTTTGTCAAGTCCGGCAGCGGATATCAGTGGCACTTCGGCCTTGCCGAGCTCGCCAAGCTGATGAACAGCATGGACAGCGAGGAAAGCTATACCGCCGACTCGCTCAAAAAAGACGGTCTGAGCGATTTCTCGCTCGATATGACCCTTCAGGGCACATCCGCAACGCTCGTATGCAAGATGGTGATGGGCGATGACTCCGGCACGCTCGTCACGCTCAGCATGACGGTCAAGTCGAGCGGCAATCAGGCGTCCGCCAAGGGCAGCGTGCAGGTGCGCAACCTCTGCGAGGTGACGTTTGACCTCGCTTCCACCGCACAGACGACGAGCGAGAGCGTCAAGACTGCGCCCGCCGCGGGCGCAAGCATCGTCGACCTCGGCGCGGAAACGCTCCCGATAGCCGGTTGATCCGCTTCCGCGTCCCGCAGCTCACAGCACAAATAGAAAATGGGTCTCTGCAAAGATGCAGAGACCCATTTTTTTGAGATTTCCTGCGTCGGACTCAGACCGCTTCCGCCTTGGCGAGCATCAGCCTTGCGCCGCTTTGGGAGCAAAGCTCGATCTCGCCCGCATATCCGTCGAAGCGCGCGGCCTCGTCAGCCTTGAGCTCGACGCTCTCGTCGCCGACGATGACGTGAACCTCGCCCACGCCGCAGTAGATGAGCGTCATGCCCTCGCAGCCGTGGACGGTCTTGTGCTCGCCCGCCGCAAGGTGCTCGCCGCGCATCTTGCCCTCGCATTTGCCCTTGCGGAGCATGAGGTTGAAGTCGCGGCAGCGGCCCCAGGAATGCGTATCGTCGCCGCCGTCAAAGCGGTGGACCTCGTAGGGCTGAAGCGTCAGCTTTTCGCCGCCGTTGTGGTTGAGCGCGATCGTGCCCTCAAGCGTCGAGATCAGGCGCTCATAATCGGGCAGCGCCGTAAAGTCGGACTCCGCGTCCTCGACCGTCGCGGAGCTCAGCCGCCACAGAAAGTCGCGGTCGGCATACACCGCGCCCTCGGGCGCGATGCCGAGCTGGGTCGTGAGGCCGCCGGACCACTTGGTCGTGATGTAGTCACTCGGCGTCAAATGCCGGATGGTCATAAAAACAACTCCTTTGCAAATCACAAATGGCTCCGGTGTGCGCGCACCGAAGCCATTTGATCTTATTTTCCGTTTAGCCCTCGATGAGCTTGACGATCTCAGCGTAGCACTCGTCGGCAAGGGGCAGCGCGTGCGCGAGCAGCTTCTCGCCCTTGGCGCGATACTCGGCGGCAAACTCCTGATCCTTGAGGGACGTGATGTTGATGAGCACGTTGAGCCATGCGCCCTGGATACCGGCCTTGAGGGACAGGAACGCAACGCCCAGGTCGCTCGCGGAGGTGTCGTTGAAGCGGCCCAGCAGGGACTGCGCGAGCGTCAGCGTCTCGTCGATGAGCTCCATCATCTCCATCGGGGTCTTGGTGCAGCCCTTCAGACCGTTCTGGATGGCGGCGGAGCGGGCGGCCTTCTCCTCGTCGGTCGCCTTGGGCATACCGAACGCATCGGAGACGACGTTGAACGCCTCGGTGTCGCGATCCATCACGTCGAGCAGGCGAACCTTCAGCTCGTTGCCCTTCTTCTCGACCTCGGCAGCGTGCTCGGCATACTCGGCATACTTCTTGCGGCCCTGGGTCAGGCCGCCGACCATCGCGGTCAGCGCGGCGCCGATGGAGCCATAGAGCGCGGCGCAGGAGCCGCCGCCCGGCGCGGGAGCATCGGAAGCAACGGTATCGGCAAAGCCGGTAACGGTCATTTCAGCAAGTTTCATGGTGATCATAATCCTTTCATCATTTCGTGGCGCTTATTTGCCCCGCACGCACATCGCCGCACCTTTACGGTCTGCCGCCCCGATTGGGGCAGCCGAATGCACGCGCAGAGCGCAAACAGCGTCGCAGACTTTGCCGCCTCCCGGCGGCAAATAGCTTTCATTCATCGCGGAGGACGACCTGTGCGTCCGCAGCGATACTTCGCAGCGCGCGACATGGTGAATGCCGCGCGCTGAAAATTCCACTCAAGGCGGCAAGCCGCCTTGAGTGGGCTCTCAAAGGAGCGGCAACGCCGCTTCTTTGAATTTTTTACTCCATGTCGATCAGGTGATACTCCATGACCTGGTTCTTGCAGTCGAAGTCCTTGGCCTTGAGATAGAACTCGGCGCAGTCGATCAGGGCCTTGGCGGGGGTCAGGCCGACGATCTCGCTCTCGATGACGCGGGTGCCGTAGCGCTCGGCCAGCGCCTTGATCATTTCATAGGTGACATACAGCGGGGTGTCCTCGTAGTTGACCATGTTCATGGAGACCTGCGCGATGCCGCGGTCCTCGAGCATGAAGCCCATGGCCTTGCAGCTGCGGAAGCCGCCCGAAGAGCCGCGGATGACCTTGGCGATCTTCTTGGCGATCTCAACATCGTCGGTCGCGAGGTTGCAGTTGAAGGCGACCAGCGGCATACGGGCGCCGATGGCGGTGATGCCGGCGGTGGGGTGGATCTTGCGCTCGCCGTAGTCGGGAGCCCAGTCGGGCTGCAGGAGCTTTTCGGGCATACCCTCGAACTCACCCTTGCGGCAGGTGGCAAGGTTGCGGCGCTCGGGACGGGTGGCGCTGTCCTCATACAGGAAGGAGGGGACCTTCAGCTCGTCCCAGATGCGCTGAGCAACGCGCTTGGACATCTCGACAGCTTCCTCCACGGTCACGTCCATCTGGGGAACGAAGGGGATAACGTCGGTCGCGCCCATGCGCTTGTGCTCGCCGTGATGCTTGTTCATGTCGATGCGCTCGGTGGCGACCTTGGTCAGCTGGAAGGCGACCTCCTCGATGGCCTCGGGAGAGCCGATGAGGGTGAAGACGCAGCGGTTGTGGTTGCCGTCGGTCTGGGCGTCGAACAGGGTGCAGCCGGGAACGCTCTTGGCGGTCTCGACGAGGGCGTTATAGGTGGCCTCGTCCTTTTCCTTGGAGCAGCTAAAATTGGGGATGCATTCGATCAGCTTTGCCATTGTGATGTCCTCCGTTAATTTATTTTTTCAATGAATCATCATTTTGCTCAGACAGATGCGCCGCATCTGTCTGTTTTTTGTTCAGCGCCGCTATTATATCGCGGCCCTTCCAACGCGTAAACACGTTTTCTTTCTCTTTTTTCAGCAGCGGCTTAATTTTTTTAAGTGATACTCTGTTCGACAAAGCGCTGCACGCACGGCGCGCTCACAACCGCGCTGTTCCACGCCAGGATCGCATACGAGCGGATGGGCAGCCCCCGCACGGGTTTGGACCGCAGCGGCGCGCCGGGGTGCGTGCTCAGGATGGACTTGGGCAGAAAGCTCAGTCCAAAGCCCGAGAGCACCATCTGCATCGCCATGGGCGTATCGTAGCAGTGGCAGGTCACATTCGGCGTAAAGCCGCTGCGCTGGCATTCCTGCACCAAAAAATCGTTGTAGCTCCAGAGGTCGTCCGAGCGAAGCAGACACATCGGCACACCCTCGAGCCGCTCGATGGGCACCTCCTGAAGCTCCGGCGCGGGATCCATGTCCTCGCGCATGATGAGCTCGAGCGCATCCTCGCCCAGAGCGCGCTCCTGCAGGCCGCTCGGCTCGCGCGCCGCCGTGCGCAGAAACAGTGCGTGCAGCTCCCCGCGGTTGAGCGCTTCGATCAGCTCCTGCGGCGAACCTACGCGGATGAACAGCTCCACCTGCGGATAGCTGCTGTGATACTCATTTATATAATGTAAGGCGTATGGCATTGCCGAGTAGATGACGCCGAGCTTGATGCGCCCGCTCATGCCCGTGCCCACGCTGCGCACGCTGTCCTCCACGCGGCGGAGGTCCTGAAAGATCTGCTGCGTCTGCTGGTACAGGCTCTGCCCCGCGTCGGTGAGCGCCATGCCCTTGCTGCCGCGCAGAAAGAGCTGCACGCCGAGCTCTTCTTCGAGCTGCGCGATCTGGCGCGAGATGGGCGGCTGCGCCACGTGCAGCTCGCGCGCCGCAGCGGAGATGCTTTTCGCCTCCGCCACCGCGCAGAAATATTCCAGTTGGCGCAATTTCATGCCCGCTCCTCCTTATATCAAAAAAGTATCGTATGCCGACAAATTAAGTACTTTTCATTATAGCACTTCTTTGCTATAATGCAAGTTGTAAAGAAAAGAGCCAAATATCTTTTGAATTTTAGCACTTTTACAGAATAAATTTTATGAAAGAGAGGCACCACCATGATCAATCTTGCAGATGAAGCCATGACGATCAAGCTGGATTACGAGCTTCCCGAATATCCGAAGTTCGAAGAAGGCTATCGCCGCGCTCCCCGCCGCGAATCCCACCTGACCGACGCCGATAAAGCGCTCGCCATCAAGAACGCTCTGCGTTACATCCACCCCGACCATCACGAGCAGATGGCCAAGGAGTTTGCGCAGGAGCTCGAAGAGCACGGCCGTATCTACGGCTACCGCTTCCGTCCCGAGGGCAAGCTCTACGGCAAGCCCATCGACGAGTACAAGGGCAAGTGCATCGAGGGCAAGGCCATTCAGGTCATGATCGACAACAACCTCGACTTTGATATCGCCCTCTATCCCTATGAGCTGGTCACCTACGGCGAGACCGGCCAGGTCTGCCAGAACTGGATGCAGTACCGCCTCATCAAGAAGTACCTCGAGCAGCTGACCGACGAGCAGACCCTCGTTGTCATGTCCGGTCATCCCCTCGGCCTCTTCCACTCCCACAAGATGGCTCCCCGCGTCATCATCTCCAACGGCCTGATGGTCGGCACCTTCGATGACCAGGAGAACTTCAACCGCGCCGCCGCGCTCGGTGTTGCCAACTACGGTCAGATGACCGCCGGCGGCTGGATGTACATCGGTCCCCAGGGCATCGTCCACGGCACGTTCAACACGCTGCTCAATGCCGGCCGTCTGAAGCTCGGCATCCCCAACGACAAGGACCTCGCCGGCCGCCTGTTCGTTTCCGCGGGCTTAGGCGGCATGAGCGGTGCGCAGGGCAAGGCTGCCGAGATCGCCGGTGCTGCCTCCATCATCGCCGAGGTCGACGATTCCCGTATCGAGACCCGCTTCACTCAGGGCTGGGTCAGCCACCGCACCTCCTCTCTCGAGGAGGCCACCAAGATCGCCCTCGAGCACCAGAAGGAAGGCAAGCCCTGTGCCGTCGCTTACTGCGGCAACATTGTCGACCTGCTCGAGTACCTCTATGAGCATAACGTCCACGTCGACCTGATGAGCGACCAGACCTCCTGCCACGTGCCCTACGACGGCGGCTACTGCCCGCAGGGTCTGACCTTCGAGCAGCGCACCGAAATGCTCGACAAGGATCCCGACGGCTTCCGCGTCCTCGTCGACAAGACCCTGCAGCATCACTATGAGATGATCTGCAAGTTCCATGAGCGCGGCACCTACTTCTTCGACTACGGCAACAGCTTCCTCAAGGCTGTTTACGACACCGGTGTGAAGAGCATCTGCAAGAACGGCGAGAACGACCTCGACGGCTTCATCTTCCCCTCCTATGTCGAAGATATCCTCGGTCCCTGCCTGTTCGACTTCGGCTACGGCCCGTTCCGTTGGTGCTGCCTGAGCCGCAACCCCGAGGATCTGCACAAGACCGATATGGCCGCCGCCGAGTATATCAAGGCGCACAACCGCCGCTATCAGGACTACGACAACTACGTCTGGGTCCGCGACGCGGAGAAGAACAAGCTGGTCGTCGGCACCCAGTGCCGCATTCTCTATCAGGATGCCATGGGCCGTATGAACCTCGCGCTCAAGTTCAACGAAATGGTCCGCAACGGCGAGATCGGCCCCGTCATCCTTGGCCGTGACCATCACGACACCGGCGGCACCGACGCGCCCTTCCGTGAGACCTCCAACATCAAGGACGGCTCCAACATCATGGCTGAGATGGCGACCCAGTGCTACGCCGGCAACGCTGCCCGCGGCATGAGCTACATCGCCCTGCACAACGGCGGCGGCACGGGCATCGGCCGCGCCATCAACGGCGGCTTCGGCATGGTGCTCGACGGCTCCGAGCGTGTCGACACCATCCTGCGTATGTCCATGCCCTGGGATACCATGGTCGGCGTTGCCCGCCGCAGCTGGGCGCGCAACGAGAACGCCATGACCACGGTCGCCGAGTACAACAAGATGTACGAGGGCCAGGATCACATCACCATGCCTTATGTCGCGGACGAAGCGCTCTGCGAAAAGGCCGTGAAGGAATATATGCACTAAAATTTACTTCAAAAAAGGGGCATAGAAATATGCCCCTTTTTTGAGCTGGATACTCTCCGCTGCGCGCACTCGCTTTGCTCGCACACTTGCGGAGCGCAAAGAATCTTTCCGACGCGCATGTCGTCGGAAAGATGATTTCAATTTATTTGCCGCCTGCGGGCGGCCTGGGCAGCCGCTGGCGGCTCTGCCGCCTTGCGGATGCCGCGTACCCCTTGCGGGTAAAACTCTGCGAGGCTTTTTTGACAAGCCATCGAACAGAATGCTCTTTCCAACAGTGAGAAAGGACAACATTTACTATGAAAAAGCTACTGGTCAAAAACATCGGCCTGCTTGCAACGCCCGAGGGCAAGAGCGCTCATTGCGGCGAGGAGCAGGGCAAGATCAAATTTCTAAAGGACGCCTGGGTCCTCATTGAGGACGGCGTCATCGCCTCCGTCGGCACCGGCGCTCTGCCCGCCGCCGAGGGCGCGGAGATCATCGACGCGGAGGGTCACCTCGTCACCCCCGGCCTTGTCGACGCTCACACCCACCTCATCTTCGGCGGCTGGCGCCAGAACGAGCTCGGTCTCAAGCTTCACGGCGCGAGCTATCTCGACATCCAGAATGCGGGCGGCGGTATCCAGTCCACGACGAACGCCACCCGTCAGGCCAGCGAGCAGGAGCTCGCTGCCAAGGCTGCCAAGGCGCTCGACGAGATGATGGGCTTCGGCACTACCACGGTCGAGGCCAAGAGCGGCTACGGCCTTGCCACCGAGCATGAGCTCAAGGCGCTCGAGGTCATCAAGGACCTCAACGACCATCACCGCATGGACCTCGTTGCGACCTTCATGGGCGCGCACCTCGTCCCCGCGGAGTACAAGTCGAACCGCGCGGAGTACGTCCGCCTCGTCTGCGAGGAGATGATGCCCCGCGTCAAGGAGCAGGGCATTGCCAAGTTCTGCGACGTGTTCTGTGAGGCTGACACCTTCACCGTTGAAGAGTCCCGTCAGGTGCTCGAAGCGGGCCTCAAGTACGGCCTGCGCCCCAAGATCCACGCCGACGAGATCGAGGCCATCGGCGGCAGCCAGCTTGCCGGTGAGATCGGCGCGATCTCTGCCGAGCATCTGATCGTCTGCCCGCCCGAGGGCATCGCGAGCATGGCTAAGGGCGGCGTCATCGCGTGCCTTCTGCCCGCGACGAGCTTCAACCTCGGCGCGGTGTTCGCGCCCGCGCGCGACATGGTCGCGGCCGGCGTGCCCGTCGCGATGGCGACGGACTTCAACCCCGGCTCCTGCCCGTGCCTCAATATGCAGTTTGTCATCAACCTCGGCTGCCTCAAGTATAAGCTCACGCCCGAGGAAGTCCTCACAGCCGTCACGCTCAACGGCGCCGCGGCGATCGACCTTGCCGACAAGGTCGGCTCTGTGGAAGAGGGCAAGCTGGGCGACCTCGTCATTTGGGACGCGCCCGACCTTGACTACATCTGCTACCGCGTGGGCAGCAACCTGGCCGATACTGTAATTAAGCGCGGCGTCATTGTGTGATACAGGGCATCAGCCGGACGTAAG
>ENA-OWPF01003104-OWPF01003104.1-human-gut-metagenome-genome-assembly--contig:-NODE-3104-length-10506-cov-5.395177_pt1 | contig 10506 bp, 10 predicted proteins | sample MGYA00248261_ERZ651840 | MGnify/ENA primary metagenome ERZ651840 (study PRJEB26924, sample SAMEA4378268) | human gut metagenome | biome: human gut; feature: human-associated habitat; material: faeces...
ATCCTTGTTAATCGATAATTAAAATATGTGTCTAAGAAAATGGGTTCACTACAAAAACAGCACCTCTTTTTAGATAACCAAAATTATTTTTTTATATATCTGTTTATGATTTCATCATATTTTCCATTTGCTTTTAAGTTTGCAAGCCCTTTGTTAAACATATCTAAAAGTTCTTTATTTTCACCTTTCATTACAGCGAAACCGTAAGAAGTTGGTTGTGCCACTTCTTCAAAAGGAATAATAAGATCAAGACCACGAGAAATTTCATAACCTAAAACAGGATAATCTTCAAAACATGCAGCTGTGTTTCCATAAACAACATCTTGGAACATTGTAGAAGATTCTTCAAATTGAACTATTTCAAATCCATATTTTTCTGAAATTGATTCAGCAAATCTGCAGGCTGCAGTTCCAACTTTTCCTGCAACTTTTTTTCCTCTTAAATCTTCAAAAGATTTTATTCCAGAATCTGCTCTTACACCAATAGTAACACCTGTGTCAAAATATGGTGAAGACATATCATATTTTTCTTTACGTGGTTCAGTGATTGACATTCCTGCAATAATTCCGTCTGCTTCCCCTGTTTCAAGAGCTGTAAGAGCTGCCGCAAATCCTACAACATTAACTTCATATTTAAATCCTTGGTCAGCAGCTATCTCTTTTAAAAGTTCCATGTCTATTCCAACTAATTCCCCTTTGTCATTTTCAAATTCAAAAGGAGCATAAGTTGTGTCAGTTGCTATTTTGTAAATTTTTTCTTCTGCAAAATTTTCACCTGACTGTTTCTCTTTTCCACAACCTGTAAAGGCAAAAACAAAGCTCATACAAATTACCAAAAGTTTAAAAATTTTTTTCATAATACCGCCCTCCTAAAAATTATAATATTTTATTTAAAAAGTTTGCTGTCCTTTGATTTTCCGGTGCAGAAAATATTTTTTCAGGAGTTCCCTCTTCCAAAATATATCCTCCGTCCATAAAAATTACACGGTCAGAAACTTCTCTTGCAAACCCCATTTCATGTGTGACAACAACCATTGTCATTCCGTCAAGTGCTAATTGTTTCATAACATCTAAAACTTCTCCTATCATTTCAGGATCAAGAGCTGAAGTCGGCTCATCAAAAAGCATAATATCAGGATTCATAGCCAAAGATCTGGCTATTGCCACTCTCTGTTTCTGTCCTCCTGAAAGATTATTGGGATAAACATCAGCTTTATCTCCAAGACCAACTCTTTTTAAAAGTTCTATTGCTTTATTTACTGCTTCTTCCTCAGTTAATATTTTTAACATCACAGGAGCAAGAGTAATATTTTCCAAAACAGTAAGATGAGGAAAAAGATTAAAATGCTGAAAAACCATTCCTATCTTTTCACGAATTTTGTTAATATTTACATTTTTTCCGTTAATGTGTTCTCCGTCAACAATAACTTCTCCGCTGTCAAAATCTCCAAGTCTGTTAAGACATCTAAGAAGCGTGCTTTTTCCAGAACCTGACGGTCCTATAAGACACACAACTTCTCCATTTTTTATTTGAAGATTTATATCTTTTAAAACTTTTAATTTTCCAAAAGATTTCTGTAAATTTTTTACAAAAATTTTATTTTCCATATTTTAATCTCACCTCCAAATATTTTGCTCCAAGAGAAAGAGCAAAACATACTACAAAATAAAACATTGCTATAACTATCCAGATTGCCATGACTAGTGATGTTGAATTTCCTGCAAGAATTTTTCCGCTCATTGTAAGTTCTCTTATTCCAATTACAGATAAAATTGATGTATCTTTCAAAGAAGTTATACATTGGTTTATTATTGACGGAAGCATAATACGAAATGCCTGAGGAAGAATAACCTTTCTCAAAGACTGTGTATATGAAAGCCCCAGACTTCTTGCTGCCTCCATCTGCCCAATATCAACAGCTTCAATTCCTCCTCTTATTATTTCTGCCATGAATGCTCCTGCATTAAGAGATAAAGTTACTGTCCCCGCTGTAAATGCTCCTCCTATTTCAGCCCATGAAAAACCTGTAGGTTTTAACACTTGAGCAATCCCGTAATAAATAATAAATGCCTGAACCATAAGAGGTGTTCCTCTTATAATTTCCACATATGCTGATGCTGTTCCTCTCAAGAATTTATTTTTTGATATTCTGAAAAGTCCAAAGAAAACTCCTAAAATCAAAGCAAAAACAAGTGATAAAACTGATAATTTTACTGTTTCCATCAATGCACCTGCAAGTGATGGAAAATATTTTGTTAATATTTTTGCAACTTCCATAAATTCCCCTTCCCCTTATATTTAATTTTTATATACTTTTTTTCTGTTTTTCATAAATTGCTTTCACAAAACCTTTAAATAATGGATGAGGATTATTAGGTCTTGTTTTAAATTCAGGATGAAACTGTGCTGCTATAAAAAATTCATGGATGCTTTCTGGAAGCTCTACAATTTCAGCAAACTTTCCGTCAGGAGAACTTCCTGAAATTATAAATCCTGATTTTTCAAATTCATTTTTAAATTTGCTGTTGAATTCATATCTGTGTCTGTGTCTTTCAAAAATAAGTTCTTTTCCATATAATTTTTCTGCTAAAGTTCCATTTTTTATTTTACACGGATAAGCTCCTAACCTCATTGTCCCCCCTTTATCCTCAAGATTTTTTTGTTCTGCCATTATATCTATAACAGGGTAATTAGTTTTTTCATCAAATTCTGTTGAATTTGCATCTTTCATATTAAGAACATCTCTGGCATATTCAATGACTGCTGTCTGCATTCCAAGACATATTCCAAGAAAAGGAATTTTATTTTCTCTAGCATATTTAATTGCCTGAATTTTTCCTTCTATGCCTCTGTTTCCAAAACCTCCGGGAACTAATATTCCTTTATAATTTTTTAAAACAGCTGTATCTAAATTTTCTGCCTGAATATAATCTATACAAGCCTTATATCCCAAAGAATAAGCTGCATTTTCCAAAGCCTCGTTTACACTTATATAAGCATCTTTAAGTTCCACATATTTTCCTACAACTGCAAGTTTGATTTTTTCTGCAGGATTTTTTATTTTATGAACCATTTCTTCCCAAGCAGAAAGATTAATTTTTCTGTCCTCAATTCCTAATTTTTTACATGCTGTTCTTGCAAATCCCTCTTCCTCCATAATCAAAGGAAGTTCATAAATTGTTAAAGCATCTTTTGCTTCTATTATCGCTTCAGGCTCTATATCACAAAACATTGAAAGTTTTTTTCTTATATTTTCGTTCATAGAATGCTCGGTTCTGCACACTAATATATCAGGTCTTATTCCCATTCCCATAAGTTCTTTTACGGAATGCTGAGATGGTTTTGTTTTAAGTTCTTGAGCAGCTTTTATATATGGCAGCAGAGTTACATGAATATATATTACATTTTCTTTTCCCGCATCATATTTAAATTGTCTTATAGCTTCCAGAAAAGGAGTTGATTCTATATCCCCTACAGTTCCTCCGATTTCTGTTATAACAATATCAGAATTATTTATTTTCCCTGCTTTTTCTATTTTAGATTTTATTTCGTCAGTTATATGAGGAATTGTCTGAATTGTTTTTCCAAGATATTCTCCTCTTCTCTCTTTGTTAATAACAGACTGATAAATTTTTCCTGTTGTTATATTATTATATTTTGTTAAATTTTCATCAATAAATCTTTCATAATGTCCAAGATCTAAATCTGTTTCTGCTCCGTCTTCTGTAACAAACACCTCACCATGTTCATATGGATTCATTGTTCCCGGATCTATATTAATATAAGGGTCAAATTTTTGAATAGTAACTTTATACCCTCTCTCTTTTAATAATCTTCCCAGAGAAGAAGCTGTTATTCCTTTTCCCAGTGATGAAACCACTCCTCCTGTTACAAAAATATACTTTGTTTCTTTCATAAAATAACCTCCATAAAAATTGGTATCAAAAAAAGGCGAAAAAAAAATCGCCTTTTTTATAGAAAAATTTTTATTTTTTCTTAGTTATTATTTTTTATGAGAGGAGTATATCACAATTATTTTTTCCATACAACAAAAAATTTTTTTAATTTATTTTTCGTGGTTTCAATTTCTTAATAAGCACTTTATATTCAAAAATAAATTTATTTTAACAAAAAATAATCACTAAATTTTTTCAGATTTTCTCCTTTGCAGAATATACAAAAAAAATGCTAGTAAATTTTAAAAAATATGCTATAATCTTTGCATAAAAATATTGTGCTGTTTTTTGGGAGGAAATTTATGAGAGCATGGATGAAAAAAAGAAAAGAGAAAATTAAAATAATCTCGTCTGCTTTATACAGCCATGCTGTAAGTGTAGATACTGTTATAAATAATTTAAAAGGACATAGTGTAATCTTTAGGGCATCTTAATTTTAAGGTGCTTTTTTATTTGTCAAAAATTTTTTAACATACAGGAGGAACAAAAAATGGAAAAAAGAGAGCTTATTTATGAGGGAAAAGCTAAACAGGTATATGCTTCTGATAAAGAAAATCTTATTATAATTCATTTTAAAGATGATGCTACAGCAGGAAATGGAGCTAAAAAAGGAACTATTGTAAACAAAGGGGTAATTAATAATAAGATAACTGCAAAAATATTTAAAATGCTTGGAGAAAATGGAATAAAAACTCATCTTGTGGAAGTTCTTAACGACAGGGACCAGCTTTGTCAAAAAGTAAAAATTTTCCCATTGGAAGTAACTGTAAGAAATGTTATAGCAGGAACTATGTCAAAAAGACTTGGAATAGAAGAGGGAACTGTTCCCCCTGAAACAATATTTGAAATTGGATATAAAAATGATGATTTGGGAGATCCTTTAATAAATGATTATCACGCTTATGCTCTTGGAATAAAAAAAGAGGAACTTGAAATTATTTATTCAATGACAAAAAAAATAAATGAGCTTCTTATAAAAATGTTTGACGAAATAGGAATTAATCTTATTGATTTTAAAATTGAGTTTGGAAGAAACTGTGAGGGAGAAATAATTCTTGCAGATGAAATCACTCCTGACACTTGCAGACTTTGGGATAAAAAAACAGGAGCAAAATTGGATAAAGACAGATTCAGAAGAGATATGGGGAATGTAGAAGAAGCATATATTGAAGTTGCTGAAAGACTGGGGGTTTTATAAAAAATGGATTGTTTGGAAAAATGTTTTAGAAAAGATAAAATGGAGGAAGAATGCGGAGTGTTTGGAGTTTTTTCAAAAAATAATTTAAAAACTTCTCATCTCACATATTATGCTCTGTATGCTCTTCAACACAGAGGACAGGAAAGTGCAGGAATATCTGTTTTCTCTGATGGAAACATATCTACATTTAAAGGAATGGGGCTTGCAGCAGATGTCTTTTCTCCTGAAAATCTTGACAAATTAAAAGGAAATATTGCCATTGGTCATGTAAGATATTCTACAACAGGAGAAAGCAGAATTGAAAATGCTCAGCCTCTTGACAGCAGATTTAAGCTTGGTCAGATTGCTGTAGCTCACAATGGAAATCTTACAAATTCAAAAATTATAAGAGAACTTTTGGAAGACGGAGGAGCAACTTTTTCTACAACAATCGATTCAGAAGTTATTATAAAAATGATTGCAAGAAAAGCAGCCGAGGGAATGATTGAAGCTGTAAGAAGTGCAGTGAGTGCCATAAAAGGAGCTTATGCTCTTGTAATTATTTTTAACGGAAAACTTATAGGAGTGAGAGACCCTTACGGAATAAGACCTCTATGTCTTGGAACAAATAAAAACGGAGATTATTTTCTGGCTTCAGAATCTTGTGCTGTTGATGCTGTGGGAGGAGAATTTATAAGAGATATCAGTGCAGGAGAAATGGTTATAATTGATGAAAACGGAGTTGAATCTATAAAATATGCTGACAATAAAAAAATTGCTCCATGCTCATTTGAACATATTTATTTTGCAAGACCTGACAGTGTAATTGACGGAATTAATGTTTACGAAGCAAGAGTTGAAGCAGGAAGACTTCTTGCAAAACAGAAAAAAGTTGAAGCTGATATTGTAATAGGTGTTCCTGATTCTGGAATTCCAGCTGCAATAGGTTATGCTGAAGAAAGTAAAATTCCATATGGTATCGGTCTTATAAAAAATAAATATATCGGAAGAACTTTTATAAAACCAAGCCAAGAACTTAGGGAGCAGGCTGTTATGGTAAAACTTAATCCTCTGAAAATAAATCTTGAGGGAAAAAGAGTTGTTATTATTGATGATTCTCTTGTGAGAGGGACAACAAGCAAAATTCTTATAGATATTGTAAGAAAAGCAGGAGCAAAAGAAGTTCACTTCAGGTCAGCTTCTCCAGCTGTAAAATATTCATGCTATTATGGAATTGATACAGCTCACAGGGAAGAACTTATTGCTTCAAAATTATCTGTTGAAGAAATAAGAAAAGAGATAAATGCAGACAGCTTAGATTATCTTTCAATGGAAAATATGCTGAAATCTCTTAAAAACAGAAATTATTGTGTGGGGTGTTTTAACGGCGAATATCCTATGAGTACCCCTGTTGAAGATTAAAATTATTTAAAAAAAAGAAATCAAAAAGTATATTGACTTTTTAAATTAAAAGGAATATAATCTCATCAAATAAAAAACAAGGAGAGAGAAAAATGAAACAAATGGTTCTAAGGAATATGTTACAACTAAATAATATTTTAATATATTCCTATACAGAAAAACTGTTTCGTTCAATTTAATTTTATATAAATATATTTTTTAATTTTGTATTATATTATTTTGTAATTAAAACACCGTTTTCCAATAGAGGAATATGGTGTTTTTTATTTTTAAATTTTTATTTTGGAAGAGAGACTTATAAAAAAAATATTTTTACTGTTTGCGATGATTTTTATGTTTGCTGCCTGCGGAGGAAACAAAGAGGCTGCTAAAAAAGTGTATGTTGTGGGAACAAATGCTGAGTATCCACCTTTTGAATATGTTGAAAACGGAGAGATAGCAGGTTTTGATGCTGAAATAATAAAAGAAGCAGCAAAAAGAATGGGGATAGAATATAAATGGCTTAACACAAATTTTGACGGACTTATTCCTGCACTTCAAACAAAAAAAGTTGATATTGTAATAGCAGGAATGAGTGTTACTCCTGAAAGAGAAAAGGCTGTAAATTTTTCAGTTCCTTATCTTACTTCAAATGTTGCAATAGTTACAAATTCTAAAAATCCTATAAAAGATATAAATGACCTTTCTGGAAAAAGCTACGGAGTTGAACTTGGTACAACAAAAGAAGCAAGTGCAAGAAAAATAGCCGGAGCAGAAGTTATTCCTTTCTCATATACAACAGGAGCTTTAGTTGCTTTAAAATCTGGAAAAATTGATGGAATGGTTTTAGATGAAAGTGTTTCTTTAAAATATATTGAAAAAAATCCTGAGCTTGCTTTAGTGGGAGTTATGGAGGGAGAACCTAAGGCTGTGGCATTTAACAAAGATGACAAAGAACTTACGGAAAACTTCAGCAAAGTTTTGGAAAAAATGATTGCTGATGGAACTGTTGCAGAACTTAGAGAAAAATATAAAATTTAGGAGAGGATAAAATGTTTGAAAACTTTGCTTTCACATCATATTGTGTTGATATAAATATCTGGGGAGAACTTAAAAAATCTATTGAAAAATATAATAAAATTTTAATTGTTACAGGAGAAAAATCTTTTGTCGCTGTAAAAGAAAATCTTTTAAATGCTCTTGGTGATAAATATTTTGAAATAAAAAAATATCAAGGTGAATGTACCTATGAACACGCTGATGAAATTTATAAAAGTTCATTGGAAAATAATTTTGATTTAGTTTTGGGAGCAGGGGGTGGAAAGGCAATAGATACTGCTAAAATTGTTGCATGGAAGATGAAAAAAGATATTTTTATTGTGCCAACTATAGCTTCAACTTGTGCAGGAACATCTGCTCTTTCTGTGGTGTATAACAGTGACAGCACTCTTAAAGAATTCTGTTTTTATGATGCACCTCCCAAAAAAATATTTATAGACCTTGAAACAATAAAAAATTCTCCCTCAAAATATATCTGGGCAGGAATGGGAGATACCCTTGCAAAATTTTATGAAGTAAGAATTAAGCATGAATATATGATTTCTAAAAATCTTCCTGTTAACTTTCCAAGTGCAATGGGTGTGAAACTCTCTTCTCTGTGCAGAGATTTAATTCTTGAAAACAGAGAAAAAGCCTTTTATGAAAAAAATATTACAGAGGAATTTAAAAAAATAGTTCTTGCAGTTTTGGTAAATACAGGAATGGTTTCAAATCTTGTTGATGAATTTTTAAACGGAGCTGTTGCCCACTCTGTTTTTTACGGTCTTACTGTTCTTCCGAGAATTGAAAAAGAACATCTTCACGGAGAAGTTGTATCTTTTGGAATTTTAGTTCAGCTTGTTATGGAGGGAAAACAAGAAGAATACAAAGAACTTCTTTCGTTTTATAAAAAAATGAAATTTCCTGCAAAGCTTTCAGATGTTGTTGTAATAGAAGAATTTTTAGAAAAAGAAGAGGAAATTTTAAAAGAGATATTAAATGGTCCTGATTTACAAAATTTTGATTTTGATATGAGCAGATTAAAAGAAACATTGTTTTCATTATAGGAGTTTAAAATGAGAAATTTTATTGCAGATAAATTTAAAGAAAGAAATTATTCTATGGGGAACAAAACTTTTTCAAAAGAAAGCAGATATTCTCCAATAAATTTAGGGATAGGAGATTTGGATATAACCACAGATGAAATTATCATTGAAAAAGCAATGAATGATGCAAAAGCTGGGCATACCCACTATACAGAATCTCACGGATATTTAGAACTTCGTGAAGAAATATGCAGATACCACAGAGAAAATTTTAAAAATTATGATTTCTCTCCTGAAAATGTCATGGTTGTTTCTGGTGCATGCCACGGACTTTATCTTTTGTTAAAAAGTATTTTAAATCCAGAAGATGAAGTTATTCTTCTTGCTCCGTTTTTTCCTGTGTATGCAGACCAGATTACACTTTCAAACGGAAAGCCTGTGATTGTTGAAACAAAATTTGAAAATGGTTTTCAAATTGTAAAGGAAGATTTAGAAAAAGCTGTCACAGAAAAAACTAAGGCAGTTATTGTAAATTCTCCCTCAAATCCCACAGGAGTATGCTACAACATTGAAAGTTTAAATATTATAAGAGAATTTGCCATAGAGCATGATATTTTAGTTATAGCTGATGATGTTTATGATTTCTTTTCTTATGAAAAAGAATTTATTCCAATAACTACTCTTCCAGATATGAAAGAAAGAACTGTAACAATCTGCAGTTTTTCAAAAAACTTTGCAATGACAGGGTGGAGAATAGGATATGTTTTTGCTGACCCTGAAATTATAGACTGTATAAATTTTATAAACGAATCAATAGTTTACAGTGCATGTTCTGTGTCACAAAGATGTGCTTTATATGCTTTAAAAGATTTTAAAAGACTTAAAAAAAATATTGTGCCGATTTTTAAAGAAAGAGTTGAATACTGCTATAACAGAATAAAAAATATAGATTTTCTTGACTGCTTTAAAGCAGAGGGGGGAATATATCTTTTTATTAATATTAAAAAAACAGGAATGACTTCTCAAGAATTTACAGATTATCTTTTAGAAAATTATAATATTTTAGTTGTAAATGGTGATACTTTTGGAGTAAAAGGTTTTGTAAGAATTGCCTGTACCCTTGATATAGAAATTTTAAAAGAGGCCTTTGACAGAATTGAAAAGATTAAATTTTAAAATTTTATTTTTATGTTTTTCACATGTGGTATAATAAAAGAAATAATTTTATTATATGGTTGGTGAAAGATGATAATATTAAAGGAGCTTAATAATTTTATAAACGGAACTTCCAGCGAACTGGATATCAAAAATTATATTCTTGAACACCCTGAAGATATAGAAATAATGTCAGCTAGAGAGCTTGGAAAGGCAACTTTTACAAGTGCCGCCTCTGTAACAAGATTTTGCAGAAAACTTGGGTACAAAGGTTATCCTGAATTTCGTTTTAAATTTATAAGCGAAATAAAATTTTCTGCAGCTAAAACAAAAGAAAATATAGAACTTTTAGGTGAAGAAAATATTGTTACCATTGTAAGAAAAGTTACTGAAATTCAAAAGAGAGCCATAGAAGAAACTTCTGAAGGGATTAGTTTTGAAAAACTGAAAAGAGTGGCAGAAAATATTCACAAAGCAGAAATAATAGATTTCTATGCTTTTGATACAAATTATTATCTTGCACAATACGGCTCAAGCCAGTATCTTCATGCAAGAAAAAAAGCAAATGCTTATACAGCCACAAATATGCAGGCTGTAAATGCTCTTATGAGCAGTGAAAAACATTTTGCTATTTTTATAAGCCACACAGGAGAAAACGGAAAACTTGTTGAGATTGCAAAAATTTTAAAAGAGAGAAAAACAAAAATTTTGGTAATCACAGCCAATAAAGAA
>ENA-OWPF01003106-OWPF01003106.1-human-gut-metagenome-genome-assembly--contig:-NODE-3106-length-10498-cov-2.572345_pt1 | contig 10498 bp, 14 predicted proteins | sample MGYA00248261_ERZ651840 | MGnify/ENA primary metagenome ERZ651840 (study PRJEB26924, sample SAMEA4378268) | human gut metagenome | biome: human gut; feature: human-associated habitat; material: faeces...
GCTCGACGGCGGACGGCTGCTGCGCGCCGTGCTGCGGACGCTGCTGCCGCTGCGTGCAGCGGTCTGGGCCGAGCGCGGCGTCTGCCTCCTCTGCGGCGCGCTCCTGCTGGCATGCGCCGGATATCTGACGCTCTGCTGGCACGCCGGGCCGTGGCCTCTGCTGGTGTGCCTGCTGCTTGGGCTGCGCTGCTGCCGGAACGAGGAAATTTGACAGATTTATCTTGACAAATAGCGCACGGCATGGTAGAATAATCGAGCTTAATGATTCGGAGAGATGTCCGAGCGGTTTAAGGAGCCGGTCTTGAAAACCGGTGACTCGTCAAGAGCCGTGGGTTCGAATCCCACTCTCTCCGCCACTTTTTCATCCGATGCTGATATGTGATGTCGGTTGTAGCCATGCAGAAGTACCCAAGTGGCTATAAGGGGCTCCCCTGCTAAGGGAGTAGTCGGGTTAAACCGAGCGAGGGTTCGAATCCCTCCTTCTGCGCCACGTGGCCGTAAAGTTTACTTTGCGGCCACGTTTTTCTATGGATTTGAAAAACTGAAAAAAATCAGAAAATCCACTTGCATTTTTGAGGAAGCTGTGCTATTATATCAGTTGCGTTTACGAAACGATCCTCCATGGAGAAAGAGGTGAAGATACAATGAAGGCAGGAATTCATCCCGACTATCAGCAGACCACCATCCGGTGCGCCTGCGGCAACGTGATCGAGACTGGTTCCACCAAGCAGGACATCCGTGTTGAAGTGTGCTCTAAGTGTCACCCCTTCTACACCGGTAAGCAGAAGATGGTGGATACCGGCGGACGTGTCAGCCGCTTCAACAAGAAGTTCGGCCTGAACTAATTCAATCACAAAAGCAGCTCTGCTACGGCAGAGCTGCTTTTTTCTTTGTCTGTGCGTCCTTTTACGATGCGTCCTCAGGGAAGATGATCGAGAAAATAGGGGCCTCGCTGGAGTAATAGTTCTGACCATCATAATTGCCATCTTCGGTCGCGCACAGCTGATTTAGCCGCGCGCTGAGCATTGTACCGTCGGAAAGCTCCACGGTCAGCGTACAGATGAGCCAGTCAGCTGTGAGCGGAAAGCTCAGCTCATAGTTGTCATAGGGGGCCTTTTCAGTATAGATGAGGTAGTAGACATCATTCAGTGTGCTGCGGGAGGAGTCCGAGCTTGCTGCCGTGGCAGGAGATGAGCTGCTGGGGGAGTAGTCATTGTACTCCTCCTCAGTCATAGCGGTGAGGGGGACACGCGCCAGCTCCTTGCCGCTTCTTGTATAGGTGAGGAAGACGCTGCTGGGCGGGAAGTCAGAAAGAGCGCCCATGTTAATGCAGCAGATCGGAAGTTTATCTGCGGTACGGAATGTGGCGGTTTCCGTCAAGGCTTCACGTCCGCTGTGGTATGTATAGCTTTCCGAAAAATTGGAGAAGAACGTGAGCTGAGGGAAAAGATCTGATTTGAGCGAGCAGATCGGATCAAGTGGCTGCGTTTGCACCTCTGTGCCGGAATCGAGGGATACGGAAGCATCGAGTTGATCGCTCAACGGCACAGTCACCTCTCCGCGGAACACGCCGAACGAATCCTGCGTAAGCGATGCGCTGTAGCGAGCGTAGCTGCTGTCAAGCACAGAGGCGTTTCCCCTGTCGAAGAGCACAACGGAAGCCGTCAGTCCCTTGGGGGTGGTCTTGGGCAGGAGGGAAAGGGAAAGCGTGCACACCTGCTTTTTCAGGTCTACATCCGTTACCTCGTAGTCGAACTGCCGGATGAGGCTTGCCTCAGATGCTAAAATATTCTGGATATTATCGTTGATGCCCGCGATCTGGTTCGAGAGGTTGTTCTGCACGTTGTAGAGCTGACTGCGCAGGTCGTTTACCTGCGTGTTGAGGGCATTGATGCGGTCGTTGTAATGCGCGCCGACGGCGATGAGCGCGGCGAGCGCCACGACCGCGCCGCCGATGCTCTTCTTGTGCTGTATGCAGAAATCGCGGAAGCTCAGCTTTTCCGCGGGAGCTTTTTCGGCGTTGCTTTGAACCGGCGATTCGGCGGCATCCTGCTCGGGTTTGGCATGCTCCAGACTGAGCAGCTCGTCGACGGAAACGGAGTAGAGCTTAGAGAGTTCGATGAGCTTGCTAAGCTCCGGCTGCGTCGCGCCGCTCTCCCATTTGGAAACGGCCTGACGCGAAACGCCGAGTTTTTCGGCAAGTTCCTCCTGCGACATGCCGCTCGCGCGGCGCAGTTCGTAGAGCTTTTCATATAGTTCCATGAAAGGTTCCTCCTTGGGGAAATGTTGCTGCGTTCGACGCCGTGCACTGCGCCTTTGCAGGAAAAGCATAGCAGGAAAACGGGAGAAAACACCACCAACCGGGCGTTTCTTTTTGTCAACCTGAGGTTGCGTCCGCCCTATTTTCGCATGAAAGGGGCGGAAATGTCAATGAAAAGCGTTTTTGCCTTTTCTTTTGGCGGAAAATACACTATAATAAAAATGATTTGTACAGCGCCGATTTCGGCGCGATAAGGAGAATCTATGGAAGAATTGAAAGAGAACAACGCGCCGCGCGGCAGGGCGATTTTAGTCGGCCTTTCGTCGCCGCGGCTCGATCGAAAAGAGAATGCCGACGAGGAGAGCCTTGAAGAGCTCGGTGCGCTCGTCGAAACGGCGGGCGGCGTCAGCGTCGGCGTGGTTTTACAAACGCTGCCGTCGCCGAACCCGCACACATTCATCGGCGAGGGCAAGGTGGACGAGATCCGCGAGCTGGTAAAGTCGCAGGAGGCGACAATGGTCATCTTCGACAATGACCTCTCGCCCTCGCAGATGCGCGTTCTGAGCGAAGAGTTCGGCGTGCAGGTGCTCGATCGCAGCGGACTCATCCTTGATATCTTCGCTCAGCGGGCGAAGACGAAGGAGGGCAGGCTTCAGGTGGAGCTGGCGCAATATCAGTATCTGCTGCCGCGCCTCATTGGTATGTGGACGCATCTGGAGCGTCAGGCGGGCACATCGGGCAAGGGTCCCATCGGCTCAAAGGGCCCCGGCGAAACGCAGCTTGAGACCGACCGCCGCCATATTCACCGCAAGATCGACAAGCTGAAGGCGGACCTGGAAGAGGTGCGGCGCGTGCGCGCGACGCAGCGCGACCGCCGCAGCAAGAATGAGATCCCCGTCGTCGCCATCGTCGGCTACACGAACGCGGGCAAATCGACGCTGCTGAACGCGCTGACCGGTGCGGGCATTCCCGCGAACGACCGCCTCTTCGACACGCTGGACACGACGACGCGCCTTCTCACCGTGTCCGACACGCTGGATGTCGTCATCTCCGACACGGTCGGCTTTATCCGCAAGCTCCCGCACCAGCTGGTCGAGGCGTTCAAGGCAACGCTCGAGGAGCTTGAATACGCGGATCTGCTGCTGCACGTGATCGACATTTCCGACCCGCACTGGCTCGAGCAGGCGCAGATCGTCGACGAGCTGATCGAAGAGCTGGGCGCGCAGCAGATCCCGTGCCTGCGCGTGTACAACAAGTCCGATCTCTACTTCGGCGATATCCGCCCGCACGGGGAGGACAGCGTCAATATCAGCGCCAAGACCGGCGAGGGCGTCGACGAGCTGCTTGCGCGCATCGACAAGCTCCTCGACAAGGGCACGCGCCGCGTGATGATCCACCTGCCCTACGACAAGGGCGGTCTTCTCGATATGCTCTACCGCGAGGCGAAGGTCGAATCCGTCGAATATGGCGAGACCATCGACATCGTGGCTACCTGCGTGCCGCGCGTCATCGGCCAGGTCAAGGACTATATCGAGGGCTACCGCGAGCCGAAGGAGGACTGGGAGGAATGACGTTTGAAACGACGCGCCTTTTCCTGCGTCCGTGGTGCGAGAGCGATGCAGAGAGCTGCTATCGATACGCGAGGGATCCGTTTGTCGGCCCCGCCGCGGGCTGGCCGGCGCATACGAGCGTGGAGAACTCCCGCGAGATCATTCGAACCGTCCTCTCGGAGCCGGACACGTTTGCGGTCATTTTGAAGGAACGACCCGACGAGCCTATCGGCTCCATCGGCGTGTTTCCGACGGAAGCGCCGGAAATCGGGAACGAGCCGGAGATCGGCTACTGGATCGGCCGCCCGTTTTGGGGTCAGGGGCTTATCCCCGAAGCCGTGCGCGAGCTGCTGAGGTACTGCTTTGAGGATAAAGGCGCACAGCGGGTCTGGTGTTCGCACTATGCCGGCAATGAAAAGTCAAAGCGCGTGATCGAAAAGTGTGGCTTTTCTTATCAGCTGACCTGTGAAAGGCCGGCGCCTGTGGACGATGCGCTGCGGCCGACGCTTTTTTACGCTCTCACGAAAGAAAAGTGGGAGAAAACCCGCTGAAAGGAACATTGAACCCATGACAGAGTACCTTGTCCCATACGAGAGCGCGGAGAGCGAGTTTGAAGAAAAACGCTCGCGCTTCATCAGCCACGTTTTTCTTGTGGAGAGCGAGGCGGAGGCCCGCGCGCGCATCGACGAGATGAAGAAGAAATACTACGACGCGCGCCACAACTGCTGGTGCTTCGTCCTGCACGACGGCACCGTCCGCTACGGCGACGACGGCGAGCCGCAGGGCAGCGCGAAAACGTCGAAAACGTCGTGTGCATCGTGACGCGCTACTTCGGCGGCATCCTGCTCGGCGCGGGCGGGCTGACACGCGCCTACGCAAAAGCGGCCAAGGATGCGCTCGACAAGGCGGGCAAGGCGCGGATGCAGCCCTTTTCCGTGCTGCTGCTCGAGTGCCCGTACCCGATGTTCGAGCGCGTGAAGCTGCTCATTGAAGGTCACAAGGGGCGCATCGAGTCGAGCGACTACGGCGCGGCGGTGACGCTGAGCTTTTTGCTGCCCGTGGGGAAGACAAAACAATTCTCCGCCGCGCTCACGGAGCTTTCCGGCGGACAGATGAGCGCGGAAGAAGTCGAGCAGCGCTTTCTGCCCGGCGCAAGGGAGTGACGGCATGAGCTTACGAAGAAAAATTTACGAGGTCATCGAGGTCGCAGACAAGGACGACAGTGACAGTCTCATTTACGACCGATTCATGCTCGTGTGCATCGCGGCGAGCATCGTGCCGCTGTGCTTCAAGGAGACGAACGCGCTGTTCATCAGGCTCGACCGTGTGACGGTCGCGGTGTTTATCGCGGACTATCTGCTGCGCTGGTGGACGGCGGACTACAAGTACGAAAAGAGCGGAAGAACGGCCAGAGCACTGCACCGGCCTTTCCGACGCCTAACGTTGATAAGGGCTGAATACAAAAGGAGCACGCATAAGCGTGCTCCTTTTTTGATAGGTTTTGATAGGGACCATTATTGCTTTCCGGCGAGGTAGTAGTCACTCTGCCCCGGATGGTAGAACGGACAGGCGGTCAGCTTGCCGCGCAGGAACGATGACATCTCGTCCTCGTCGAGTTGCTCGTCGCAGTAGTAGCTGTCGGATTCTTCGTCGTAGCTGTAATAAACGCAGTCCTCGCACAGGCTGACGGACATGAGATCATCTCCCCCCAAAAATTAGTGCTGATACTCAAATTCGAGCTCGTACATACTGACGATATCGCCGTCCCGGATGCCGAGATCCTCAAGCTGCTGGAAAACGCCGTTTTCGCGCAGCATCTTGTCGAAGAACATCCGGCTCTCGTAATCGCCGAAGTTGACATTGCTCATCAGGCGCTCGAGCCACTTGCCTTCGACAATGTAGGTGTTATCCTCGACGGTGATCTTGAGCGGCTCGCTCGCGTCGATCTTGACGGGCTTGGGAACGTACTCGGGCTCATAGACCGTGACGGGCGGGAGTGTGGAGAGCTTTTCGGCGATCTTGAGCACGAGCTCGCGCGTGCCGGTGTGCGACGCGGCGGAAAGCGCGAAGAGGGGATAGCCGAGCGGCTCGACATGCGCGCGCAGCTTTTCGAGCAGGCTCTCGTCCTCCATGATGTCGGTCTTGTTCGCGACGACGATCTGCGGGCGGGTGGCAAGGTCGGGGGAATACTGCGAGAGCTCTGCGTTGATGGCGTCAAAATCCTCGATCGGATCGCGGCCCTCGCTGCCGGAGACGTCGACCACGTGGACGAGCAGACGGCAGCGGTCGATATGGCGCAGGAAGTCATGACCAAGGCCCGCGCCCTCGGCTGCGCCCTCGATGATGCCGGGGATGTCGGCCATGACGAACGAAACGCCCTCGTCGACGTACACGACGCCGAGGTTGGGGTAGAGCGTGGTGAAGTGGTAGTTTGCGATCTTGGGGCGCGCCTTCGACACAACGGAAAGAAGCGTCGACTTGCCGACGTTCGGGAAGCCGATCAAGCCGACGTCCGCGAGCAGCTTCAGCTCGAGCACGACGTCGTGCTCCTCGCCCTCAAGACCGGATTTGGCAAAGCGGGGAGCCTGGCGCGTCGGCGTTGCGAAATGGGCGTTGCCCCAGCCGCCCTTTCCGCCGCGGCAGAGAATGAACGGCTCGGAATCGGACATATCCTTGATGATCTCGTTGCTCTCCGTGTCGCGCACAACGGTGCCGCGCGGCACGCGGATGGTGAGATCCTTGCCCTGCTTGCCGAACTTGCGCCCGCCCTGGCCGTCCATGCCATTGTCGGCGACGTATTTGCGCTTGTAGCGGAAGTCCATCAGCGTGGACATATTGTCGTCGACGACGAGGACGATATTGCCGCCGTTGCCGCCGTCGCCGCCGTCGGGACCGCCCGCGGAGACATACTTTTCGCGGTGGAACGCCACCGCGCCGTTACCGCCCTTACCCGCGCGGCAGAAGATGCGTGCCTTATCGATAAAAGATGCTGCCATGTTGGCACCTCCTTGATATCTTGTTATTCCTGAACAAATAGTGTACCCGTTTTTTGACGATTCGTCAAGAAAAACGGAAAGCTTCACAAAAAAGAAAATGTCGGGGGAATCCGGGAACTTTTTGCCGCGCCTTTCCGTCAAAGAAAGAAGATACGACGGGAAAGGAAGCGGAAGAGTTGAAAAGACTGCTTGCACTGATGATGGTCGTCGCTGCGACGGCGGTGCTGCTGGCCTGCACGAAGGGCGGCGATCGGAAGGACGGAGAGGAAGGTACCGGCCCCGAGCCGCAGCACGCGGGCGCAGATACGATGACGCTGCGCGTGGTGGGCGATGCCGCGGACGGCACGCTCATTTTAGCGGGGGAGACAGAGGTCTACACTCTGCCGCTTGACGGGCTGACGCTTTATCTGGACGGCGGCAGCATCGACGCTTCCCAGGTGGAGAGCGGTATGAGCGCTGAGGTGTGGTATACCGGCGGCGTGCAGGAGACGAACCCTGCGCGGTTTGCGCAGGTGGTGGCCGTGTCATTCTTGCGCGAGGCGGACCCGAGGTATGACCTCTGCGGTCTCTATTTGCAGGTGCTGGAGGACTTGTGGAACGCGGACGACGGGCTCAATGGCGGCGCAGAGCTCGTGAGCGTTGATTTGAGCAAGGCACCCGACGGACTGACCGCCGGCGAAAAGGCGGCGATCGCCTATGCGTTTGCGCAGAAGCACGGCGTGCAGGGCCTGACGATGTCCTTCGACGAGCTGCGCGAGGAAGGCTACCTCACGGGCGAAAAGCTGGAGGACGACAGTACGGCCTATTCGTTTGCAAATGGCCTGCTCTTCACCATCACGCCGGAGGAGACGCAGGACAACGGCGCGTCTGTCTGCTTCAGCGCCGGAAAGTGGCGCTCGCCGCTCGGCGCGTACCACTTTACAAAATGTACGGCCTCTCGCGGCGACAGCGGTTGGGAGTACAGCGTCGGTGCGGAATTGATTTCCTGAGCTACAGCAGATTCTTTAATTCAGACAGTGATTCGACGATCTGGTCAGCCTCGCAATGCTCCGGAACGGGGCGGCGCGTATGGTTGTACCAGATCGTTTTCGTGCCGGCCGCCTTGCCGCCGGAAATGTCGGCGGTCAGCGAGTCGCCGATCATGACGCACTCATCCGCGGCGACGCCGGGGAGGAATGCGCGGCAGGCGTCGAAAAACGCCGTTTCCGGCTTGCGATAGCCGAGCGACTCCGAGACGAACACATGGTCAAAGAAGGGGAGAAGCCCCGCTATCTTCAGCCGGTTGAGCTGTTGGTCGTGAAAGGCGTTGCTCGCTGCGCAGAGGATGTATTTCTCTTTGAGATAGCGGCAGATCTCCGCCGCGCCGTCGACGGGAATGGCCGTTTCGTAGAGAAGGTCCAGAAAACGCTGCTCGAATGCAGCGCCGTCGGCCCGGATCCCGAGCGCGTCGAAGATGCGGTTCCAGCGGAACGCAAAAAGCTGCTGCGTCGTGAGCTCCCCGCGCTCGATCATGCGCCACAGACCGTCGTTGATGCGCGTGAATGTCTGGTAGGTGGAATCGCCGAAGGGAAGCCCCCATTCGGCAAAGCCGACGCGCATGGCCTGCTCAGCGCATTTGCCGAAGTCGAGCAGCGTGTCGTCGATATCCATAAGAACTGCCTTGAGCATGAGAAATGACCTCCTGCGGAAAAGTAAAGAAAAGAGCCCCGAGCATTCACTCGAGGCTCTTCGTTGTGCAATTACTCAGCGGGGTAAACAGAAGCCTGCTTACGATCCTTGCCGAGACGCTCGAAACGGAGCACGCCGCTCTCCTTGGCGTAGAGAGTATCGTCAGAGCCGATACCGACATTGACGCCCGGATGGATGTGGGTGCCGCGCTGGCGCACAAGAATGTTGCCGGCGAGAACGAACTGACCGTCAGCGCGCTTGGGGCCAAGGCGCTTGGCGTTGGAGTCGCGGCCGTTCTTCGTGGAGCCGCCGCCCTTCTTGTGGGCGAAAAACTGAAGACCGATGTTCAGCATGGTGATTTGCCATCCTTTCTGTAAGATGATCGGAACAGGAGACTTACGCCTCCATGACTTCGATATTATCCGGATATTCGCTGTGCAGCTCGGAAAAGAGCAGCATCAAACCCGTTAAAAGAGCCTGACAGGTGCTCTCGTTCGTGGCGGACAGACCGCCGGGGAGCCGGAATTCCACAGCGCCGGAGCATTCATGGACCTTGACGGAAGCGGCGAGGCCTAAAACATCGTTCACGGTGCTTTCCACAAGGCGGACCGCACTTGTGACTGCCGCGCAGACGATATCGCTGCCCTCTTCGCTGTAACCGCTGTGGCCCTTAGCATCAAAACCGATGATGCGCTTCCCCTCAGTGAGGAATGTAACAGTGGTCATGCCTTAGACGGAGATCTTGCCGATCTCAACCTTGGTATAAGGCTGACGATGACCCTGACGCTTGTGATAGCCCTTCTTGGCCTTGTACTTGTAGACACGGACCTTCTTGCCCTTGCCGTTCTTAACGACAGTGGCCTCCACCTTCGCGCCCTCCACCACGGGAGTGCCGAACTTGGTGTTTTCGCCGTCGACGATCGCCAGAACCTGATCGAAGGTCACGGCGTCGCCCGCCTCGACGGGGAGCTTCTCGATGAACAGGGTGTCGCCCTCGTTCACGACATACTGCTTACCGCCGGTAACGATGATCGCTTGCATTGCTTGCACCTCTTTCCTTAATTACGGACTCGCTGTCGGGGGCGTTCGAAAAGTCTCGAAACCTTCCGAAACTTTGTGCCCATTCAAAGCGGCTGTTCAAGTATAACTTCTGACTTTGAAAAAGTCAATAGATTTTTGATTTTTTCTGTCGTAAAATGCGGATTTATCATTTTACACAAAACATTCGTTTCTTTTTCTGTTATGTAAATCAAGTATTCCACACACATAAAATGTGGATAATGTGGATAACTTTGTGTATAACTTTAATTTACGGGATTTTTTAAAGGTTATACATGTGGATAGAATGTGTATGACTTTATCCACTTATCCCACCTTTCGACTTTCTTTGTGCAATTTGTCGAATCCTCTGTTTTATGCTTCTTATGGGTGGACAAACAAATATTCAAGAAAGACTCTACTCACTACTTATTACTGTCTGCAATTGAAGCAGGTGACTTACCCGGTTCACTTAAACAGACACATAAAAAGCCTCATTTATCGTTACTCAAATATAAGAGTAAGCTCTAAACGAGGCTTTTACATAATCACAATTATTCCATGAATGTTCCAATCGCTGTCGGCTGTTCATAATCATAGTTGGAAATCTTGATTCCTGTAGCAGCACCGCTGGCATGAATGATCTTTCCATCACCGATATAAAGCGCTACATGATCGATAGCTCCGCTTCCATAGAATACCAGATCTCCCGGCTCAATCTGGCTGATATCTTTCTTAGTGGAGGCATCACACTGGGCTGCTGCCACACGCGGAAGGCTATAGCCAAAGTTGGCAAATACAGACATTACAAAACCAGAACAGTCAGCACCGTTTGTAAGGCTTGTTCCACCGTATACATAAGGATTTCCCTCAAACTGCAGCGCAAAATCCACGATTTGCTGACGAAGCTCTTCCTCAGAAAGTACCTCCTCTGCCTCTGCAGTCTCTGTCATCCCAGCTACAAATGCCTCGCCCGCCTTTTCCAC
>ENA-OWPF01003108-OWPF01003108.1-human-gut-metagenome-genome-assembly--contig:-NODE-3108-length-10491-cov-7.387505_pt1 | contig 10491 bp, 11 predicted proteins | sample MGYA00248261_ERZ651840 | MGnify/ENA primary metagenome ERZ651840 (study PRJEB26924, sample SAMEA4378268) | human gut metagenome | biome: human gut; feature: human-associated habitat; material: faeces...
AGTGGCTCAAGCAACGGACGAAGTCGTTGGCGACATGAGCGAAGCGAATTTTTTACGCTTAAGGAAACTATATAATAAAATTTCTATTTGAAGACTTTATTACGAATATATAAAAAATAAACAATCAAGTTGACAAAATAATTGAAATTGATTATCATATAATTAGTAATACTAATTATCAAAATCGATAAATTGGGAAGGGAAGAGGTGTAAAAATGAAATTACCAGAAGGTCAAAAAGGTATTATATATACAATAAAATCTATAAATGGAGATGAAGAAATAAATAAGTTTTTATTTACTCTAGGATGCTTTGAAGGAGAAACTATAAGTATAGTTAAAAAAATGTACTCAAACTTAATAATTAATATAAAAGGTGGAAGATACGGGATAGACAAAGACCTTGCAGAGGTTATAGAAATATTCTAATAAAAGAGGAGATGAGGGAATGAAGATAGCATTAGCGGGAAACCCAAATAGTGGGAAAACAACACTATATAATGCCCTTACAGGAAAACAAGAATACGTTGGTAACTGGGCAGGGGTTACAGTGAGCAAAAAAGAAGCAAAATTAAAAGAAAGTTTAGGAAATAATATAGATATTGTAGATTTACCAGGTGCATACTCAATAAGACCATATACAAGTGAAGAAAGTATAACAACAGATTTCATAAAAACTGAAAATCCTGATGTTATAATAAATGTGGTAGATTCTACAAATTTAAATAGAAGTTTATTCTTTACAACACAACTATTAGAACTTAATATACCAGTAGTTGTTGCACTTAATAAAGTTGATATATCAAAAAATGTAACGGATATCGATGTTAGTAAATTAGAAAAAGAATTAAACTGCAAAGTTGTTGAAATATCAGCAGCTAAAAATGAAGGTCTTAAAAATTTAATTAATGTAGCTTCTGAAAGCTCTAAATTAAAAGAACAAAAGAATTTATTTAAAGAATTATCAAATATACATAATGAAGAAAAACAAGATAAAAAAAGATATAGTATAGTTAATAATATAATTTCAAAAGTTGAAAATAGAATAATAAGACATAATGAAGAAACTTTAGAAGATAAAATCGATAGGTTTGTAACTAATCCTATAATAGGAACTGGACTTTTTATTTTAATTATGGCATTTATTTTTGATTTATCTATAAATACATTAGGTCCATTAGTTGCAGATGCATTAGTAGGATTTATAGAAAACTTCCAAAATGCAGTTTCAGGGCAGTTAGCAAGTATGGGTACGTCAGACTTTTTAAATTCATTATTAACTGACGGTATAATAGGTGGAGTTGGAGCAGTAGTTGGATTTGTTCCATTAGTTATGGTATTAATGTTTATGTTATCATTAGTAGAAGACAGTGGATTTATGGCTCGTATAGCTTTAATATTTGATCCACTATTTAGAAAAATTGGATTATCAGGAAAGTCTATAATACCTATGATAGTAGGATATGGATGTTCAATCCCTGGAATCATGGCAACTAGAACTATAAAAGATGAAAAGCAACGTAGACTTACTGCAATGTTAACACCATTTGTTCCTTGTGGGGCTAAATTGCCTATAATAGCATTATTTACAGCAGCATTTTTCCCAGAACAAGGATATATGTTCCCACTTACTTATATTGTAGCTTTTACAGTTATAATATGTGTGGGATTAATATTAAAGAAAGTAACTGGAGCAGATAATATAAAAAATTACTTTATAATAGAATTACCACAGTATCGTATACCTAGCATAAAAAGAGCATTCTTTAAAATGTTAGAAACAGGTAAAGACTTTATAACAAGAGCAGGTACTATTATAATAGTTTGTAATACAGTAGTATTTATAATGTCATCATTTAACTTTAAATTACAATTAGTAGAAGATGCAGTAAATACTTCAATACTAGCTAATGTAGCTACACCATTTGCATTTTTACTTATACCAGTAGGAATAGGTGTATGGCAACTTGCAGCAGCAGCTATAACAGGATTTATAGCTAAAGAAGAAGTTGTGGGAACATTAGCAGTAGTTTATTCAATGGGAGCTGCTATAAATTCTGATTTTGAACTAGTTAATGCTATGACTGTAAAAGAAACTATGGGAATAACAGCAGTTTCTGCACTTGCATTTATGTTCTTTAACTTATTTACACCACCTTGTTTTGCAGCAATAGGTGCTATGAAATCAGAAATGAAATCTAATAAGTGGTTGTTAAAATCAGTATTACTTCAATTAAGTGTAGGATATATTGTTGCTATGATAACTTATCAAGTTGGTACTATATTAGTATATAAAGAGTTAGCTCAAGGATTTATACCAGCAGTTATAATATTAGCTTTAGCAGTATTTTATGTAGTATATAAGATAAAATCTAATAAGGTTAGTGAAAGTGAAAAGAAAGTATCAAAAGTACAAGTACAATAATATATTAAAGGAGATTAGTTATGGGAAATTTAATAGTAATTATTGTAGTAGCTTTTATATTATTTTTAGCTATTAGACCTATAATTAAACATAATAAGAATAAGGGAAGTTCTGATTATGGATGTTATAAGTGCTCAGGTTCTTCTAGTTGTAAAGGTTGTAATAAATAGTTTATAAATAAAAGATAGATTTATATAAATAAAATTATAAAAAATATTACTGGAAAATTTAACTTTCAGTAATATTTTTTTATGTACAATGAAATTATGAGATAAAATTTTTATTATAATGCTTAAATATACGTAATAACAATAACTTTATAAAAGTAAAAAATATTTTTTAGCAACGGACGTATCAATAGTGTGAACAAGGATATATAGTTGAATAAATGAAGTGTTTTAATGACACGTTGATCAACCAAAGCGAATTTTTGTAAAAATAATGATAAAATGTAATATCATTGATATAATAAAACTATAGCGATTAGAAAGGGGTATAATTTTGGAAAATTCAAAGATAAAAGGTTTAAAGCCATTAGTAGAAACAGATTTCGTAAGTTTATACGATGTAGAATATAAAAATAAAAAAGGTCAGGAAAAGCACTGGATGGTATCATCTAGAAAAAGTAAAGAAGAACTAGAAAAAGTATATTTAGAAAATAATGAAGATAAAATTGATGCAGTAGTAATATGTGCACTTCATAAAGCACAAAATAAATTAGTACTTATAAATCAATATAGAGTACCTATAAACAAATACATATACGAGTTACCAGCAGGACTTGTTGATAACAATGAAGATGTTGAGACTTCTGTAAGAAGAGAATTAAAAGAAGAAACAGGACTTGATTTAATAAGTATAAACAAAATAAACAGTAAAGATAAGCTATATCTATCTCCAGGTATGACAGATGAATCTGTGGCATTTGTATATTGTTTATGTGATGGAGAGATAACTGATAAATATCAAGAAGATGATGAAGATATAAAAGCAATGTTAATATCAAAAGAAGAATCTAAAAATATCTTAGAAAATGAAGAAAGTATAGATATAAAAGCATATTTAATGCTTCAAATATTTGAAAAACTAGGTGAAAGTCTATTTATATAGCTTTTTAGAAAATGGTATAAAGTGATTCGACAAAATGAAATGTTTCAACCACACGTCGCTCAAACAAAGTGAGTTTTTGAGCAACGGATGTATTCGTAGCGGAAGCAAGGATATATCGTTGGCGAAATGAGATAAGTGAATTTTTACTTAATAGAGTATGTATTTAAACGTACTCTATTTTTATATGGAAATTATTTATATAAAAAATACTAAAAGGTTAAAAATAATCGAAAATACTTAAGGAAGAGTTTACACACGATAATATAAATGAGATAATGAAAAATAATAAATGAAAAATTAGAAAGAGAAAATATAATTAAGTTTTATTAATAAGTAATTAATATAGGAGATTAAGATGTATTTTACATATATAATAAGATGCAAGGATGATTCACTTTACACTGGATATACAACAGATATAGTTAGAAGAATGAAAGAACATGAAAGTGGTATAAATTGCAAATATAGCAGGGTAAAGGGGTTTAAAAGATTAGAAACTTACTTTATAGCTGATAGTAAAAGCAATGCTATGAAGCTTGAATATTATATAAAAAGACTAAATAGGAACAAGAAGTTATGGATTATTAAAAATCCAAAGGAGTTTTTAGAAACATTGGAAAATAAAGAATGTTATAAACTTCCACATAATGAATAAAAGGAGCATCTATTTTATAAAAAATAATAGATGCTCCTTTTTCTTAATATGATTTTATAATATATTAAAAACTGTTGATAATTTTTCTATCAATAGGTTTTAAAAAATAAAAAATAATATATTTAGCAATAGATATATTCAAAGTAAATTTTAAGTTAATACTAGTTTTTATATGGTACTTTTTTAGGTGGTGTATATTTTTCAGTTTTTCCAGTAGGACCCATAGCACCTTTAGGACCAACAGGACCTTGAGGCCCCATAGGACCGACAGCACCGGCAGGACCCTGAGGGCCAGTAGGGCCTTGAGGACCCATAGCACCAGCAGGGCCTTGAGGACCAGTAGGACCAGTAGGGCCTTGAGGACCCATAGGACCGATAGCACCGGCAGGACCTTGAGAACCCATAGCACCTATAGCACCAGCAGGACCTTGAGGACCCATATCACCCTTAGCACCTTTAACACCAGCAGGACCTTGAGGACCCATGTCACCCTTAGGACCAGCAGGACCTTGAGGACCCATAGGACCCATATCACCTTTAGGACCTTGAGGGCCAGGAGGGCCTTGGATACCTTGAACTGTACCAAAATTACATAATGGATTTACATAAGTTTCTTTTCCTAAATCTACATATTGTATAGAAGATAATTTAACATATATAGGTCCTTTTCCAGAGCAAGTTTTACCCATAACAGCACATTGATTTACTTGTTTTATTTTTAATCTTAGTATACAGTCGCTATCTACTAATTTTAAACCAACAACTCTTCCCATGCATTGACATAATATCTGATATATTTGAACGTCACATAAGTTTATAGGATATACAAACATAGATTCCATATCAGGTTTTACGTTGCAATAATCTTTCTTTTTAGTTTTACATGATGGTTTTGAAGTTTGGCAACCACAAATTTTGTCTTTGCTAATATAGTCTTTATGCATAAACAACACTCCATGATAAATATTTTAGTAGTTCATAACTACATACTATAGATATATGATTAAATTGACAAAAAAGAGACACTCTATAATAGATCAAATTATAATGTTACTAAAATACATATTATATTTAACATAAATTTAATGACAAGTTTAATTAGATATGATATATTACACTTACGTACCTAAAATAGTGCGGTTGAATTTAAGTCACTAAATTTTATGGAGGATTTTATGAAGATAGATTGGAATAAAAAGTACACAACTATATCAGTCTATGCATTTTTAGTAATATGTGCTAGCATAATATTTTTTAGTATAATAGGTGAAATTGATGCATTTACTACTAAATTAGGGTGGGTAGTATCTACATTACAACCATTTATAATAGGATTTGTAATGGCATATTTATTCAACTTTATATTAGTATTTTATGAAGAAAAAGTATTAGTATTTGATTTAGTTAAAAATCTAAAGAAAAAATCTAAGAGAGGAATATCTATAGTACTTACATACTTAACAGTATTTTTTATAATTGCTTTATTTATGCAGTTTGTTCTTCCTCAATTAGTAGATAGTATAGCAGGACTTGTTAATGATGTACCTACATATGTGTCAAATGCAACTAAATTAATAGAAGAGCTAACTAGAAATTTAGATGCAAACAATGAATATGTAGGAATGGCTATGGAAAAGTGGAACGAAATAGTAACATATACTATAAACGTAGTAACTAATGTACTTCCGATACTTGGAAACGTACTTAAAGTGGTAGCATCAAGTATATGGAATATAGTTTTAGGATTAATTGTATCAATATACTTATTAATAGATAAAGAAAAGTTCTGTGCTTTAAGTAGAAAAATAACTTGTGCATTATTTAATGAAGAACATTCACAAGTAGCAATAGATCTTGCTCATAGAACTAATGATACATTTGGTAAATTTTTAAGTGGTAAAATAATAGATTCAGCTATAATAGGTATACTAACATTTATAATACTTACAATATTTAAAATGCCATATACAATACTTATATCTGTTATAATTGGTATAACTAATATAATACCATTTTTCGGACCGTTCTTTGGTGCTATACCATCATTTGTAATAATAATGTTTGTATCACCAGTTAAGGCACTATGGTTCTTACTTATAATACTTATAATACAACAATTAGATGGTAATGTTATAGGACCTAAGATATTAGGAGATTCTATAGGAATATCAGCATTTTGGATATTATTTGCACTTTTAGTGGCAGGAAAAATATTAGGATTAGTTGGTATGATAATAGGTGTTCCGTTATTTGCTATAATATATTCTATAATAAAAGATATAACAGAGTCTAAATTAAGAAAAAAAGGACTTCCAACTGAAACCAGTGAATATATGAAAAATGCTAGAGATTAATCTCTAGCATTTTTTATATACAATAATTACTAAACAACAAAAATATAATCATTATTTACAGGCGATAAACGATAAAAATTGACACGAGTTAAAAAAATATATAAAATTAAAGTAAGGAATATTGGCAGTTTATATAACAAGGAGAGGAAATTATGCGAAACATTAGAGTAATTACAGATAGTGCTTGTGATTTAAGTACAGAACTAGTTAAAAATTATGGAATTACAGTAATACCTTTAAATATTCACATTGGAGATGAAACGTTTGTTGATAGGAGTGTGAAAAATAGTGAATTTTACAAGAAAATGTCACTATCCAAAGAACTTCCAAAAACTTCGCATCCATCAACAGAAACCTTTTTAGAAAATTATGAAGGTGATGAAGATTTAATAGTTATAACAATATCTTCTCAATTATCATCAACATACTATACAGCAAGTTTGGCACAAAATATGTGTGAGCAAAATGATAAAACAAGAAAGATTGCTGTAATAGATTCAGAAGTAGGTTCTATCGGGCAAGGTCAATTAGCAGTTATAGCAGCTAAATTAATAGAAGAGGATAGAAGTTTTGAAGAAATAGTGGATATTTTAGAAAAAATAAAAAAACGAATAATATTTTATGGTGTTTTAGAGAATTTAGATAATGCTATTAAAAGTGAAAGGATAAGTCCATTGACTGGCAAAATAGTAGGTGCATTAAATTTTAATGTAATTATAAATATCGGAAATAATGTTGTTAAACCTATAGGCACAGCTAAAGGTTATGATACTGCACTTGCATCAATTCAAAAATTGGTATTTGATAGAATGGGTGATGTCAGCAAAAAGTCATTATTTATTGGACACGCTAATAATTTACCAAAGGCTATAATTATGAAAAATATTATGACAAAGTATAATGAGTTTGAAAGTGTACACATAGTTGAAGTAGGTGCTTCAATAGGTACTTATACAGGTGAAGGTGCTATTTTAGTTAGTGTTTTATAATAATATAAATTTAAGCTAATGTTTTTGTATAAAACTACCTAGTAAGTTGCTTTATACAAAAACAATATTTAAAAAAAGATTAGTATTCGTGAAATTTAACCAAATACTAATTTTTTTATTTATACGGATATAAATTATAATAGACTAACAATAAATCAACCATTTTTCCATAACTTTTAACACCTTCAGAAACACCATTAGCTTTAAGGTAAGTATTATTAATTTCATTTGAAATATTATCGATCTTTCCTTCGTATCTTTTCCAAAACTCTTTATTATTTCTTAAATCAAACAAAACATCTTCAGATATACTTTTAGATAAAGCAATATAAGTATCATAATCAGTAGAGTAAAGAGCATTAGCTGTATGATTTAAAGCTAAAATATATCCTGAGTACTTAAAGTCTATATCAGGATGATTTATAGAAGCCAAATAAGCTATAAAATTAGCTTCATCTTCACTAGCATAACCTCTTTGATGAGCCATTTCATGCAATGTTGTAGATGGTATATAAATATCAGGTATTGCTACATTTACATTAGCCTCACCCGTAAATGGAAAATAAATACCAGTTATACCTGTATAACACATAAGTTTAGATGACATAACATATTTTGCATTACTATAATTTCCTGATAGATTAGGTAACAAATCTAATATATTTTCATATCCAAGGTAAGCTCTATTTATTATTCCTTTATAATCAGTATTAGCTTTCATAATACCATCACTTGACTTAACAAGTTTTCTAGTTTCGTTAGCATTTTCTATTAAGAATTCATATAAATTTGCCAAGTCTTCTTTAGTTTTATCTATACCAGATATAGATTTATTATATTTAAAATTATAATTTTCTATTAAAGTAGTCTCAAGGGGCATCCTATTATAATTTAATCCCCATAAAATTATAAATAAAAAATAAAATATAGATATTATTGATAAAATATTAAGTAAAGAATTTTTTATAAAAACTTTTAATTTATTTGGACTATTTATAATTATGTAAATTGTATAAATAATAAATAAAGCTATAGATATAACTATTAAATACATTGTAATCTCATAAATAGAAAATGGAAAAATACCACTTATATTACTTAAAATTTCAACTATAAATTTATTTATACTAATTGAATAATATTTTTCTATAAAATGAGGATATCTTGATAATACAGTGTTAATAAAAATAGATAATGGAAAAAGTAATAATGATAATAGTTTTAATTTTTTAATCATAAATCACCTCAAAAAAAGTACTATACTTATATTATATAATAATTGCTAAATTATGTTAAATATATTATAGTGATAGAATAAAGTATAAGGGAAAGGAAAAAAATATGAAAGAATTAGTTATAAAACTTACAAGAGATAATTTTAATTTTAGATTTAAACAATATGAGGGAATGTATTTTCATGCTAATATAAATGAAGATAGTGAAGTGATAAAATATAAAATAACAAAGGACAAAGAAGGAATAGAGCTTAAAGAATTTGGTAATACTCATATTAAAGACAATATGCTTTACATTCCACAAATAGAAGCTTACTTAGATCTACAAAGATTAAAGTAGTATTTTCAATAGATATAGATTTATAATAATATATAAAATATTAAATTGCCACCTATTTGCCACCAAATACTATTTATGGTGGCAAATTTTATTTCAAAGCATTTTCAAATAAATTAATAGATTCATAACTCATTTTTTGTGTTACATGAGAATATCTATCCATAGTAGTAGATAATTTACTATGTCCAAGTCTAACTTGAATATCTTTTATATTAGCACCGCTCTCAAGTAATAATGTAGCATGAGTGTGTCTAAGTGAGTGAAAATTAAAAGATATATTTAGTTGTTTATTAACAACATGAGATAGGTGCCTAAACATAGCAGTATTAACAATTTCTCCATTTTCACCAGTGCAGACAAAACCATACTCTTTGGAATTTATATATGTACCATAGTCTATATTATTATCATCTAAATAAAATTCACCATATTTTATTTTGTTATTATTTTGCCATTCTTTATGATTTTTTAATAAGTTTAGTAAAATATCTCCCATAGCAATTTTTCTTATAGAAGAACTTGTTTTAGGTGATTGTAGAAATAATGATTCAGATTTATTATAAATAAGAATTTTTTCTATATTAATAGTTTTATTTTCAAAATCAATATTATTCCAAGTTAATCCACAAACTTCGGAAGCTCTCAAACCGGTATGAAAAGCTATTTGTATAGGTATGTTTAGTTTGTGTCCATTAGGAAACTTTCTTAGAATTTTATAATAATCATCCAAGCTAATGGTTTTAACCTTATCATCTATTTTAGAAGAATCATATCTAGGTATAGTAACATACTGCATAGGATTCTCTTTTATATATTCATATGGATAAACATCCATTCTTAATGCACCAGTAAGTAATCCTTTGTATCCGATTAAAGTATCTTTAGAATATCCTTCTTTAAATTTATCATTTAGAAAGTTTTGAAGCATAGCTGGTGTAAGAGATTTTAGTTTATAAATTCCGAGTTTAGGAATGATATGATTTTTGATTGTATTAGCATATCCAACTTGTGTATTATGCTTACAATTAATTTTAACATAGTCATCATACCAAAAATTAAAATAATCAGCGACACTTATAGAACTTTCAGTTTTTACAGTTCCACAATTTTCATATTCATTTATAGCTTTTCTTAAAGCAGTTTCTGTTTCTTTTTTAGTGAGACCTCCAACTCTTTCTATTTTTTTTCTTTTACCATCTATAGATGCAGCATCAAAATAATAATACCATTTTTTACCTCTTTTTCTAACTCCACCCTTCATTAATTACCTACAATCCTTATAAAAGAGATAAGTTATTTATAAAATGGACCCTTTGTCAAGTACACTAGAAAAAAGGGTTCTTAAGAAGTTACTAAAAGCTGATTCCTGTATTGCACAGGAGTC
>ENA-OWPF01003109-OWPF01003109.1-human-gut-metagenome-genome-assembly--contig:-NODE-3109-length-10490-cov-3.600575_pt1 | contig 10490 bp, 8 predicted proteins | sample MGYA00248261_ERZ651840 | MGnify/ENA primary metagenome ERZ651840 (study PRJEB26924, sample SAMEA4378268) | human gut metagenome | biome: human gut; feature: human-associated habitat; material: faeces...
CCCCCTTTTGATCCCCCAGAGAAAGGCGAGGGGCGTCCCCCTCGACCCCCGCATTGGCAGTCGGGCGCTTGAAGATCTGCACGCGCTGCGCAATCAGGTGCCTGCCAAGTGATGTATCTAAACGATTTGACTTTCTTCTACTACCCGCTGCCGCTCTGCCTGCGATTCGGCAGCCTTCTGCAATTTCCGTCTACTTCGGATGTTATCAATCCTGCAGGTGCCTACCAAGGCGGCATTGCTGCGCTCGCCGCGGTACGCACTATCGAAAAGGTTTGCATTCTGACAGAAGGAAATTAGGCTGCACCTGCGCAAGATTGGCAGAGCGGCAGCGGATAATAGTAGCAGAGGCAAATCGTATAGCAAAACCAATGGCGGCGAGCGAAGCAATGCCGCCACGCAGGTACCATCATTCCCCAGGCGCCGCACCCCTTTGAGCTGCAAGCCGGCAATGCAATTTTCTCTGGGTGGGTCAAAGGGAGGGATATCTCTTTTTCAAAAAGAGATATCCCTCCCTTATTTTCGCGCACAACGTGCGCAGTTCTATTTCTTTTCCAAAGACGCCTGATACGTGCGCTTGAGGAAGCACGAATTGAGCACCACGGCGACGAGCTCCGCGATGGGGAAGGCGAGCCACACGAGCTCGAGCCGTCCGGTCATCGAGAGCCCATAGGCCACCGGCAGCAGCACGACGATCTGGCGGCAGACGGAGTTGATGAGCGAGTAAATGGGCTTGCCGAGGGCTTGACAGGCGCTCGCGGCAATGATGCTGAAGCCCGCGAGCGGGAAGTGCGCGCCGATGATGCGGAGCGCCGTTTTGCCGATGGCAAGCGCCTCGTCCGTGGGCGAGAACAGGCCCAGCAGCGTGCTGGGGATGAGCTCAAAGAGCGCACAGCCGATGCACATGATGACAATAGCTGTGATGGCCGTCAGGTGAACGGTTTTGCGCACGCGGTCATACTTGCCCGCGCCGTAATTGTATGACACGATGGGCACCATCGCGTTGTTGAGACCGAAGCACGGCATGAAGATGAAGCTCTGGAGCTTGAAGTATGCGCCGAACACCGCGGTCGCTGCCTCGGTGAACGAGATGAGGATGCGGTTCATGCCGAACATCATCACCGAGCCGATGGACTGGACGATGATCGACGGGATGCCGACGGCGTAGATCTCCCGGATGGTCGCGGCGTGGGGACGGATGTTTTTCGCGCGCAGCTGGACCTCTGGATTTTTCGTGTGGTTGAGTACAAGACCGAGAATGGCGCCGACGAACTGGCCGACGACGGTGGCGATGGCCGCACCCGCAACCTCAAGGCGCGGGAAGCCGAGCAGACCGAAGATGAGAATAGGGTCGAGCACGATGTTGCACACCGCGCCCGCGATCTGCGCGATCATCGAGAGATTCGTGCGGCCCGTGGCCTGCAAGAGCCGCTCGCCGTAGACCTGCACGAAGATGCCGAGCGAGCCGCCGATGCAGATCATGACATAGTCGCGGCCGTAGGCGATGATCTGCTCATTGGCCGTCTGCAGGCGGAAGAACGGCTCTGCGAGCGTGAAGCCGAGCAGCATGAAGACAGCGGCGGTGCAGAGGACCAGAAAAAGGCCTGTGCCTGCCGCGCGGTTCACCGCCACCTGGTTCTTTTCGCCCAGTGAGCGCGCGAGCAGCGCGTTGATGCCGACACCCGTGCCGACGGAGAAGGCGATGCACAGCATTTGCAGCGGGAAAGCGAGCGAGACGGCGTTCATCGCATCCTGACTGAGACGCGCGACGAACACGCTGTCGACGATGTTGTAGAGCGCCTGAAAGAGCATGGATATCATGACGGGCCCCGCCATGTTAGCCAGCAGCTTGCCGATGGGCATGGTGCCCATTTTGTTTTCTCTGATGTTTTCTTCCATAGTTTCTCCCTCTTTGGACAAGTGTGCTTACATATAAAATTCCGGCGCTTATCGCGCCGGAATCAGGATCGGATGCGATCACTTTTTCAGCTCGCCGTTGGCAGCCTTGGTGAGATACGCGTTGATGAAGCCGTCCAGATCGCCGTCCATGACGGATTGGATGTTGCCGGTCTCATAGTCGGTGCGCATATCCTTTACGAGCTGGTAGGGCATGAAGACGTAAGAGCGGATCTGGCTGCCCCATTCGATCTTGAGCTGCACGCCCTTGATGTCGGAAATTTTTTCCGCGTGCTGCTGGATCTTCAGCTCCATGAGCTTGGATTTGAGCATCTGCATGGCGTAGTCGCGGTTCTGGAACTGCGAGCGCTGCGTCTGGCAGGCGGTGACGATGCCTGTGGGCTTATGGATGAGTCGAACGGCAGAGCTCGTCTTGTTGACGTGCTGGCCGCCTGCGCCGGAGGCGCGGTAGACCTGCATCTCGATATCCTCGGGACGGATCTCGACCTCGATATCGTCGGGCAGCTCGGGCATGACCTCGAGCGCGGAGAAGCTCGTCTGGCGGCGGGCGTTGGCGTCGAACGGGGAAACGCGCACTAAGCGGTGCACGCCGTTTTCACCCTTGAGGTAGCCGTAGGCATTCTCGCCCTTGACCATGACCGTCGCGCTCTTGAGGCCCGCATCCTCGCCGTCGAGATAGTCGAGCATCTCAAAGCTGAAGCCGTGCTTTGTGGCCCACTGCATATACATACGGTAGAGCATCTGCGTCCAGTCCTGCGCCTCCGTTCCACCGGCGCCGGCGTGGAAGGTGAGGATGGCGTTGCAGCTGTCGTATTCGCCGGAGAGCAGCGTCGTCAGGCGCGCCTCCTCCATCTCCTTTTCGAGCGCCGCGTAGCCCTCCTCCAGCTCGGGCAGCAGGCTCGCATCGTCCATTTCGCTGCCCATGTCGATCAGCGCGAGCAGATCGTCGCGCGTGGAGACGAGCTTTTCGTAGCGGTGGATTTTATTCTGAAGCTGCTTCGAGCGCATCTGATTTTTCTGCGAGCGCTCCAGATCGTTCCAGAAGCCGTCCTCGTGGGCTTCGAGCTCAAGGCGCTCAAGCTCGTGGCGGGCCGGCTCGATCTCGAGGGCTTTTGACAGATTATCAAGCGTTTCGTCCATTGCAAGCAGTTTTTGCTTATAGGAATCGTATTCGATCACAGCCATGGCGTTCTCTCCTTGTTTTCGTTCTGCATTAGCCGAAAAAGTATATCATAATCACCGTATAAAGGCAAGAAAAATCCGTCCTCCGGGGCAAAAAACTCCCGCGGGGGGCGGCTTTGCACATCTTTGGCGCAAAAAACAAAAAAGCCACGCTCGTGGCGTGGTCGTTCCCTGATCTCAGCGCTCGCTGATGATCTGCTTGGTGTTGCCGAAGATCATGTCGTCAACATCCTGCTTGATGAAGTTCTCGAACATTCTATGTCTCACGCTCCTTTCTCTCATTTATTTCAGTTTGTATTATAGCCGCGGAAAACGCAAATTTCAATCGTCAGCTTTCATGGTTTTGACCAAAAAATTAACAGTTCTTTCATGCAAGATGACAAGTAAGCACTTGCATTTTTGCGAGCGACACTTTATAATAAGCTACAAGCTATTTTTGAAACGGAGGACGCGCATCATGGCGGAGTTCGTCACATTTGAAGATGTTTCCAAGGTCTATCACAGCGGCGAGGTGGAGATCCGCGCCGTGGACCATATCAGCTTTACCATCGGCAAGGGGGAGTTCTGCGTCATCGTGGGGCCCTCGGGCGCGGGCAAAACGACGGTTTTGAATATGCTCGGCGGCATGGACGCCTGCTCGGGCGGCACGATCACGGTCGATGGCACGCGCGTGAGCGACTTCAACGCCCGCCAGCTCACGACCTATCGCCGCCATGATATCGGCTTTGTCTTTCAGTTCTACAACCTGGTCGGCAACCTCACGGCGCTTGAAAACGTGGAGCTTGCCGCGCAGATCTGCAAGGACCCGCTCGACGCGGCGACCGTTTTGGACGAGGTGGGCCTTTCCGCGCGCGCGAATAACTTCCCCGGCCAGCTCTCCGGCGGCGAGCAGCAGCGCGTGGCCATCGCCCGCGCACTTGCCAAGAATCCGAAGCTCCTGCTCTGCGACGAGCCGACCGGCGCACTCGACTATGTGACGGGCAAGCAGATCCTCAAATTATTGCAGGATACCTGCCGGGAAAAGGGCGTGACGGTTGTGGTCATCACGCACAACAGCGCCCTCACGCCGATGGCCGACCGCGTCATCCACATCAAGAACGGCACGGTGGAGACGATGCAGTGCAACGAAACGCCGCAGAGCGTGGAAACGATCGAATGGTGAGAAGAATGTGGGAGAAAAGGAGGGCGGCACGATGAAAAGCGCGATGCAAAAGGATTTCCGGCGCGAGATCGGACACACGAAAAGCCGCTTTTTTTCCATCATGATCCTGGTCGCGCTGTCGGTCGCATTCCTCTCGGGACTCAAGGCGACCGCGCCGGACATGAAGAAGACCGGCGACAATTATCTCGATTCGCTGCATCTGGCGGATATTCAGGTGCTCTCGACTCTCGGCCTGACGGAAGACGATATCGACGCGCTGCGCGCGCAGGATGGGATCGAAAACGCCGAGGGCGAGTATGTCATCGACGCGTTCGCGGACTCCGGCAGCGCCGAGGCGGTCGTAAAGGTCCTGTCGCTGAGCGATCAGGGCATCAACGACGTATTGCTGCGCGAGGGCAGGATGCCCGCGCGCGCGGACGAGTGCGTGGTGGAAGAGAATATGCTGGAGCTTCTGGACATTTCCATCGGCGATACCATCACCCTTGAGCCGGACAGCAAGCTTGACGACGCGCTCGCGGGCGAGGAGTACACGGTGGTCGGCACCATCCGCTCACCGGTGTATATCGCGGTGGAGCGCGGCACCTCCACGATCGGCAGCGGCACGGTGAAGGCGTATCTCTACCTGCCGCGCGAGGCGTTCACGCTCGACTACTATACGGCGGCCTACGCGCGCGTTTCCGGCGCGGCGGAGATGACCGCCTTCTACGATGAGTACGACGATTACATCGACAGCGTCATCGACGCGCTGGAGCCCTTTGGCGATGAGCGTGCCGCGCTGCGGCACGATTCCCTCGTGGCCGAGGCGACAGAAAAGCTGGATGACGCGCAGCGGGAGCTGGATGACGCGAAGGCCGAGGCCGACGAGGAGCTCGGTAAGGCGGAGCGCGAGCTTTCCGACGCGCGGAAAAAGCTCGATGACGGCTGGCGCGACTACCGCGACGGGCAGCAGGAGCTGAAGGACTCCCGCGCGGAGCTGGACGAGGCCTATCAATCCTTACGGGACGGCGAGCAGGAGTACGCCGACGGCCTTGCGCAGTACGAGGCCTCGCTCAGGGAGCTGGAGGACCGGAAGACTGCCGCCGGCGCGGGCATGGCCGCGGTGACGGACCCTGCTGCGCTTGCCGCGATGCAGGAGCAGCTGGAGCAGGCCCAACAGCAGCTCGACGAGGCCAAGGCGCAGCTCGACGCTGCGCGCGCGGAGCTGGACACGGGCTGGCAGGAGTATGACGACGGCGAAGCGCAGTACGCCTCCGGCGCGCAGCGGCTCGCGGACGCCTACCGCGACCTGCAGCAGGGCGAGCAGGACTACCGCGACGGCCTGAACGACTATGAGGACGGCAAGGCCGAGGCGGACGAAAAGATCGCCGACGCGCAGGCAAAGATCACCGATGCCCGCCGCGAGGTCGCGGACATTGAAAGCTGCGAGTGGTATCTCTTCAGCCGCAGCTACAACCCCGGCTACACAGGCTTCGGGCAGGACGCCGACCGCATGGCAAACCTCGCGAGCGTCTTTCCCATCATCTTTTTCCTTGTGGCGGCGCTCGTGTGTCTCACGACGATGACACGCATGGTCGAAGAGCAGCGCGTGCAGATCGGCTCACTCAAGGCGATGGGCTACAGCGGCCTTGCCATTTCCCGCAAGTACCTCTTCTACGGGCTGCTGCCGAGTTTGACGGGCGGCGTTTTCGGCCTTGTCATCGGCTACATCCTCTTCCCCAAGATGATCTTCACGGCCTATCAGATCATGTATCAGATGCCGGATATTGAGCTGCACGCCTATGCGGATATCTCGCTCTTCTCACTGCTGGCGGCGGTGGCGTGCACGACGGTCGCGACGCTCTGGGCGTGCCTTGCCACGCTGCGCGAAACGCCCGCGAGCCTGATGCGCCCGCGCACGCCGAAGGCGGGCAAGCGCGTGTTCCTTGAGTACATCAGGCCCCTGTGGAAACGGATGTCGTTCACCCACAAGGTGACGGCGCGCAATCTCTTCCGCTATCAAAAGCGCTTCTGGATGACGGTCATCGGCATCGGCGGCTGCACCGCGCTCATCATCGCGGGCTTTGGCCTGCGCTCGTCGCTTCTCTTTACGATGTCGCGCCAGTACGACGAATTGTTCCATTACTCCGGTCAGGTCACGCTCTCGGACAACGTGCTGGATGATGAGCGTCAGGCGGTGGAGGACTTCCTCGCAGGCGATGAGCGCATCGTGAACTATGTTCCCTGTGCGGCATCCTCCGCCACGGTGACGACCTCCGGCTATTCGACCACCGCCTATGTCGAGGTGATGGAGGCGGACGAGATCGGCAAGGTCGTGGACCTTTTCGACTACAAGGGCGGCGAGCCCATCACCATGGGCGATGAGGGCGTGTACATCGACCAGAAGCTCTCGGAGCTTTTGGGTGTTTCGGTGGGCGATACCTTCTTCCTCGACGGTGACGAGCGCGGCGATGTGACGGTCGCGGGCATCTACGAGCACTACACGGGGCACTTCGTCTACATGACGCCCGGCTATTACGAAAGCGCGCTTGGTGCGGATGGCGAGCCGAACGCCTACCTTCTGAACTTCACGAGCGACGATACCGACACCTGCAACGCCATCTTTGAAAAGCTGCTCAGTCTGAGCGGCGTTGCGACGACATCGCGGATGCGCGACACGCAGGATACCTATATGCACAGCATGGAGCGCGTGGACTTTGTCGTGGTCATCATCATTCTGGCGGCGGCGGCGCTGGCGATGGTCGTGCTCTTCAACCTTTCGAACATCAACATCACCGAGCGTCAGCGCGAGCTTGCGACCATCAAGCTGCTGGGCTTTTACGACGGCGAGGTCTCGGCCTATGTCTACCGCGAGAACATCGTGCTCACGGTGTTCGGCATCCTCATGGGCTGCTTCATGGGCCATTGGCTGCACATTTACCTCGTCCGTTCGACGGAGATCGACCTCATGATGTTCGGGCGGCAGACGGAGTGGACGGCCTATGTCTACGCGGCGATATTGACGATGCTCTTCTCTGTCGCGGTCAACATCCTCGCGCACTTCCGGATGAAGAAGATCGACATGGTCGAAAGTCTCAAGAGCGCGGAATAAATTTCTTGTTTCGCGGCAGTGCATTGTGCTACAATAAGGGGCGGCAAAAAGCCGCCCCTTACTTTTTTGGCGCATTTGTGCGCATAGCGATAGGAGTTTCCATGGCGAATCAAAGAAGAAAACATCATTTTTGGCGCAATTTGCTTGTCCTCATTGTGCTGTTCGGCCTTTTCCTCTGCTGGGACAACAGCAGCATCGAGACGGACGAGGTCACGTTCTCCTCGCTCGCGCTGCCCGCGGGCTTTGACGGCTGCCGCATCGTGCACTTAAGCGACCTGCACGGCAAATATTTCGGCAAGGACAACGAGCGCCTTTATGCCGCGGTCAGAGACGCGCGGCCGGAGTATATCTTCGTCACGGGCGACTTAGTCGACCGCCGCACGGAGGACCCGAACGCCTACGCCGCGGAAGTCGGCGCGGCACTCTCGGCCATCGCGCCGACGTATTACGTCACGGGCAACCACGAGTGGGGCCACGGCACCGCCGCCGTGCGCGCGCTCAAGAGCACGCTGCGCGAGAGCGGCGTGACGGTGCTCTCGAACGAATTTACGTATCTTACGCGAAACGGCGATACCATCGTGCTCGCGGGCATCGACGACCCGAACGGCTACGCCGATCAGGAAACGCCGCAGGAGCTTGCCCAGGAGGTCTACGCCGCCTGCGGCGATCCCTTCTGGATGCTGCTGGCGCACCGCAACGACCGCTTTGCGCGGGAATACAGTCTCCTCGGCGCGGACTTAACGCTCTCCGGTCACGGACACGGTGGTATCTGGCGCATCCCCTTCGTAGGCGGGGTGTTCGGCACGCAGAGGAACCTCTTCCCTACGCACACGGCGGGCTTTTATTCAGACAACGGCGCGTCCGTCTTCGTCAGCCGCGGGCTCGGCAATTCGCCGAAGATCATCCCGCGCATCTTCAACCGCCCGCAGGTCGCGGTCATCACACTGGAAAGGGGCTGAGACCATGCGTGAATTTTCTGCCGGAAGCTGCGACGTTGCCGTCATCGGCGCGGGCCACGCCGGTATCGAGGCCGCGCTTGCCTGCGCGCGCCTCGGGATGAAGACGGTGTGCTTTACCATCAACTTAGACGCGGTGGGAAATATGCCATGCAACCCCGCCATCGGCGGCACGGGCAAGGGCCATCTCGTGCGCGAGCTCGACGCCCTCGGCGGCGAGATGGCAAAGGCCGCGGATAAAGCCTGCATCCAGTACCGGATGCTCAACCGGGGCAAGGGCCCCGCTGTTTGGTCGCTGCGCGCGCAGGCCGACCGCCGGCGCTATCAGAGCATCATGAAGCACATACTCGAAACGCAGGAAAACCTGCTGCTGCGGCAATCGGAGATTGTCGACCTCCGCGTCACGGACGGGCACGTCTCCGCCGTTGTGACCGAGACCGGCGGCGTTTACGACGCGAAGGCCGTCATCCTCTGCTCGGGCACGTTCCTCGACGGGCGCACGATCGTCGGCGAATGTGTGCGCGAGAGCGGTCCGGACGGGATGCACGCCTCGCTGACGCTGGCGGAAGCGCTCAGGAAGCTCGGCCTTCCCCTGCGCCGCTTCAAGACCGGCACGCCGCCGCGCGTGAACGCGCGCAGCGTTGATTTTTCTGAGATGGAAGTGCAGACGGGCGACGAAACGCCCATGCCCTTCTCGTTTTCGACGCAAACGCCGCCTCAAAATCAGGTGGTCTGCTACTTAACGTATACCAGCGAGGAGACGCACCGCCTCATCCGCGAGAATTTGGATAGAAGCCCCATCTACTCGGGCGTCATTGAGGGCGTCGGCCCGCGCTACTGCCCGAGCATCGAGACGAAGATCGTCCGCTTTCCCGATAAGCCCCGCCACCAGCTCTTCATCGAGCCGATGGGCCTTGACACCGAGGAGCTGTACATTCAGGGCTTTTCGTCGTCCATGCCCGAGGAGGTGCAGATTGAAATGCTGCACTCGGTCAAGGGCCTTGAGCACGCGGAGATCATGCGTCCGGCCTACGCCATCGAGTATGACTGCATCGACCCGACCGCCCTTTATCCGACGCTTGAGTACAAACACATCGCGGGGCTGTACGGCGCGGGGCAGTTCAACGGTTCGTCCGGCTACGAGGAGGCGGCGGTGCAGGGCTTTGTCGCGGGCGTGAACGCCGCGCGGAAAATCAAGGGCGAATCGCCCTTCATCCTGGGCCGTGAGCAGGCCTATATCGGCACGCTCATCGACGACCTTGTGACCAAGGGCACGAACGAGCCCTACCGCATCATGACGAGCCGCAGCGAATACCGCCTCATCCTGCGGCAGGACAACGCTGACGAGCGCCTTGCCGCCATCGGCCACGCGCTGGGCCTTGTGAGCGACGAGGCGCTGCGGCGAGTCACGGAAAAGTACAGCGCCGTGCGCCGCGAGATCAAACGGCTGGAGCATACAGGCGTTCCCTCGTCCGACGCGCTCAATGCCCTGCTGCGAGAGTGCGGCACGGCAGAGGTGCGCGACGGCAGTCCGCTCATTGCGCTGCTGCGCCGCCCGCAGCTCACCTATGACGACCTGCGGGCCTTTGACGAGGGCTGCCGCGTATTCCCGCCCGCGCTCGCCGAGAGCGTGGAGATCGCCGTCAAGTACGAGGGCTACATCCGCCGCCAGATGGCGGAGGTCGCGGAGTTTGCGCGCCTGGAGCGCCGCACCATCCCCGAGGACATCGACTACGCGAAGATCGACGGTCTTCGCCTGGAGGCGCGCGAAAAGCTCGCCGCCATCCGCCCGCAGAATCTGGGGCAGGCGGGGCGCATCTCGGGCGTGAGCCCGGCGGATGTTGCGGCTTTAATGCTCTATATTACTTCAAAAACGCGGGACTGAGTCCCGCGTTTTTGAGTGAGATTGCAGCCCGCGGCAGCGCACGCGCCGCAGGCGCGCACGTTTGCGGGCTGAGAGGTGTAAATCGCCACGCACCGGTCGCGGCGATTTACGACCACATTTTTTGCGCCGTGCGCGGCGCAAAGTCTGCGACGCTTTTCAGTAAAAAAAGGGCGGCCGCTGCATTTTGCAGCGGCCGCTCTTGTGACTTTTTATTTTTTGCCGAACTTGGTAAACACCGTGACCAGTACGGTGATGAGTCCCATCACGGCGAAGATGCCGAGCATTCCCTGTCCCGTGATGAGC
>ENA-OWPF01003117-OWPF01003117.1-human-gut-metagenome-genome-assembly--contig:-NODE-3117-length-10466-cov-2.924311_pt1 | contig 10466 bp, 10 predicted proteins | sample MGYA00248261_ERZ651840 | MGnify/ENA primary metagenome ERZ651840 (study PRJEB26924, sample SAMEA4378268) | human gut metagenome | biome: human gut; feature: human-associated habitat; material: faeces...
TCAATTACAGAAAAAGGCAAATGAAGTGATTGCCGGTGAAGATTTAAATGTAACTGTTGGATCTATTCCTTTAGAAAATGAAGAGAAAGATGCAGTAAAGGCCAATGTTGCTAAAATTTTAAAATCAACATATGGCATTGAAGAAGAAGACTTCATTTCTGCTGAATTAGAAGTTGTTCCTGCAGGACGTGCTAGAAGCTGTGGATTTGATTCAAGTATGGTATTAGGTTATGGACATGATGATCGTATTTGTGCTTATACAAGTTTAATGGCTCAATTAGAAGCAGAAAATGTAAAACGTACTGCCGTTTGTTTATTAGTGGATAAAGAAGAAGTTGGATCTCAAGGTGCGACTGGTATGCACTCTATGTTCTTTGAAAACTTTGTTGCAGAAGTTATGGATCGTATGGGTGATTATTCGGCATTAAGTGTGAAACGTGCAATGATGAATTCAATCATGTTGTCAAGTGATGTAAGTGCTGCACATGATCCAATTTACGCTTCAGCATCAAGTCCAAGAAATCAAGCTGAATTTGGTAAAGGTATCGTATTCAACAAATATACAGGAGCTCGTGGAAAGAGCGGATGTAACGATGCGAATGCAGAATATATCGCATTGATTCGTCGTATTATGGATGGTCACAATGTAGCTTGGCAAACAAGTGAACTAGGAAAAGTAGACCAAGGCGGTGGAGGAACAATCGCTTATATTTTGGCTAATTATGGAATGCAAGTCATTGACTGTGGTGTAGCTTTACATAATATGCATGCGCCTTTTGAATTGGCAAGTAAAGCTGATATCTATGAAGCGAAAAAAGGATATGCAGCATTCTTGACTTATGAAGGATAATTTATGGAACCAGTAACTTTGATTGCGACGGATTTAGATGGAACGTTTTTGAATTCAAAAAAGCAAGTATCGGATATCAATCGTGAAGCAATATCAAAATTGAAAAATTACGGTATTTTATTTGGTATCGCATCTGGACGTCCGGTAGAGACAGTTCGTGCGATGTTGAAAAAATGGGAAATTGAAGATAGTGTTAGTTTCATCATGGGAATGAATGGTGGCGTTGTATATGATTTAAGACAACGTACCAAAGAAGAATATCATGTTCTTGATGGTGAGGTCGTTTTGGACGTAATTCATTTTTTCGAAGATTTAGATGTTGATTTCTGGATCTTAGAGGGTGCAACACGTTATACAAATCGTACAAGTATTGAAACGCAGGAACATGCACGTATTTTTGGTGAAACAGAAATTGAAATTGATCTTGAACCATATCTAGAGAATAATACATGCAACAAGCTGATTATTCATTGTGATAAAGAGTATATGCCGATTGTATTAGAACGTGCTAGACAATATAAGAATGAGGCTTGTGTGGGTTTCTTAACGGCCGATAACTTATTCGAATATGTAGATCCTAGAATCAATAAAGGATATGGGATTGAAAAGGTAGCTAAGCATTTTGGTGTCAAACTTGAAAACTGTGTGGCTTTTGGGGATGAACAAAACGATAAGGAAATGCTTGAAAAAGTCGGTATGGGTGTATGTATGAAAAATGGCTCACAGGATGTTAAAGAATGCAGTGCATTTGTCAGTCCTTATACAAATGATGAAAGTGCAGTGGGTCGTTTTATTGAGGAGAATGTTTTTAAGGAGGAAATGGATGTCATACTTTGATGATGTATATTGTGGATTATGCAAAGATATCTTAGAAAATGGAGTTCAAGTACATAATCGTACTGGCATTGATACAGTTAAAGTTCCAAGTGCACATTTTCATTTAGATCTATCTAAAGAATTTCCTATTTTGACGACAAAACAGTTATTTATTCGTCAAGCAGTTACAGAAATGCTTTGGATCTATCAGGCTCAAAGTAATGATGTTAGATGGCTTCAAGAAAGAAATGTTCATATCTGGGATAAATGGGAAATCAATGAAGATGGGGACTGGATTGATGAGAATACGGGAAAAGTATTAAAACATTTTGATCCAAGTTTTGCCCATACCATTGGTACGGCTTATGGATATATTGTAAAAAAATATGATTTGATGAATAAATTATTGAATTCATTAAAAAATGATAAGGAAGATCGCAGACGTGTTATCTCATTATGGCAGGATAGCGAATTAGATACGGCTGTACTTCCTAGTTGTGTATGGAGTTCAGAATGGGATGTAACGGATGGAAAGTTAAATATTTGGGTACACCAAAGAAGTTGTGATGTTCCATTAGGATTGCCATTTAATGTTACTCAATATGCAGTTTTATTGATGATGGTTGCTCAGGTGACTGGACTTGAGCCAGGTACGATCGATTGGTCAATCAAAGATGCACATATTTATGTGAATCAAATTGATGGAATCAAAGAACAATTGAATCGTTATGAAACAAAAGGTTCATTGCCTGCACCTAAGTTGTGGTTGAATCCGGATATTCGAGATTTCTATGCGTTTGATCCAAAGAATGATGTGAAGCTGATTGGCTATGAGCACATGGGAAAAATTAGTTTCCCTTTAGTACAATAGGAGAATTATGAAATTAACATTGATTGCGGCGATTGGTAAAAATCGTGAATTAGGAAAAAACAATGATATGATTTGGCATTTGCCTCAGGATTTGAAGTTTTTTCGTAAGCAGACTTCGGGACATACAATTGTGATGGGAAGAAAAACATTTGAAAGTCTTCCAGGTATGTTACCTAAACGTCATCATGTCGTGATTTCGCGTTCGTGTTCAGATTTAGGTGAAGGCATTGAAATGTGTTCGAGTGTTGAAGAATTTATAAAGCGATACAAAGATGTGGATGATGAAATCTATTGTATTGGTGGAGGCATGATTTATAGTGAGATGTTAGCGCATGCAGATAAGCTAATCTTAACCGAGATTGATGCCCAAGCGGATGCCGAGGTTTATTTTCCTGAATTTGACAAGTCTTTGTATAAAAAAACAATACTATCTGATATTGAAGAGAATGGAATTCACTATCAACATGTTGAATATGCTTTAAAATAACCGTTTGCAGAGAATTTTTATGATTCTCTGCTTTTTTGTTTGGCAAAAATATTGTAAAATAAAACTAGGTTAGATACTATATAATCTTTTTGAAAGGAGGATCAACATGAGTGATACTTATTATGTAAAAACATTTGGAGGATTGGAAATCAAAAATGATAATGTAACCGTGAATATTGTCGAATTATTTGGAAAGCAGCTGGTGAATTTATTACAGGTCTTATTGTTTCACAGTGAAAAACCAGTTCAAAAAGATGAACTGATTGATATTCTTTGGCCGGAAAGTAAGAATCCATCTAGTGCATTAAAGTTCTCAATTTTTAGATTGCGTGCTGAATTGAATGAAATTGAATTTTTCAAAGACAAAGAAGTGATTGTAACGACAAGAAAAGGGTATATTTTAAATCCAAATTTAGATTGGAATATTGATTTTGTTGAATTGGAAAAGGCGTATAACCAAATCAACGATGGCTCTGAACTTTTAGACGAAAGAGAGTTTAAGACAGCTAGAAAGATCTTCACATTGTATCAAGGTCGTTTCTATGCATCACCAAGTCAATTGCATTGGATTTTACAAAAACAAGAAATCTTTAGACAGATGTATGTGAAAACGATGATGCGCACGTCTTGTTACTTATATACGCAAAAGCGTTATGATGAGATGATGCTTATGAATTATCAGGCGGTTTTAATTGAACCATTTAATGAAGGTTTACATTACTATTATATGAAGGGCTTAGTAGCTACACGTAATTATCGTGAAGCATTGAAGTATTATGATGAATTGAATGATATTTTCTTATCTGAATTAGGCACAGGTTTATCAAAACGCTTTAAACAATTGTACGATATCATCATTGCCGATCATGCCAAAGAAGAAAGTAAAGATATGGAAACAATCATGCGTGAGCTTTCAAGTCGTGATCAACAAAACCAAGGTTTCTTGTGTTCGTATGAAATTTTTAAGTATTTCTATGAATTGTTGTTGAAAATGTCTATTCGTAATGAACAAAATTATTATTTGATTATGTTACAATTCTCAGATGGTACTTTGGATTATGAAAAGATTGGTTTAGATTTTGATCGAGTTAAACGATTGGTAAGTTCTTGTTTAAGAAGTAATGACTTGTTTACTCGTACAAGTGAAACACAATTACTTCTTCTAGTGGATTGTCAAACTGAAGAGAATGCGCACTTGATCATTCAGCGTATTTCAAATAAGTTCTATAGTATTTTTAGAAAGAAGAATTATCGAATGAATTATTCTGTTCATAAGGCAGAATTAGATAGAAATAATTAGTAAAAAGAAAGATGTTGGTTGTATATGGATATAAACATGCTACAGAAAAGGTTACATAAATTATTGATCATCTCTGTCATGATGGTACTTTCAATACTTGTTATGGCATTCCTTTTCATTGACCATGGAGATGATAGTTTAAATCATGCGACATATACAACGATGAATCAGGAAATTGATTTATGTACACAACGTATTTCTTCACAAAAACACACAGACCTTGTTTTATTGAACACTTTGGCAAAGAGTCTATCAAATAATGCAGATATAGATTCTTCCTTGGTAGAAATGAAAAAAGAAAATGCCTTTACGTCTATTGTATATATTGATTCACAACAAGGTATGCATTTTGCGAATCCATCTGTACATGTTGAATATAGTGAATTATCAAAAGTGTTTAAAAATAAGGTGAATTCTGCTTTTTCGGGCAAGAAAAGTGCATTTATACGAAAACATAATGTGATCACAAAAGAGTTTGTGATCACATATATTGTACCTGTATATGATAGTTCTAAAAATGTGACAGGTGTATTAAGTGCCAGCAGTAGTTTAAAGCCCTATGCGGATCTTATGAAAAAATCCATTTATGGAGGAAATCTTTATATCACGGATTTGAAAGATTTTTATGGGATTCAAAAGGATGAAGAATCCAAAGATGTGTTGGCTGTTTTAAAAGGTATTGATCTATCTGAAAACATCAATGGTTTAATTGGTGTAAATGGTGATGAGCATGGAATCGTTGTCAAAGAGATGGGATTTGATGGTTGGTACTTATGTTATGTGAATTCCGCAAAATCATTGAATAATCCATTATATGTTATGTCGCGAGCAAACAATTATGTGTTGATGGTATTTGTGGTTGTTGTCATGATCTTATTGTGGATTGCCTATATGATGATGGTAAAAAATAATAAGGAAATGGAAAATTTAGCTTATAAAGATCAATTAACGGGTGCTGTATCCTTTACTCGATTCACAAAATTGGTCAGTATGTATGCTCAGCGCAACGTTAACTATTCCTTAGTATCTTTGAATATGCGTCGTTTTAAATTTATGAATGAAATTTTAGGCCGAGACAAATCGGATGATTTCTTATGTCGTGTCGTCTCATGTATTCAGCCAATGCTTAAAAAAGATGAAATCATTTGTCGAGACAGTGCGGATGTTTTCTATTTGTTGTTGACGGATACAAATGAGGATGAGGTGTCTAGACGAATTTATGATATGTTTACGAAAATTCGCCAGAATACTAAAGATTTTCGATATGAATATGAGTTCTGTTGTGGTGTTGTCAGTAATATAAAAGATCAGGAAACATATACTTTTGAGCAGATGCTAACAAATGTGATGTTTGCGTTAGCTCAATCCAAAGAAGTCTCTTCTGAAAATATTTGTTTCTTTGATGAAGAAGTACATAAGAAAAAAGAATTTGAAAACTTTATTGAATCAAATATGCAGCAGGCATTGGATTCACAACGTTTCGAGATGGTATTACAACCCAAAATGGATCTACAAACAAATTCAGTGATTGCAGCAGAGGCTCTTGTTCGTTGGCGCTTAGAGGATGGAACGTATTTACCTCCATCTAGTTTTGTAGATATATTTGAAAAGAATCGGTTTTGTTCAAAGCTTGATTTTTACATGTTGAAAAAGGCAATACTTCAAATTCGAGAATGGATAGATATGGGAATGGAACCTGTTAATATTTCAGTGAATCAATCCAAGATCGTGTTTTACCATGAAAACTATATATCTGAATTAAAATCATTGTTGGAAGAATATAATGTATCGGGTTCTTACATTACGTTAGAAGTATTAGAGAGCACAGTTATTGAAGATATTGATATGTTTAATTCTATTTTGACGGAAGTAAAAAAATTAGGTTTTTCTGTATCTTTGGATGATTTTGGTAGTGGATACTCTTCTTTGAATGTTTTATCAAAATTGCAGATTGATGAATTGAAAATTGATCGTATCTTCTTGCATACCAAATCAGAGGTTGATAATCAAAGGACAAAATGGATTTTGGAATCCATTATTGAAATCGCAAAAAAATCACAGATTCTAGTGGTCGTTGAAGGTGTGGAATCAAAGCAGGATGATCTATTTATTAAAAGTTTAGGTGCCGATGTAGGGCAAGGCTATTTCTATGGTCGTCCTCTTTCAATATCTGCATTTAATGATTTAATTGAGACAAAATAGGTGTATTATTAAATTAGTATGAAAAAGAATAAGATTATAAGTGAAGTCATTTGTATTTTGATGGTATTGACGCTTTTGTGTGGATGCCAAGATTCAAATAAATATCCTACAGAGGGTAAAGAAAGTCCTTCGCAAACAGAAGAGCAGGTTTTATGGCCAAGTTATGAACAGGCAAATGTTTTAAGTGATGGAAGTTTAGCATTTGTAGATTTAACTCATAAAGATGATGGGTATATTTGTGCAAGATTGCTTCAGGAAGTGACAGGAATCAAACTACAGATGCAAAAGGACGATAAAAAATATAATTATGATTTAAAGACAACCGATTTTACAACATTCCCTGTAAATATGGAGAATGGAACGTATACAATAAAAATTTTGCAACAAATTGAGGGAACAAGATATGCGATATGTGCTTCTACTTCCATGGAAGTCAATTTGACCAATGATCTTGCTCCTTATTTATATCCAAATCAGATTGTGGATTATACAATCGATTCATACGTATATAAAAAGTCTTTTGAGCTTGTAAAAGAAGATCGAGATGACTTAACTCGAATTGCACATTTATTTAAGTATGTAGTGGATACATTGGATTATGATGATCAAAAGGCTAAAGATGTCAGTGAAACTTTTGTTTTGCCAGATATTGATGGTTCTTTAAAAAGTCATAAAGGAATATGTTTTGACTATGCGGCAAGTCTAGCTGCTTTATGCAGAATTCAGGGAATTCCAGCAAAAGTTATCGTAGGCTGGACTGACATTGAATATCATGCCTGGGTTGAAATTTATTTGAAGGATAAAGGTTGGATCAATCCCAAAATCTATTTTAAGAAGGAAAAATGGAACCTTGTAGATCCAACATTTTCGGATTCGAAAAACTCGGATTATGAGGGAAAATATGATGAAGTGTATCACTATTAGGAGGCGTATGTATGTTATCGAATAAAGAAAAATTTATTTTTACTAGTGAATTGGCTTTAGCTATATCGAATGGACTACAAATTGAAGAAGGCTTAAAGATGTTGGCTGGTTTTGATGCGGGAGTAAGTCGTTGCGCAAAAAAACTGATGGATATCATGCAGGATGGTACTTCTTTTGTGGATGCACTAAAACAGTCGAATGATTTTGATGAATATATGATTCAAATGGTTGTTGTAGGGCAAAGTATCGGGAATCTAGATGTGGTTCTTAAAGAATTAAGTGTCTATTATGAAAGACAAAAAAAGTTAAATTATCAAATTCAAGATGCGATCACGTATCCTTTTGTATTGATATTAATGATGTTTGTGATTGTGGCGGCATTGATATTTAAAGTGTTTCCTATCTTTGAAAATATTTTAAGACAAATGTCGATGTCATTATCACTAATGCATACAGCTCGAATTCTAAGCTATATTGGTTTCTTTATTTTATTGACTATTCTAGTTTGTGGCGTTATTTTATATGTTTTATATAAAAAAAGTCCGAATAAGGCTTGGACTACAAAATTACCTTTCTTTTCAAAATTGAACTATCAAACTGAAATGACAAAATTCACATATATTCTTTCGTTGTTTGTATCAAGTGGATATTCTTTGATTGATGCGGTGGATGTTATCTTACAATCGATTGATCATCCTGTTTTAAAGGATAAAGTTGTTCATGTGAAAGAACGTATGTTAGAAGGTGAGAGTCTTTCAAAGGCCCTAGTAAATGAGGGGGTATATGATCAAGGTTATGGTGCTTTATTGATGGCAGCGGATGAAAGTGGTCATCAAGATGAAGTGTTAAAGACATTATCGAAGCACTATAAAGATGATCTAGAGAGAATGCTTTCAAGCTTTTTAAATCGTTTAGAACCAACTATGATAGCGGGTCTATCATTATTGGTAGGATTTGTTTTAATTTCAATTATGCTTCCTTTGATGAATGTCTTGCAGACGTTGGGGTAGCTATATGAAAATAAAGAACATATTGTTCTTTGTCTTGTTTTTAATATTGATATTACTTGGTTTTTCAAATATCAATAAGAGTACAGAGAATTTAGATATAGATCGCGTAAAGAACAGCTTGGATACGGCATTGATTACTTGTTATAGTGTGGAGGGTCGTTATCCTGAAAGTGTTCAATACTTAAGAAAAAACTATGGATTTACATATGATAAAAATAGTTATTTTATAACGTATGATTGGCAAGGGGATAATGTATATCCAAATATTTATGTGTATAGAAAGGGGACTGAATGATGAAAAATGCAGGTGTTTTCTTTTCTCTTTCTTTATTGTTCTTGTTTGTGGTGTGTTGTTTTATGTTGCTGAATATTCAAATCGAAGATTATACGATGCTTCAAAGACGCACAAAACATGATTTTGAAACATATACTCCTGTTTCTTATGTCACGAATAAGATTCATAGTTATGATGCCGAAGATGGAGTGTGTGTTCTTGTTGTGAATGATCGAAAGGTGATCAAGCTTTCGGATGCGAAAAGCGATACATATTTGTATAAATCAGGAACGAGTTTGATGGAACTTTGCGTTGTTAAGGATATGGAACCGGATTTAACGATGGGACAGCCGTTAATGACTTGTCATGATTTTGATGTAGAACAAGATACAAATACTATCTCGTGTAAAATCAATGGCGTTACTTTTTATGTAAATATAAGAAGTGAGGTGGCATCATGACAAAGAAGCCATTTTCATTCTTTTTAGAATTGTTGTTTGTCTTATTCTTCTTTTTGATCACATCTACAATTTTGATTGAAATCTATGCCAAGATGATGCAAATATCGCAAATGGATACATATCGTCAAGATGCGATGGTTATAGCGCAAAATCAAATTGAGTTAAGTGCTAGTGTGGGTGAATATTCGCAAGAGATGAATGATAATATATATGATGTTAAGATTTCAAATGTAAATAGGAATGAATATCGTATTCGTATTTATGTAAAGGAAAAGAAAGTATTAGATTATACATATTATCAAGAGGAGAATCACGAATGAAACAATCAAGAATAGGATTAGGTGTAGTTACAATGCTAAGCATATTTGTCGTTGTCTGTATGTGTGTATTAGTGTTGTTTTCATCAAATAAGGTATACCAAATTCATGAACAGACCAATCGTAGTTATGCATTTAAAAAGGCATATTATGAAGCTGAAATCAAAGCGCATAAATTGATTGATGAAAATCAAACGGATTTTTTAGTTCATGTAAAGGGTGATACATATTTAAAAGTAAAGGTGGAAGAAGACAAAATCGTTACTTTTAAAACGATTGTGAAAGGGGAATAAAATGGAAGTTGTTGAGATTTTAAAAAATGCTATAGACCAGAATGCTTCAGATATTTTTTTTGTGGCTGGAAGTCCATGTATGTTTAAAGTGGGACAACAGTTAGTTAAGGTTACGCAAGAGAAAATGATGCCAAATGATACAAAGGATATTGTGCAACAATTGTATGGTTTTGCCCCCTATTGTTCATATGAAAATTTTGTGGCAAATGGAGAAGATGATTTTTCTTTTTCTTTATCCCAGGTTGGTCGTTTCCGTGTGAATGTGTATCGTCAAAGAAACTCAGAAGCAGCTGTATTGCGTGTTGTTAATTTTGATCTGCCAAATCCAGAAGATTTAAATATTCCAGAATCTGTCTTAAATCTTTCAGATCGAAGAAAAGGGATTATCTTGGTGAGTGGTCCTGCGGGCAGTGGTAAAAGTACGACGTTAGCTTGTTTAATAGATCGCATGAATGAGACAAGAAGTTGTCATATTATTACGATTGAGGATCCAATTGAATTCTTGCATTCGCATAAAAAGTCAATTGTATCCCAACGAGAGGTATATCATGATACGGCAAGTTATTTAAATGCATTAAAATCGGCATTGCGTGAAGCACCTGAAGTTATTTTATTGGGTGAAATGCGTGATGAAGAAACAGTTTCGACAGCTCTTTCCGCG
>ENA-OWPF01003132-OWPF01003132.1-human-gut-metagenome-genome-assembly--contig:-NODE-3132-length-10426-cov-2.695111_pt1 | contig 10426 bp, 10 predicted proteins | sample MGYA00248261_ERZ651840 | MGnify/ENA primary metagenome ERZ651840 (study PRJEB26924, sample SAMEA4378268) | human gut metagenome | biome: human gut; feature: human-associated habitat; material: faeces...
GATATTGTCGTTTCTTTTTGGGCAATCTCAACCACATTGGCTTTCTTATCAAATAGAACAGCACGCGTACTTGTGGTTCCGTGGTCGATTGCTAAAATATATTTTTGCATAGAAAAATCTCCTTATATGTCTTATTTTAATCTTTTTGTAAGCCCTTTACAAGATTTCATAGACAAAAGAAAAGAGATGTCAAAAACATCTCTTAACTACGAAGTGTTGCATTGCAATCTTTTTGAATATGTTCAAGGATAGCTTCAAACACTTGGTTGATTTCTTCATCTTTTAATGTATGAGAATCCGACTGGAATGTGATCGATAACGCAACTGATTTTTCATCTTTACTTACGTGTTCACCTTCATAAACATCAAATACTTCTACATCACGAATGATCATTTCTTTATTGAAACGCCCCTGTTTATTGATTGTATCCACAACTTTTTGTACTGGCATTGTACGATCTAAAACGAATGCCAAGTCACGAGATACACTTGGATATTTTGAAACTGGAGTGAATTTGATTTTTGATTTCTTCACATCGATCAACGCATCAAAATCAAGTTCAGCCATCACAATATTCTTACCATATTGAGGATGAATATCACCTAATAATCCGACACAATCTTTTCCTAACATGATCTTAGCACTGCGATATGGATGGAAGTGTGTTGTGTCTAAATCATTTTCTACAAATGAAATTCTTTGAGATGCAATACCAATTTGTTCTAAGAAAGCTTCCACTAAACCTTTTAATGTATAGAAATCACTTGGTGTTACATCATTTGTCCAACGAGTTTGTTGCAAGTTTCCACTCATGGCGATGGCTAAATGCATCTTAGCTCCACTTACGCCAGCCACATCACTCAATTCAAAGACATTGACATCTTTAATATTACGAGCACGGTTATAAGAAACCAAATCTAATAAGCTTGGCAAAATGCTTGTACGAATATAGCGACGCTCTTCACTCATAGGACTCGCAAGTTCGATAGCTTCATCCGTATTGAAAATCGCATTATCTTTCTTTTCTGTACTGATCAAAGTATATGTTAAACAATCCTGTAAACCTTGACTACATAAGAATTGACGTGCCTGACGAGTCAATTGTTGTTTATAAGTCAACTTACCTTCTGTCATAGGCATAACAGGAAGTGTACTTGGTAAACGATCATAGCCTAACATACGAATGACTTCTTCACTTAGATCTGCCATACCTTCCATATCAGTTCTTGAACTTGGAATGTGGCAAGTAATCAAATCATTTGCTACTTCAGGTTTAAAGTCTAAGCGTGTAAATACATCGACAACTTCATCTAAGTTGAAGTCTGTACCTAAACGATTATTGATAGCTTCTAAAGTACAAGAAATAGATTTTGGTTCGTAAGGAACTTGTCCATATTGAACTGTTTCTTCAATACCTGTCGCATCCGCATATTCAATCAACAATTGAACAGCACGATCCAATGCTTTTTTACTAGCTAATGGCTCAATACCTTTTTGGTAGCGAACACTAGCTTCTGTAGAAAGATTTAAACGGCGTGCTGTATTACGAATCGCAACATGATCAAAAATAGCACATTCAATAATAATTGAATCTGTTGTATCTAAAATCTTAGAATCATCTCCACCCATAACACCGGCAATACCGATTGGTTTACCTTGGTTTGTGATGACAATATCTTCTGGTTGTAATTTATAAGTTACACCATCTAATGCCGTATATTCTTCATCAAAGCCATCGGCTACGACAATACTTTGGCTTGGCAATGACTTCGCATCATAGAAGTGCATTGGCTGTCCTGTTTCTAACATAACGATATTTGAAATATCGACAATATTATTGATTGATTTTACACCACTAGCTGCCAATAATTCTTTCATCCATTTTGGACTTTCTTTGATAGTTAAGTGGTTGATTACTTTTCCATAGAATAATGGACATTTTTCAGTTGTACTTTCAACATGCAAGTTACTAGGTGTACCCACATCACTAGCCCCTTCATATTCTGGAAGTTTAACTTCACGATTTAAGATGGCACCCGCTTCTTTTGCCATATTAAATGCAGCTAGACAATCATTACGATTTGGTGTTAAACCAATATCTAACACTTCATCATCTAAACCTAAATAGCCAAGTGGATCTGTATTTCCTACAGGCGCATCCGCAGGTAATACTTCAATACCATTCTTTTGATCATCATTTAAACTAGCTGGATCTACCCCTAGTTCTAGTAATGAACAGATCATACCATTACTTTCAACACCACGAATCACACCATTCTTGATTTCTCCACCGGGTAAAACAGCACCTGGTAGGGCAACGATTACGTTTTGTCCTGCAGCCACATTGGGTGCACCACACACAATATTGACAACTTCATTTCCAATATTGACAGTTGTACAGTGCAAGTGATCACTGTCTGGGTGTTCTGTGCAAGTTTCAACGTGCCCAATCACTAAATTTGTTCCTTGCGATAAATGTTCAATACCTTCTACTTCAAAACCAGCATCGGTAATGCGTTTTGCCATTTCTTCAATAGAAAGATCTTGTACATCCATAAATTGATTAAACCATTTTCTTGAAATACGCATATTTAAATCCTCCTACTCATAACGTTTGAATGTAGAATTGAATCGTTTATCATTTGTATAGAAATGACGAATATCATCAATACCATATTTCAACATCGCAACACGCTCAATACCTACACCAAAGGCGAAACCACTACATTTTTCTGGATCATATCCAGCCATCTTTAATACGTTTGGATGTACTTCTCCAGCACCTAAAATTTCGATCCATCCAGTACCTTTACATGTTGGACATCCTTTTCCGTTACAAATGTGACAAGAAACATCGACTTCTACGCTTGGCTCTGTAAATGGGAAGTAACTTGGTCTAAAACGAATCTGACGGTCTTGACCAAATAATTTTTTAGCCATGAATTCCAAAGTTCCCTTTAAGTCCGCTAAAGTGACCTTTTCTCCAATAACCAATCCTTCCATCTGCATGAACTGGTGAGAGTGAGTCGCATCATCATCATCACGACGGTATACCTTGCCTGGACATACGACTTTGATTGGTAAATTTGGTGCACTTTCTTCTAATACAACCATCTGAATGGCTGTTGTATGTGTTCTTAATAGACGATTTGGATCAATATATAAAGAGTCCTGCATATCACGTGCTGGGTGATCCTTAGGAATATTGGCTCTTTCGAAACAATATTCATCATCAACAATATCGTCCCCTTCAATAACCTGATATCCTAAACCAATGAATAGATCTTCTAGTTCTTGGCGTACCAAATTTAATGGGTGCGCATTTCCTAGTTCTGGTTTACGACCTGGCAATGTAATATCGATCTTTTCAGATTCGATCTTTTTTTGCATTTCTAAAGCCGCCAATTGTTCTTTCTTTTCTTCAATCATCTTAGAAAGATCTTGTTTCAACTGGTTGACCTTTTGTCCAAAGATAGGTTTTTCTTCTTTCGACAAATCCTTCATGCCCTTCATCAACTCTTGAACAGGTCCTTTTTTACCTAGATACAAGACACGTAAATCATTCAATGAAGATGAATCTTTGACATCTTGAATTTTTTGTGTAGCTTCCTGCAAAAGCTCTTCAATTGTTTTCATGTTGTTCTTCCTTTCCCTAAAAACAAAAAAAAGACGACGCAAGAACGACTACTGCCGCGTTACCATCTTGCTTCGTCTTGATAGACACACTTAATTAACCATGATAACCGTATGAAACGGAAGAGGTTTTAACTCTTACTCAAAGGTGAATTCACTATCCCTACTTATATAAACCTTTCACCAATTGGTTCACTCTCTTTTCTAAGCGTTAAATAGCTACTATGTCTTCTCATTGCTTTAACATTTCAAATTATATCGAAGTCCATGTTTTTTTTCAAGCCGAAGTATGGTAATATTTTTTTATGATTCAATCTGTAAACAATAAGAAAATAAAAGAATACGCCAAACTGATTCAAAAAAAAGAAAGAGATAAGACAAATCTATTTCTAGTCGAAGGCGAACATATGGTGAAAGAAGCATTTAACGCAAATGCTCTACAAGAATTATTTATCCTTGAAGGCAAAGAATGTCCAGTAGAATTTAACTATGAAACAGTTACGCAACAAGTATTAAACAAATTGTCAAACCAGAATTCAAATTCAAAGATGATTGGTGTATGTAAAAAACTAAACTTAAAACCAGAAAAAGAAGAAAGCATTCTATTACTAGATAATGTACAAGATCCAGGAAATGTAGGTACGATTTTAAGAACCGCTCATTCTTTTGGCATTGACTGCATTTATATGTCAAAGGGTTGTGCCGATATCTACAATCCAAAAACGATTCAGTCCAGTCAAGGAGCCTTATTCTATATTCCTGTTATCCAAACGGATTTAGTAGAAGAAATTAAAAAGCTTCAAGAAAGAAATATTGAAGTGTATGCCACAGCTTTACATGACAATCACAAGGATCTTCAAGATATTAAACCAAGTGAAAAATACGCAATTCTAGTTGGTAATGAAGGTCAGGGTGTTCGTAAGGAATTAATTGATTTAAGTGATCACATTGTCAAAATTGAAATGGAAACATTTGAAAGTTTAAACGTGGCCATTGCCACATCCATTTGTATGTATACATTTAAATACGCAAAAAGGTAGCACTAGCTACCTTTTCATTTTTCTCCAGACAATCAATGAATACACAGAACATATAATTTCTGTAACGACAAAGGCATACCAACCCATGTTAATGCCAAAACACTTCATCAATCCATATGTCAATGGAATCAAGATGACTAGTTGTCTAGCCAAAGTGATAACTAACGAAGTATTTGCCTTATTTAAAGCTTGGAATGCTGCACAAAGTACCATACTGATGCCGGCAAACACAAAGCTTAAGCTAATGATTTTTAATGCCGGAACACCAAACGCATACATTTCATCATTGGCACTAAACATTGATAATAATTGTTTTGGGAACAACTGAAATACAATGGTTCCTACAACCATAATAGAAATGGATAAAACCATTGAAAAGCTGATGGCTTCAAACGCACGATCTTTTCTTTTAGCTCCATTGTTGTAGGCAACAATCGGAATTAAGGCATTGGTAATTCCTAGTACGGCCATATTCAAGAAATTTTGTAGCTTATAATACACGCTAAATGCACTAATAGCCATAGCCGAGATTGGGGCTAGTATCATATTCATAAAGACTGTCATAAAACTTAATACCGACTGCATCAAAATAGCGGGCACACCTACTTTATAGATGCGAGCTAAAATGTCTGTAGAAAAGCTAAAGTTAGACACTTTTATTTCTAATGCATCAATCTTTTTCTTTGTGATCCAATAGCCAATCATCATGCCACAAAATTGACCAATAACAGTCGCAATGGCAGCTCCTGTTACACCCATTCTAGGTAGACCAAACCATCCAAAAATCAAGATTGGATCGAAGATGATATTGATGATGGCTCCTGCTCCTTGCATGACCATGTTGTAGATGGCATTTCCGGTTGCCTGCATAATTCTTTCAAAGATGATTTGTACAAAGACACTGAAAGAAAACATCGTACAAATACGAATATATGTATTGGCTAAACCAAGGATTTGAGCATCCCTAGTAAACCAAGATAAGAATATATTAGAAAATAGTAGGCCTAAAACCAAGAAGACAAGTCCATTTAAAAATCCTAATAGGATTCCATGCATCATTGTATTATTCGCATAATCAAATTTCTTTTCACCCAAATAACGAGCAAGTAGTGTATTAAATCCAACGGCTGTACCACAGGCAATCGCAACTATAATAGTTTGTACCGGATAACATAAAGATACTGCGGTTAGTGCATCACTAGAAATCTTGGCAACAAAGATACTGTCGACAATATTATATAAAGCCTGAATCACCATGGAGATGATAATAGGCAAGCTCATGGAAATCACTAGCTTTTTGATTTCCATATGTTCCATTTTGTTCATTTAAAAATACCTCCCCCATGTTTTGGCAGTTTCATAGGGGATACCAAAACGCTAAAATAAATTAATATATTTTTTCTATTTTGTCAAACCAAGTACCGATTCACCAATTAAATCCGTTGGTTTTGACAATCCAAAGTTATCTAAAATACTTGCACCAAGAACACCAAATGAAGATGAATCTGACAACATTCCATACTCTTTCATACTTGGTGAATACATTAAACATGGAACACACTCTCTAGTATGATCGGTTCCTTTATAAGTTGGATCATTTCCATGATCAGCCGTAATGATCAATAGTGTATCTGAATCAATAACACCAAGTAACTGACCTAATAAGGCATCAAAATCTTCAAGCTCATCCGCATAGCCAGAAACATTTCTTCGATGGCCCCACTTGGCATCAAAATCCACAAGGTTCGTGAATAATAAGCCTGTAAAATCGGATTGCACTTCTTCAATGGTTTGAAGCATTCCCTCATGACTTGAAGTTGAGTGAATACTTTTTGTAATACCACACCCATTAAAAATGTCACGGATCTTACCAATGCCAATCACATCCAATGAATGAGATTTTAACACATCTAAAACTGTTTCACTTGATGGAGACAAGGCATAGTCATGTCGATTACTTGTACGTGTAAAGTGTCCAACCGAATCTCCAATATAAGGACGTGCAATGACTCTTCCTACTTTATATTCTGGTTTTAAAGTGAGTTCTCGAGCTATTTGACAAACACGATATAGTTCATCTAATCCCGTCACTTCTTCATGTCCACATATTTGTAGAACACTGTCGGCCGATGTATAAAGAATCAATTTCTTTCCATTTGATTGAATCTCTTCCATAGCCAATTCATCTAAGATTTCTGTTCCACTTGCACTTTTATTTCCAATAAAGACATGGCCGGTTAATCTTTCTAATTCAGATACTAATTCATCCGGAAAACCATGTTCAGTAAATGTTTTAAATGGTTTTGTCGTATGAATCCCCATCATTTCCCAATGTCCTGTCATTGTGTCCTTTGAACAACTGGCCTCATGCATCTTAAGGGCATAACCCATACTTTGTTTAGATTTACTATTTGGATGTAAATTTCCTAAACCTAGTTTATACAGATTCTCTATCTTTAAATTTGGTCGATATTCTAAGATATGTCCAAATGTATCGGCCCCAAAATCATTGAAGTCTTTGGCATCTGTCGCTTGTCCAATCCCAAAAGAATCAACGACGACACAAACTATCTTTTTATATTTCATAAGCAAATTGCACTTTCTAAGGCAAGCTTAATCATTTCATTAAAGGATGTTTGTCTTTCTTCGGCACTTAAATGCTCATTGGTACATAAAGAATCCGATACAGTTAATAGACAAGCCGCCTTTTTATTTAATACCTTCGCATTGTGGAATAGGGCAAAACTTTCCATTTCCACACAAAGTGCATCGTATTCTTCAATCATTTTTTCTGGTTGTTCTAAATCTTTTTCATAATAGAACACATCACTTGAATGTGTATTTGTCAAAACAACAGGAATTGAAACTTCTTGACTTACACTTTCAATCAATGTATTTAAATCTTTATCTGGGTACTGCATAGTATCTGTATCGCCACTTTGTGCTAGTGCATAAGTTGATTCTGAATAAGATCCTTTGACTAAAGCGACAGATTTCATTGGTAGTCTTTCAGAATAACTTCCTGTACTGCCTACTCGTATAATGGCATCTACATCATAGAATTTAAATAACTCATACGAATAGATTCCCATACTCGCCATTCCCATACCGCTTCCCATGACAGATACACAGTGTCCTTTATACATTCCTGTATATCCAAGCATGCCTCGTACGTCATTAAACAAAACAGGATTTTCTAAAAAATTCTCGGCAATCAATTTGGCTCTTAAAGGATCGCCTGGCATTAAAACAACTTTTGCGACATCTTCTATATTTGCGTTATTGTGTGCTGTTGACATAATTTCCTCCTAAAAATAAAGACCAGGCGAAGCTGGTCTTTCAATCTTAATATTGTCCTGGGTTATACTTAAATGCGTTAGGTACAACATGATTTGGATCATACTTCTCTAAAATTTTACCATATCTTTCTCGAAAATCATTATCGATTTCTAATTGTGGAATTACCTTTGTTCCCTCTTCAAAGAAGTGCTTTGATCCACGTCCCATTTCTTGTCCACGTCTAGTGTGTTTATCCAAGGCGATATCTGGAACTTCCATGATCTTTCCCATGGCAGCTTCTTTAATAATAATATTCTTTAAATAATCACTTGAACGATCTTTTGTACTTGCACAAAGTAAACGAATCGCATGAATAAAATACATTGGCTGATCTCCATCATCATACGCATACGATTTACGTACTTCATTTAATGTGTTGACTTGTACAGCAGCTTGTAAATTTCCAAAGCCAATGTCTTCTACTGAAATTGTTAGTAATCGACGCCATAGCTTATCTAAAAACAAAGGTCCTGTGATATATAATTCATAAGCAGCTTGGCATGCTTCTTCTACCTTATTGCGTCGAATGCTTTTTTGAAGTGTAGAAATCACTTCATCTGCGGCTAAGCCATTTCTCGTTTTTGCGGCAGCCCAAATATTATATGACATATTCTCTTACACTCACTTTCCATTAATATTGTTCTGAACTATATTTGAATGCATTCTCAACAACATGATCTGGATCATATGTTTCAAGAATCTTTCCATAGCGTTCACGATAATCATTATCGATTTCTAATTGTGGAATCACTTTTGTGGCTTCTTCAAAGAAGTGTTTCGATCCACGTCCCATCTCTTGTCCACGTTTTGTGTGTTTATCCAATGCGATATCTGGTACTTCCACCACTTTTCCCATGGCAGATTCTTTAATAATGATATTCTTTAAATAATCACTTGAACGATCCTTTGTACATGCACAAAGCACGCGAATCGCATGGATAAAATACATTGGTTGATCCCCATCATTGTATGGGAAGTTTTTACGCATCTGATCAAGTGCATGAATTAAAACTGGAACATTTAAATCTCCAAATCCAACGTCTTCAACTGCAATCGTTTCTAGACGAGACCACATTTTGTCTAAAAAGACAGGTCCTGAAGTATATAATTCATAGGCTGCTTGACAAGCTTCTTCTACTTTTGCACGACGAATATATTTCTGCAATGAAGATTGTACTTCGTCGGATGCAAAGCCATTCTTTGTCTGAATGTCTGCCCAAATAGTCATTTTATTTGCCTCTACTTTCTATTAATAAAATTATTTCTTGAATCAAAGTCTTTATTGTTTCTGCTGACATAAGTTGATCTTCCGCATGAGCCATCAACATTGTGATTTGTGGTTCTTGCGTATTCATTTCCTGCTGTAACAATTGAAGATGGGCTTCGTGGGCTTGGGAAAAACTTTCATCTCCATTTGACATTGATTGTTCGTAAGCTGTTTGATCGTTTTCACGATAATATTTAAGAGCTTCTAAATAATTTGACTTTGCCATACCAGCATATGTAATAACTTGCATAGCAACTTGTGATATTTGTTCAACGTTAGCCATATTACCCCAATAATTTTTTTGCCATTTCAATAGCAGCAACTCCATCTGCCATTGCGTATACTCTAGGTTCAATACTAGCAACTGGAATATTTAATTGTTGATGAATTGAATCAACCGCAAAAACCAATTGAGGACCTACTAAGCATACATCCCATTTACCCACTTCATTTTTGATTGAAGCATTTGCGACTGCACTTACTTCAATATCTTCACCTGTTTTTTCGGCAACATCTCTAATTTTTTTAACAAGAATTGAACTTGACATTCCTGCATTACAGCATAACAATATTTTCATTTTGATTTCCTCTTTCTATTTTAATTCTGGCCAATACGCTTTATTCGCCTCAATAAAATCGTCTAAAATTTTTCTTGCCACATTGGCATTTGGAACACACTTATTTAAAGTTAATGCCTGCAGCATTTTTAAGTAGCTATGCTCTTCATAAGCATCGACTACAAGTTTTTCACAATTGACTTGTTGTTCCATTAATCCCTTTTGGAAATGTGGAATTTCACCTACAGTCAATGGCTCATATCCATCTTTTCCAACAATACATGGAATTTCAACCATGGCATCGTTTTCAAAGTTAGAAATCGCTCCATTATTTGGAACAATCAACAACATTCTTTCGTGTGTATTAAAAGCTAAGGCCGTTGCTAGATCCACAATAAATTCAGCATGGATACCGATTTGTAGTGTTGTATCCTTTGCGGTACCTACTTTTTCAATACGAGCACATTCACCAAATACACGTTTTTCTCTTGTATCCACAACTTGATCAGCACGAGTATAATTTGGATCTGTATGTGCCACCATATCATCTCCAAATAAATAGTATTGGAAATATGAATTTGGACACATT
>ENA-OWPF01003138-OWPF01003138.1-human-gut-metagenome-genome-assembly--contig:-NODE-3138-length-10408-cov-6.380083_pt1 | contig 10408 bp, 10 predicted proteins | sample MGYA00248261_ERZ651840 | MGnify/ENA primary metagenome ERZ651840 (study PRJEB26924, sample SAMEA4378268) | human gut metagenome | biome: human gut; feature: human-associated habitat; material: faeces...
GATTAGAAGAGGATGTTGAGAAATATAGAAAAGATTATTTATATTATTTTGATGAATATTCAAAGTTAAGGGATAAAGATTTTAATAGAACGTTAGAAGAAATTAATAATTTAAAGAAAAATTCTTTAATGCATAATGCTAGAGGAGCTGGTAGAAAAGCTAAGTTTACTGATGATCAGGTTGATGATATAAGAAGGCTTAGGGAAGATGGAAATACTATAAAAGAGATAGCTAATAGATATAATTGTTCTGTTGGATTGATTCATAAATTAATAAATGAAAATTAGACTAGTAGTGATACTGGTCTATTATTATGCTACAATTAACACTATAAACACAAAGGGAGTTGATGGAGTGAATAAGGAACAATTCAATAACTTAGGTACATTGGAGCAGATAGAGTATATTAATAGTCAATTAGATACTTTGAGCTTAACAAAGGTATGCCAAAACATTGGAATAGATAGAAGTACAGTAAGGAAGAGGTTTAAATCAAAAGGCTGGGAGTTAGTAGATAATAGATACATTAATACAGACAATTCAACAACTACATCAAATACAAAGAACACAACTAACACAAAGGTAAATAATAAGAGTAATAAATCAAATGATATAAAGATACTAGAGGATAAAATAAACAGCTTAGAAGCTCAAATAAAAGGTATTATGGATATAATAAATACAAATAATACTATTAACACAGTAGATACATCAGAGCTTAAGAAATATGAGGGAACTACAGTATCAAGAAACTATCGTATTAATGAAGAAGTACAAAAGGAATTTAAGCTACTTTGTAATAAGTTTACATCTGGAACAGTTTACACAGTAACAGATATAATAAGTCTAGCACTAGAGGACTTTATAAATAAACACAAATAAAAATACAATTAACACAAGTCATATCAATAGGTATGGCTTTTTTTTATTTCAAAAATATAAAAGGGTTGCCATGTGGTTTTACGTAAAAAATAAAAAAAATTTAATTTGAACTTTTACGTTGAACAATTGATTTGTATATATTTACTTTGTGATACAAAATGCAGGAGGTTAAAAGGCATGGAGGTAAAATACAATTCAACAAAACAAGCAAGAGAAAACGAGATACAAGACCTATGGTCAGTAATAGGAACAGAAAATTTGGAGAGTAACAACTTCTTAGGAATACTAGGAGATACACAGGAGCATTTGGCAATAATAGAGTTCCTATGTAGTGTAATACCAAACCTATTGGATAGCGATATTATACAGTTATGTTTATTATCTAATCTAATAATTGAGTATAACTACCTAAATAGCCAAATGGAAGGTTTAAAAGATGATTTACAGATGTATATTAGAACCATGAAAATCAAAAATGAAGTTGCAACTAAGATTGATAGTATATGTAGGAATTACGGACTAACACCATCTACCAGAGCAAAAGTTACACCAATATTTAAAGATGAAGTGGAGGATGAGTAAATGGTTGTTATAAAACAAGCTAAGAGAAATAGAAGTGGCAAGCAAGATAAATTTAAAGATGACCCTTTAATTCAGCTTATGAAGAGTATAGGAATTGAATTTGATGAAGAAGGTCGTATAACACATAATCCTTTAAGTTATAGCTGGAAAGACAGAAAAGAAGGAAATTAATAATCAAAAAATTCTATAAGAAATTTACTTTAAATTTTACACTTGGGATTTTAACTGTCTATAATTACTTAGAATAAATTCAATATGACTTTATTTTACCTTGCAAATCCTTTGGAGTACCTAAATCAACAACTGAAAAGCAAGGTTTGGAACTATAAATAAATTATCATTAAGAAGGTATTGGAGCTATTCTGACACCTTAAAAAATACTAGAAAGGTGACACAATATGAATTTAGAAAACTTAACAAAAGAACAAATAAAACATTTAAAGAATATGTCTAAATTTTGCTAATCTAATGAGAGTGATTTTAGGACTAGAGTAAGTATAAGGATACTTACACCTATACAAGATGTAGCATTAAACACTTGTTTGGATGTTAAAGCATACGTGACAGAGTATAAAGAGTATGCAAGTAAATCGCTAAAAATGTGGTTTCCTCATTGGTCGGATGATAGAGTTCTTGAAGAAGTTAATAACATAAGAACTAAGAATACTATCAACATGAACAGATTAATTAGAGAAATGTATTACTTAAATAATGTATTAAATAAATAAGAAGCTGGAGCAATCCAGCTTTTTTATTACAAGGTCGACAACTCGATCCATTTTTAGAATTCAAAATATAGGAGGTAAAAACCAATGACAAAATCAGAATTAATAAAAGCAAGGTGCACAGTAGAACAAAAACAATATATAGAAAAATTCATGTACAAAAATAAGTATAGAAGTCTATCAGAAGCAATTAGAGCTATTATAAATAATCATATGATAGTTAATCCAATGTTACCAGCTGGAGATGCTACAGATGCACCATAAACCGTTAGTATATCTTAGAGAAATTGATTTTACAGACTTAAGCTATTATAAAAGTAAAAAATATGGTATTTCGAGGGCTATATATCAATATGTAGGCTTTACTGATGAAGGATTAACAAAAAGAACCGCAAAGTGGAGTAATACAAATTTAAACCATAGAAATAATAAAAAAACTAAATTCCTTAGAGGATTAATGAAGATGTATAAATTTAAAAATAGGAGTGAACTTAATAATTTCCTCCTAAAGCACACAATAGTATTAAAAGAATTTGATATTAAGAAAGAAGCTCGAAAATTTGAAAGTACAATGATAAGCATTAATATGCAAGAAGATGCGAAAAACAAACATATCATATGTCTTAACGAAAGAGATGCAGAATTAAGTGTAAAAGAAATCAATGAACTTGCGAAGAGTTTTAAAAACAAGGAAGTTATAGCAAAACTTAGAGAAAAACTTGAAAAAGAAGCTCAAAAAGCTAAATAAAATTAATATTTTATTAGATAGCTAAAATAGTGATAAAATAAAGCCATGAGAGCCATTTTAAGAGGTTTTAAGCTTCTTAATGATGTTTTATAATTACTATAATAAAGCAACTAGATGTGGTATTCATTCAAACGATACGATAATTTACAAAAATATCTAAATTGTGATAAAATTAAAAAAGAACCTGCGTAAAGAGTGTTGGTAGCACTCAAGAGGTTCTTTATATTCAAGGTAGTTCCATAGGGAACAACTCTATCTCAAACTATTTAATTTATGGGTTCATTATACTAAATAATATAACCATTTTCAATAGATTTATACTAAATTGTATATATAGAATTGAATTAAATAGAGAGTTAATACCTTAGGAGCTACCTATCAACTAAAGAATAGGAGCAAATAAGAAAATGAAAATTGGAAACTTAAAACATGGACAAACATTAAAAAATATAAAAGAACTTTGTGAAGTATTAAAGATACCTTACAAAGACAGTACGGACAGTAGAAAAGCAATATTTAAAGACTTAGATAGATATTGTAAATATCACAAAGAAGGTAGAAAAATTGTAATAGATGAAATATTCCAAAAGGAGCAACCAAAAGTGGATAATAGAAAAAATAATAAAGGTGGAAATAATGTAATTTACGCCAATGATATAGAGTTTATAATATTAGATATGATTAATAGAACACCTAATAGCATAAAAGAAAAAGGCGTAATAGGCTACTCTAAAAGCTGTTTATATGAGCAATTAGGTTTAGTCAATAAGAACTATAAACCTACTAAAGATAAGGTATTACAGCTATCAGATATATTAAGCATACCTTCACAGTCAATAAATGAATGCTACAATGTAACCAATAGTAAGCTTTGGAATACGGTTAAAAGTGCATTAAACCATATGAGAAATAGAGCATTATTAAATTGGGAACTATCTTATAATTTAGTTCTTAAAGATGAAGATAGTAAAAATGGATTTAGTTTAATAGTGGCTGATACTGATATAAAAGAAGATGTAAGAAGCTGTGAACTTAAAGCATTAAAAGAAATGAATATCTCTACTAAATCAAAAGTATTAAAGCTTAAGAAGTGGGAGGAATTCAAAAATATAGTAACATACCATCTAAAAGATATATATCCAAACTTAGAGTACTACTTTGAAAGTGTAGCTATATACTTTAAGATTGAGGAAATAACTAAGGAATTAGAACTAATAGAGCAATTAAACTCTAAAGAAATTAAATACAAACTTAATGAAAATATATCAGATGGATTAGATAGAACTTATACCAATAGACAAAATAACTCTAAGGTAAGCATCAAAGAAAAAACAAAGGTTACTACTTATGATAACTTTAAAGTTTCAAAAGAATATGTACCTCAAATGAAAACTATAAAAAATACTATAGTAGATTTAAAGGCTGATGCTATAGATTTCAACTTTGACTATGACGGTAAAAAAACAATGAGCCAAAAGCAATTTTGGGAAACTCAATACCAACTATCAGAACAACAACAAATAACTAATAGCACAAATGAAACTAAAGAGCAATTAAGCATATTTACTGTAGGTTACTACAATTGTGAGATTGAAGAACCAACGGAGCTTATAGTTGATGAAGGGCATATAGATTTCTATAAATACTATCTATAAAAGGTTACAGCATAATAACTGTAGCCTTTTATTATGCCTATAAATACTATCTATAATTAGAAACCGACTAAAATTAAAATATATTATATAAAGACTAAAACCTTATTTATATAATATATTTTAATTTTAGTCGGTTTTATAATATCTATATATAAAAAATAGTGTGTGAGCTTTAGCGAAAACAAACACAAACCTTTAGGTTTAGGTTATATTGTCTAACCTACTTCATCAGCTAATATATTGCATTACGTTGAACTCACAAAGGCAACAGCATTATAAGTTATGAAAGTATATATGTTATAAAGCTGATTGCAATAAACCACTATTTATTTACTTATCATAGTTTTAATAGCTTTTAGTAAGAAGTAAAGTATGTCCGTTGTTCTAATTGCAATAAGTAAGAAAAATACACTAATAACAGATAGGCACTTAGACCGTTTTAAATTAGCTTTGAGTGTCTTTTGCTCAAATGGAATTTAAATAAGTGTCTAATGTGCAAATCCAAACGAAGTGCGGAAGGGTGAGTTAGACAATAAAGCATATATAATCAACTTTAAAGCTTTTAGAAAACTTTATAAACCTAATATATCTTTAAGCTAGCTATTAAACCTTAAGAAACCATAAAAAATCCATAACACTAGAGTTATATTACTTATACAAAATATTATTAGTTGAACTTTAGAGTAAATATATAACACAACCTTATAAAATAGTTATACTTGGAGCATTAACAATTCAATTTGTTTCTAGACTAAATGATAATATACTTCATTACATTTTTAAGACATACTGAACCACTTCTTGTTTGGTGTATGATATTTTATCTTTATAAACCCAACAAGTAAGAGGTATTAGTTAAGAGTAAGCATACATATCATGCTATAGTTACAATAGTTGATGCGCATAGAGATTATTCTTTTCTTGGGTTTTAGTGAAACTCTAGGCTCTTTTATTTTATAAAAAATACTTAAATGTCAACTAGACATTAGACTATCAAATTCCTTAATAGTAAAAAAATATATACAAAATAAAAGGTAAAACGACTTTTTTGTAGAATTAATTTTTTAAGACTTTCTGATTACAAAACCGAAAAAAGTCACCAAACATTGACTAAAGTAGTTGAAATACTTATGTTAAAAGAACTTTGATTACTTTTTTGAAAATGTATTTGGAAGGTCTATTAGTAATATTTTTTACTTAAATATATAAAGGGGTAGGTATAAATTATGAATCTAAAGAAAATAGGAGCAATACTAACAATAGGAGGAATGGTAATTTCAGGATCATATGCTACATTATCATATGCTGATAATGAGATCGGACATGGATCAGAGATAATTACAGAACAAGTTACAAGAAAAATAACATCAGGAAATTATGATTGAGGTTATTGGATAAGGGGAAAAAGTGATAGTAATAAAGTAGTATCAAAGTATAAGCATTATACTGCTAGTAAATGGAGAGCATCAACTACAAATGGTACTGGTAGTTATCATGATGGGGGTTGGAAAACTCCTGATAAAAATGATAATAGATCACTTTCTGTATCAGAGAAATTAACTTGGACAAGTAGTGGAGTTAACAAAGCAAATTATGATTATCAAAAATAACAAATATGAAGGTAATACTATATAAATAGTATTACCTTTTTTAGGAGATATAACAATATGAAGAAAATTATATATATACTATTCACAATACAAATTTTTATTTTTTCTTTAATAGGTTTTAATGTAATAAAAGACAATGAATTTAATAATATTTTTTATAATAACACAACTAGTATAGTTGTAGAATTTAAAGATGAATATGACCCCAAATTTAAATATAGTGAATGGATAGGTAATATATCAGAAAAAAATAATGTTGCAATATCAAAATATGTATTTAACTCGAATAATAAAATTACAATTTATACTACTGATGTAGACCTATTAAGTAGTAAAATAGATCTAGAGTATGGTAATTTTCCAGAAAAAGGAACAAATCAATTTATTAGTAATGTAAAAAATAGCACTAATGATCAAAGTGGAAAATTCAATACATTAGATGAAAATACTGAAATAATAATTAAGGAATTAAATAGCACTGTTTATTTAGGTAGTAGTGAAATTTTACATATATCAACAATTGACCCTATAAAAATAGATAATATACTAGATGATTTCAGCGATAAAGCTGAAAATACAAGATTAGATGAAACATATGAAAATTTAAATATATATGTGTCTCCAATATTATGTAAAAGCTTATTATTAGTATTTTTGTGTTTCATATTAACATTAATTCATTATGCAATTAATAGATCAAAGGAAGTTGTAATTTTAACAATACATGGATTTACTAAAAAAGATTTGATAATAAAGCTTTGTAAGGATTTATTATTTATTATAGGTATTTCTACAATTACAGGATATTTTGTATTTTTAATTTATATAAATAAGTATAATATGATATTAAAAATATCATATTATTATATTTTACTTTCAATACTATTAATAGTTCTAAATATGATAGTATTTATAATTATTATTCGTTTGTATATTAAAAATTTAGATTACATAAAAATTATTAAAGGTAAAAAATCATATACATTAATAAACTTTATGAATGTAGGGTTAAAATTTATTTTTATATTGTTTTTAGTTATTTCGGTAACGGATATCAGTAACTCTTTAAATGAATTATCTACAAAGCTTGATAATATAAGTCACTGGAAAAAGACAAATAATCTGTATAGAATAAATGTAACATATACTGGAGAAGAAAGCTTATCTAAAGGAGAGTATAATAAAAATAAAAAATCAAAATTATTTTATGATGAAATTGTAAAAGAAAATAATGCATTTATTGTAGATGCAACTAATTATGGAAAAGATAATTCTGAAGGCGATTATTATTATAATTTAAACACACAGAACTCTTTACCAGAAGTTGTTCCTGGAGGAAAGAGTATATTAGTGAATGAAAACTATTTAAAATATAATTTTACAAAAACTAAGTATGAATCAATAAAAGACAAAGTCAATTACAATGAAAATGTACTAAATATATTAGTTCCAGAAGAATTAAAAAAATATGAAAATGAAATATATGAAAATTATCTTTATGATTTTTATATGAAAAAGGTAGAAATTGAAAATTTATATAATGAATCCTTAAATTTACCAATGAATACAAGCAAAGAAAGTGATTTTAAAGTCAATATAATATATATAGATAATAATCAAGGTTATTTTACATATAATTCATCTATTGGAGAGGATAATGAATATAAAGTATATAATCCAATAGTTGTATTGGATACAGGCAATTTACAAGATTCATATTATTATTCATATTTAACAAGATGTGTATATTATTATTCAGATAGTGAAGACCCTTTTTATGATATACTACCAAGTATAAAAAAATTCAACTTAGAATCATCTATACAAAGCGTAATTTCTGTATATGATGAAAATGGTTCTTATATAAATGCATTAGAGAAAAATATATACAATGAAATTTTAATAATGGCAATATTATTTATTTCAAATATAATGTTAACTTATGGATTTATAAGAAGTTATTATGAAAAAAATAAATATAGACAATATTTAAAAAGATTGTTTGGGTATTCTATATTAAATATAAACTCGAGTATAATATCTACTATTATACTATTAAATATAGCTCCAATTATTATTACTAAAATAAATTATTTAACAATAATAATTATTGCTATAAACATTATAATAGAAATTATACTTACAATGATTTTTAGCTATTTCTTATCTAATAAAAGCTTTAATGAAATAATAAAAGGGGAGCATTAATTATGATAACATTAAATAATATTAGCAAAAAATATAATGAAAAAAATATAGTTCGTAATTTTAATTTGAAGATAAATAAAGGAGAATTTATTTCAATTGTAGGAGAGAGCGGATCAGGGAAAACTACATTACTCAATATAATTGGACTACTAGAAAAGCAAACGTCAGGAGATATTGTAGTTATGGGAATAAAAAATCCAACCAGTAAAGAATTAACGAAATTACAAAGAGAGTTTTATGGCTATGTATTTCAAAATTATGCTCTAATAGAAGAAGATAGTGTTCAAACAAATCTTAAGTTAGCATTAAAGTATAATAAAGTTATAGACAAACAAGCTGAAATAAATAGAGCTCTTAAATTAGTAGGATTAGAAGGATATAATAAAAAGAAAGTTTTTGAACTTAGTGGTGGGGAACAACAAAGATTAGCGCTAGCTCGTATAATGTTAAAAAAGTGTGAAATTATTTTAGCAGATGAACCTACTGGAAATTTAGATAATAAAAATAGAGATATAGTTTTTAATATACTGAAGGACTTAAATAAACAAGGAAAGACAATAGTAATAGTTACACATGATAATTATATAGCTAATAAATGTGATAAAATTATAAAATTATAGGAAAATAGAACTGGGTGAACTATTGAAGTCATTAGATTAATAAAATAAAGCACCTTAAAAATAGGGTGCTTTTGTTATGTTCAAACAAACATTTGTTTTCGTGAACATTTAAAAATGAACAATTTAGAATTAAAAAGTGGCTTGAAACCTAGAAAAATATAAAAAAACTATTCACGAAATTATTGACACCTTTTCGTGAACAGTATATACTTATATCATAATCAAATAACGAGAGGATGGAAATTAAAATGATATATGGATATGCTAGGTGCTCAACAGATGAAGTTAAACAACAGATTGATAGGCAAGTAAGGGAACTTATAGAACTTGGAGCAACTAAAGAAACTATATACCTTGAATATGAAAGTGGAACTAAGACTGATAGAGTAGAACTTGGAAAGCTTCTTAAAGTAGTTAAAGAAGGTGATACAATAGTTACAACAGAAGTATCTAGGATTACTAGAAGTACTAAACAACTATGTGAGATTATAGAACTTGTTCAAGTTAAGCATCTAAAACTTGTCATAGGTGCTTTTGTGGTAGATTGTTCAAAAGGTGAGCTTGACCCAATGACAGAAGGTATGCTTAAGATGATGGGAGTATTTGCAGAAATGGAAAGGAATATGATTAGTCAACGAGTTAAGTCTGGAATGGCTAATGCTAAAGCTAAGGGAAAGCAAATAGGCAGACCAACCACAACTAGTGATGATATACCACATATATTTCTAAAGCATTATCCAAAGTATAAAACAAGGGAAATTAATGTTAGCGAGTTCGCTAGATTATGTAATATGAGTAGAACAACAATATATAAATACATAAAGCTAGTAGAGAGTAAACAAGGCTAAAGTTAATCTAGCCTTTTTATTTATTTTCGTAAATTCATTAATTAATTTATGAAAATAGTATATAATATAAGCATAATAAATTCACAAATTAATTTATGAAAGGAAAATATATAAATGTTCAATGAAATATTAAAGAAACATACCAAACCATGCACTTGCAGAGAAATATATAATATAAGTAGCGACCTTGAAATTACAATTGACCAAAAAGAAAATAAGGTTGTTATGTGGGGATTTAATCATAAAAGTGATAGGTTTTTGAATTTATCTACTAAGAGATTTCAAAAATTGATGGATGGCTTTAAATCAGTAGCTAGTGATTTATATTCAAGTGGAAATTACTATTATATAACTGTAGATACTTCTAAGAAGGAAAGTATAGATGATAAGTCTTATGAGGTGGAAATAGAGGAGTTAAAGAAAAAAATAGATTGTTTGAATGATATTATAGCTAGGCTAGAAAAACGTAATGAAAGATTAGAAGAGGATGTTGAGAAATATAGAAAAGATTATTTATATTATTTTGATGA
>ENA-OWPF01003141-OWPF01003141.1-human-gut-metagenome-genome-assembly--contig:-NODE-3141-length-10399-cov-2.374033_pt1 | contig 10399 bp, 9 predicted proteins | sample MGYA00248261_ERZ651840 | MGnify/ENA primary metagenome ERZ651840 (study PRJEB26924, sample SAMEA4378268) | human gut metagenome | biome: human gut; feature: human-associated habitat; material: faeces...
TTCTTTCCATGATATCTCTCCTAACTGCCCCACGCCCGGATTAAAAATGAGTCAGCATGGTACGGCTGATGATCTCATCCTGTACATCCTTGCACAGCTCTACGAAGAAAGCACTGTATCCGGCAACACGCACGATCAGGTCGCGGTACTGCTCTGGATGCTTCTGAGCCTCGATCAGGGTCTTGTTATCCAGATAGTTAAACTGCATCTCGCCGTTTCCAAACATGCAGGCTGTTCGCAGCAGGGTGATCAGGCTTTCCTCGCCCTCAGGAGTATCAAGAAGGCCTGCCATGATCTTGAAGTTATGTACCATACCGATGTTCATATTATCATTGGACATCTTGGATACAGACTTGATAATAGCGGTCGGGCCCTTGAAGTCAGCGCCCTGGCTTGGGCTGATTCCGTCAGACAGAGGCAGCCATGCATGGCGTCCGTTTGCAGACGCACCGGTCATCTGGCCGAATGGGGTATTATTGGAAATGGACAGAGTACCATGGCTCAGGATAGAGTAAAGAGTCTTGTACTGTCTGTGCTCATGCTCGGTAAAGTTGATCAGATCTGCCGCAATATCATCTGCGTAATCGTCATCATTTCCGTACTTAGGAGCGTTCAGACAGTCGGTGCGGATCTGCTCATATCCATTAAAGTCTGCTTTTAATGCTTCATTTAACTGCTCCAGCGTATATTTCTTATCGTCAAATACCAGCTTCTTGATGGCTGCCATGGAGTCTGCATAGGTAGCAAGTCCGGACCATACAACGCCTGGTCCAAAGTTATACATAGCGCCGCCGGAGGATACGTCCTTTCCCTTTTCCATACAGCCCTCGTACATAATGGACATCAGAGGCTTCGGAGCCAGCTCTCTGTGAACTCTCTGGGAAATAACCGTAGCAACGCTGGTCCACTTTGTGATGTATTTGATCTCTTCCTTAACGGCAGCTTCAAACTCTTCATATGTCTTAAAGCTGTTTAAGTCACCCATATCCGGGCAAACCTGCTTGCCGTACCACAGCGGAACACCGTGATTTAATACAAGCTCGATACAAATGGGCCACTGTGTATAAGCGGTAGAGGTCCACTGATAGAGACGGCCGGCCTTCTGAGGCTCTACACAGCCCATCAGGCAGTAATCTCTTGCATCCTCGATGGAAACGCCCTTTGCCAGCATCATCTTGATATGTGTATCATCAAAGTGGCAGGCAGGGAAGCCCATTCCGGAACGTACTACATCTACGATCTTCTTTAAGTACTTTCTCGGGGACTTGTTGTGGATACGGCAGGCTAAAGACGGCTGGTAAATCTTTACATGACGTACTGCATCCATTAACAGATAGGTCAGGTCATTGGTTGCATCACGGCCCTCTCTTGTAACGCCGCCTACGCACATATTTACGAATGGCTGATAGCCTGCAAAGAACTTGGAACCGCCCTCGCTGGTGATCCACATCATCTCAGACATCTTGATCAGCATACAGCCTGCAAGCTCAAATGCCTGGAAGTCATTCATTCTGCCGGACTCAATGTCTGCCTTGTAGAACGGGTACATATACTGGTCTACACGGCCGATGGACATACCGGTCTGATTCTCTTCCACAACAAGCAGGGACTCGATGGTCCATACTGCCTGGATTGCCTCCCAGAAGGTCTCAGGCTTGTGAGCAGGAACCTTTGCATTAATCTCGGAGATCTTGTAAAGCTCTGCCTTTCTCTTTGGATCGGTCTCTTTGTCAGCCAGTTCCTTTGCATATTCGGACATTCTTCTGGCATAGATCATTACACCTTCAGTTGTCTCGATAATGGACTTGTAGAAGTAGATCTTCTCAATATCATCTGGATTCTCGTAGTGAAGCTTTGTTAAATGCTCTCTTGCTTCATTCTGGATATCCAGCATACCCTTCTTCATCAGGATTACATCATAGCCGGGGTTGGAGTCGCCGCCGCCGTTTAATGCATGGTAGGAGCAGTCGGATACGAAGGACTCGCCGGATAACTCCCATACGCCTGCCTCACGGTACTGATCCTCGCAGTACTCATCTACGGATTTGCCCTTCCAGAATGGGAACAGCTCCTCACGCATGATCTTCTTGTCTTCCTCGGAAATGTAGAATGGATCCTGAGGTCTTGTTCCGATGGTATCAATCTCATCTACCATCCATCTCCATGCGATATCTGGTGAGAATGCGCCGGCTCTGGGTGCGCCGCAGGGTGCGCCTACGATCAGCTCGTTATCCTGAATAACCAGAGGAGCTGTCTCACAGCAGTAGCGGAAGCACTTTGCTCTTAATTCGATCTTTGGCATACCGGGATTTTCAGCAGCAATCTTTGTGATTGCTCTTGCACGGTAGGTCGTGATGGATGGCTTCTGCTTTAAGTAATTCTCCTTTAACAGCTTTAAACGTCTTGTCATGCCGTCCGGAATCTGAGTTCCCTCAGAAGGATACTCGCACAGATCCTTTGCGGTCTCTTTTTTTGTATCTTCTTTTCCAATTTCCTGTGAAACAGATTCAAACATCTTCATCAGAGAAGCTTTCTCTTCAGGAGACATATTTTTTGTCGCTTCTGCAAGCTTATTTGAAAATTCTCTAATATCCAAAATAAATCCCTCTCTTTCTGGCTGCCTGTTTATGAACAGAGTCCATGGATCCCAAATGCTGCCTTTCTTCTATAGATCATGTGAAGAGGCGATACATTCTCTGCAGTGATCCCCTCTTTTGAGGTCACGCTTCCAAGGATCACTGTGGGGAACAGGTCTGTTGTAACTCCCATGGCGCCCCATACAGCCGGCGTATTGATCAGCACACGGCCTACGGGCTTCTTTAAGGCAAACTGCCGAATGACGTCCGGATCCTGCGAATGAATGGTAAGCGTATTGCCCCGGCTTTCTCCCACCAGAAGCTCAATACATTTTTCACAGGCATGAATCCAGTCTTCTTCAATGTAAAATGCCAGTACCGGGCATAAAAGCCCTTTGGCATATGGATTAAAATCCGTTATATAAGACTGCTCGGATACAAGGACCTTTGTATGCTCCGGCACTGCAAATCCGGCTTTCTGAGCCAGCCATGCTGCCGTTTTTCCGATGAACTCCTTATCCGGAAGCCCCGTTCCTTTTTCCAGTCCCAGAAACGCAGTCAGCTGTTTCTGTTCTGTCTCCGTCATAAAATAGGCCCCGTGACGGATCAGTTCCTCCTTTACCTGAGCGGCGATCTGCCGGTCTGCCACCACATACTGCTCGCTTCCTGCTCCGGTTCCGCAGTTAAAGCCCCGGCTGTCCGTAATACATGCCGCCGCCCTGCTTATATCTGCTGTTTTTTCAATAAATACCGGTCCGGGAGCGATCCCTCCGTATAAAACCGGGCATCCGGTGCGGCTGCAGGCTTCCAAAAGCGGCCGTTCACCTATATTCAGGATCAGATTTGTCTCCGGGTGTGAAAGAAGCTCGATGGCCCCTTCCTTTGCCGCTGTCTCACTGCAGGATAAAGCTCCCCGGACCAGTCCGGCCTCAAGAGCCGCTTCCTCCAGGATATGTACGGTACGCACCGTGGTCTTCACCGCTCTGGGATGGGGTGCAAAAACAATGGCGTTTCCTGATTTTACCGCGCATACGGCAGCGCTCAGAACCGCAGCCACCGGGCTTACAGCCGGTGCAGCCGCAGCGATCACGCCCATTGGAACGCCGATTTCCAAAACGCCCTGAGCCTCATCTGTGCTGAGAACGCCTACGCATTTCATAGGTTCCAGAGTTTTCCGCATTTTCTTGATCAGGAGCTTTGCCTGAAGCAGCTGATCCTTTGCGTCTCCGTATCCCGTTTCCCGAACCGCCTCTTCTGTGAGCTGTTCCAGCTTAAGCTCTAAAGCATCCATCATGCAGGCTGCGATCCGGTCCAGTTTCTTCTGTTCAAAAAGAGCCAGTGTTTTCTTTGCTTCGGCCGCCTCTTCCATCAAAACTCTTGCTTCCTGGACTGCCTTTAAGTCTTTGTCGATAAACTTCATTTCACTGCTCCCTTCTGCCTCTTATTTACTCTTCCTGAGGCAAAAGATTGGTCAGACTGTAGCGGGTAACGATCTTGCCCAGATCCTGATGCGGTCTTGGGATCACCACAGAGCTGTATACCTCTGCTCCCATATTTTCTACTGCCTTCACCCCGGCATCTACCGCTGTACGGCAGGCTCCCACATCGCCCTGTACAATAACGGAAATATAACCGGAAGCAACATTTTCATAGCCGATCAGTTCTACATCAGCCGCCTTGCACATCGCGTCTGCAGCCTCCAGAACAAATACCAGGCCGAAGGTCTCAATACATCCAATGGCTTCATATCTTTCCATAAAATTTTTCCTTCCTGCCGTTTATCTGTTCTTACGCATCAACATCGTGTACGGATACAATATCGCCTACTCCCTGAATCGGACTCTTTCCCTACACGACGCTCTTCCGATCTCATTACATTCTTTGCTGTCAGCTTTCCGATCGCGGCTGCGGCTGCGGCGCCGGCCTCGACAGAGGAACGCACAGCAGCCACATCGCCCTTTACCATGATTGTTACCAGAGTCGATCCAACATTCTCATAAGAGATGAGCTCCACATCTGCGGCCTTTAACATCTTGTCTGCCGCTTCCAGAGCCGGAACCAGTCCAAGGGTCTCTACCAGTCCGAGAGCCTCTTCACCATAATATCTCATATGCCGTTTCTCCTTTCCTATCTGCTGCGGTATTTAGCAGGAACGTATTTTTCCACGGTTGTGCGGCCGTCGTCTGTAATGGCAAATCGGAGAGAAAGATCTCCGTTTACATCCAGCTCATGGCTTACCAGAGTGCACATTCCGTTGGCCTCTAAGGACATCGTATGATCCAGATACATATCCTTTGTAAACTGTTTCTCATGTCCGTACTGGGGCTTCATTGCCTCCATGATCTCGTTGATATCAGCATTTTTCACAGTGCTTAAATAGTTGAGCACCGCCATTCTTGCGGGCAGCAGCATCTTACACCTCTCCCTTCTTGAAAAAGTCCAGCGGGTTCATGGTAACCAGGATCGCACCAAAGATGATTACAACAGAACCAACTACGATGGTAGTTGTTACAGGCTGTCCCAGGAACAGGATACAGAATAATACGCCCCAGAATGCATATGTAACGTTTAAGCTCATGCCGATGGCACAGCCGACTGTGGAATTTGCCTTGTACCACAGAAGGAAGGAAGCGCCTGCGCTCAGTCCGGATACTGCCAGCCACAGGGCCGGAATACCAGCTGACATGGTGCCGCCTAAAAGTCCAAGTCCGCCTACTAAGGGAACGATGATCACCAGATCTACCAGACCGGAGAAGAGCTGACGGATATTGGTTGCCACATCTGTGTCGATCATGGCTCCGCCGTAGCTGGAAAGCATTCCCTCAAGTCCCCAGCACACAGCCGCGATCAGTGCGCAGATAATTCCCAGTGTAAAGTTCGGGCTGCCTTCCGGTTTTACCCAGTTGATGATGATAGCGCCTGCCACACAGGTAAGCATACCTGCTACCACACGCTTGGTTGGACGCTGCTTTAAGAAAATCCATGCAAACAGAGCGCCGAACAGGCCGCAGGTTGCAGAAATGGGGATCGCATAAGCACCGGCCAGAGCCAGGCCTACCAGATAAGCGCCGTTAGCGATAGGGCCGCCCAAAAGTGCTCCCAGGATCATCATCTTTCCTGGGAAGGTATTGGCTGTACGTCCAATCTCTGCCAGACGTCCCTTTTTTGCATTGTAGATCGTAAGCCAGATACCGGCGAACAGATCGTTCAGTCCGGAACATACATAAGGGGCTGCCAGGATACCAACCGCACTTACAAGTGGTTCATAATAGCCCGCAACCAATACCAAAGTCGTATAGATTCCGTATGTAAGGCCGGAAAGAGCTCCTGCTGTAAGGCCTGTTACGCGGAATTTTTTGCTCAGCTGCTTCATCTTCATATCCGCAGCAGATGTGTTTGTCATATTGCCGCTCATTGCGTTTCTCTCCTTTGATTATTCTGCCTTTCCGCCTCCCGGAAGGATGGTCTCCACTTCTCCGTGGGGACGTGGGATTACATGAACGGATACCAGCTCTCCGATCCTCTGGGCTGCAGCAGCGCCTGCATCTGTAGCTGCCTTAACCGCGCCTACATCGCCTCTTACCAGAACTGTGATCAGGCCGCCTCCTACTTTTTCCTTGCCGATCAGAGTTACATTGGCAGCCTTTACCATGGCATCTGCTGCTTCAATAGATGCTACAAGTCCCTTTGTCTCGATCATTCCTAATGCATCGTACTTCATGTTTCTTCTCCTTCTTTTTCTTCTTTTTTACAGCCAGCGCGCGCAGTATGCATGATCTTTTCACAAAAAGCATACATTTTCTGTACATTTAGTATAATCCATTCCCATATGTGGAAGGTCAAGTGTAATTTATCGATTTTTCAACAGACGATTTCTCCATCTTTTATTGTATATATCGCATAATATCGTTACTTTTTTCACAGCAATATGACGAAGAAACCGGCGTACACAAAAAAGCAGAAGGGTTTTCCTTCTGCTTTTTATCCCTGAAAGAAGTTTTCCTGTAAGTGAAAGCTCTTTCCATTCTTTTCCCCTATGGGGAAGGTTTTTGTTTTATTCCTCTAAAATTCGTATGGGCAGAATAATCTCTGTCACAAATTCATCCTCATTTGCAGTGGTCCAGTAATCTACCACATACCGTTCATAAACATTCGGCCCCAGGGATGCCCCCTTTGCTTTCGCCCATTCCGCCAGCTTCTGATAGCTTTCCTCGATCCGGTCATGAGAGCCCACATGATAGATCGTCGCTGCCAGAAAGCCGCCGAAATTGATCTCATTCGTTCCGCAGCAGCAGGGATGGATGGGTTTCTGCATGATCCTGGCCTGTCTGCAGGTTCGTTTCATCTTTTCCTTCCAGGATGGAAATTCCAGGATTACCGGCCCGGTGATCTCATTTTTTACCGTGTCCAGATAATTGACCCAGGGAATATTGATAATCGAATCCATGTAGTGATATTCAAACTCCTGATCCATATAACAGTAATGATCCTCACTTACATAGCGCATTCCCACTTCCTGGATTTTATTGTAAAGCACTGCCCTTGCCTCCTGGATCAGTTCATACCAGTCCTTTACAGATACATAGCTGTTGTGGATCGCATGTTCCTGCTCCCGCAGCTCATTGATCTTGCTGCGAAAGCAGGAGCCTACCACATAGTAATCTCCGCCCTTTACCAGCCCCTGCATCTCCTCCAGCCGAAACCCCATCTGCTTGTAATATTTTAAAATAGGGATCCGGAGAATGGTATCCAGGGTGTAATAACGGTAACCGTTCTCACCTACCTCATCCGGCGCGATCACGCCGATCTTATCATAAAAGCGGAGAGCCTTTGTAGAGATATTGCACAGCTTGCTTACTTCTCCGATGGAATACAGTTTGTTTGCCGCCATAACCCCTATACCTCCTTTTCCTATCTGCTGCCAAGCTTCTGCTCCGCTTCCTCAAGGGAAGGATATCCGTAAAAAGCCACTGTATGCTCCAGCGTTTCCCGGACCGGATTGCGCCCATCCTTCATCCGCTTTAAAAGCATGGCTGCATAAAGCTTTAAGGTTTTGTCGGAATATGTACCAAGCTCGCCTTTTAGATACGTTTCACTTGAAGTATTGAATATCCCGTCCTCTGATGCAGAAAGGCTGCGCCCCATAGACATAACTGAGGGGAATTTTTCTGCTGTTTCCCTTGTCCAGTCCATCATAAGGGAAACGAGCAGCTCCTCCAGGACTTTTCTTGCCGGATCCCTGTAAGGCAGACGGTCCTTTAATGCATCATATTCCTCCGGCGCAGTATGCTCCATCATCCTGGCATACTTTTCCGTCAAAAGGTTCCAGCCTGATTGTTTGGCCTCTTTTAAATCTTCCTGATAACTTTCCAACACCGGCAGATCCCAGGTATAAAACTGGCTTTTGCGCATAATGTCAAAAGTGTAAGGATCTTCCTGACAGGAAGCCCGTCCGCCCTGATTTTTCACCTGTGTAAACTGCTGCCACTCCATAGCGGTAATCTCATCTGCCAGAGTCCTGATTTCCTTTGACGGAGCAGCATCAGATTCAGAAGATTTCTCCTCTTTTTGTGTTTTCTCCCCAGAAAGTTTTTCCATCCGCGATAAAACTTCCGCCTTCTGGCGCTCTAAAAACAGCTCGTCACTGTCTGTCAGCCCCTGCTTCTTCAGTTCATCTAAAATAATCCCGCAGACATTCTCAATCCGCTCCTCTGTTTCCTCCTCGTCCGGACGGCTGCCTGCCAGCTGTTCCAGCGCTCCCTTAAGCTCCCGCACACAGATAAACGCCTCCATAGCCCGCAATCTCCACTTATAAAAGGGCATATACTGGCGGTTTAAAAGATATCCCGCCTCTGCAGAAGCCTGAATAAACTCTGCAAGGCTGGCCTGCATCATCCCGATATCCCTTCTGCGGCGGCCCCGCTCATAATTATACTGTCCGGACTGGGCCATTTTTCCCAGACAAAGTCCCAGACGGTACAGGCGTACCTTTTCCGGACAGGCTTCAAATTCCCTCCTGCGTCTGGTAAATTCTCCCAGTTTATCTTCAAAAATAGCTCCGCTGACCGCAGTTCTTAACTGCTCCGGAGGGATCCTGTTCCATGCGGCCATGCCCTCAGCCGTTTTGCATTCTGGAGCATGTTCCAGACCGGTAAGCTTTTTGTAAAAAGCACCGATTTCGATCACTCCCACGCGGCCCGCTCCCTCTTTTGTCGTATTTCGCACGGGAATCCCCTTAAAACTCTCTGCCAGCCTGTCATAATCTGCCTGAAGCTGTTCTCCGATTGCTTCATAGTCCTCTTTTGTAAGCCAGAAACAGAAGCCGGGACCAAAATCGTGATCTGTAGAATATACATCATCCAATCCCAGACATTCTGAGCCTTCTCCCGCCAGGCCTGCGGCAATCCGGTCCGCGTAGGCAGGATATTTTTCCAGCAGCATAGGACGGCCCTTCTGTTCATAAAAGCTCCTTGCCAGATCCAGTCCGCAGATCCCGCTCTTTTCAAAGGCCTCTCTTCGGGCTTTCACATCAAGAACCTGCTCCCGGTTGCGGTTTAACGTCTGCCATCCGTCATTTTTTCCGTACAGACGGTTGATGAGCTCCATAGCCTGTCTGTAATACGCTTCCGCCTCATCCAGTTCGCCCCGATGAAAACAGGCTTCCGCCAGACCGGCCAGAGCAGAAGGGTAATGGGGATCCGGATTTCCGGGAAGGTTTTCAAAAAGCGCTGCCGCCTCCTTCATATACCGTGCGCCTCTGGCTGTGCGGTGCATCTTAAAGCAGATATTTCCCAGATTGGTCAGCGTTGTAGCACACTCTACCTGAGCGTCAGGAAGACGGCGGATCATATCAAGCGCCTTTAAGCCCCTTTTCTCTGCCTCCGAAAGCCGTCCGGTTTCCGCATACAGAAGGCTCAGATTATTGTGAAGGCCCGCCAGACGGTAATCCGGCTCCTTTAAAAGAGAGGCGTATACCTTCTCGGCTTCCCTGTAAGCCGCTTCTGCCTCCTCATACCTTCCCGCCGCACGAAAGCCGGTGGCTGCGTTCAAACAGGTAGTTCCGTGATGAAGTGTTCCGGAAAGCCCCAGTTCCCTCACCAGCTCCATCGCCTCTTTCGCACAAAGCACACATTTTTCATACTCTCCCCTTACACGATAATATCCTATCAGTTCATTTAAAACAGCCAGAATGCCCCCCTTGTCATCTGCCTGCCTCGCTGTTTTCATGCCTTCTGTAAGATATTCTTCTGCCAGATCCATACGTCCGTTCTCATACAGACGATCCAGCCCATTCATAAATTCATCTAATTGGAACACGCCGCAGCCCCCTCCTTTGTATGATTTGTATAAAATATATTTGTTTTGTGCGAATGTTTGTTTATTTTATCACCACCAGACGAGAATTGCAAGACCAACCCTATATCAGATTTGCTGCAATCGGAACTGCGATCACGGTCATCAAACCTGCCACAGCGATGGAGAGACTGCTCATAGCCCCTTCAATCTCCCCCAACTCCAGCGCCTTAGCGGTACCAATGGCATGAGCGCTGGTGCCTAAAGCCAGCCCCCTGGCAATGGGGTGGCGCACCCCCGTGATGCGAAATACCAGTTCTCCCAGTACATTTCCGATCACACCTGTGAGGATAATACTCATAACAGTCAGGGTGACGATCCCCCCCGCCTCCTCACTGACTCCCATTCCGATAGCCGTGGTAATGGACTTCGGCAGAAGCGTTACATACTGCTCATGATTCAGACCGAACATCAGGCTTAAAGCAAAAACGCTCACCATGGCAGTCAGCACGCCGGCGATGATTCCGCCG
>ENA-OWPF01003179-OWPF01003179.1-human-gut-metagenome-genome-assembly--contig:-NODE-3179-length-10259-cov-5.057722_pt1 | contig 10259 bp, 7 predicted proteins | sample MGYA00248261_ERZ651840 | MGnify/ENA primary metagenome ERZ651840 (study PRJEB26924, sample SAMEA4378268) | human gut metagenome | biome: human gut; feature: human-associated habitat; material: faeces...
TGTTTCGTATAATTATGAGTTAGTATGCATCAGACACACTTTTGTAAAAAGGGAGAAATAAAAAGAGCTGCCATCCGTTGATATGCTTTGATAGGATCCCCCATGTTTTCGTACGGTCAGCGCAGTAAATGCGCAGACCCAAACAGTTACCCCAAATCTACAAAAAGGGAATCTGATCAGCGGATGGCAGCTTCTGAGATTTTATGACACGATATTAAACATTGAAGCGGAAGAGTACGACATCGCCGTCCTTCACCACGTAGTCCTTGCCCTCCATGCGTACCAACCCTTTTTCTCTGGCTGCATTATAGGAACCGCAGTCTAAGAGATCCTGATAGTTGACTACCTCAGCTTTGATGAAGCCACGCTCAAAATCGGAGTGGATTTTTCCAGCTGCTTGCGGTGCTTTGGTGCCGACTTTGATGGTCCATGCACGGGTCTCAGTTTCACCGGCAGTCAGGTAGCTGATAAGGCCAAGAATGCGGTAGCTGGCTGCAATCAGTTTTTCAAGACCGGATTCAGTCAGACCGAGATCTTCGAGGAACATTTTCTTCTCATCTTCATCTAACTCAGCGATCTCCTGCTCAATCTGGGCGCAGATAACAAATACCTCGCTGTCGTTCTCAGCTGCAAATTCGCGAACCTGTTTTACATATTCATTGGAAGCACCGTCATCTGCCAGATCATCCTCGGATACGTTGGCAGCGAAGATAACCGGTTTCCAGGTTAAGAGATCCAGCGTATTGATGAACGCGAGTTCATCCTCATCCTCCGGCTCAAAGCTCTTAGCCAGATTGCCGTTTTCAAGGTGCGCATACAGTTTTTTCAGAGTTTCCAGCTCTTTTGCAAGGGATTTATTTCCCATGGCGCTCTTGGTGGTCTTGGCGATACGGCGTTCCAGAACCTCCATATCGGAGAAGATAAGCTCCAGGTTGATGGTTTCGATATCGCGGAGCGGATTGACGCTGCCGTCTACATGGATAACATTTGGATCCTCAAAGCAACGGACAACGTGTACGATCGCGTCTACCTCACGGATATTGGCAAGGAACTGGTTTCCAAGACCCTCGCCCTTGGAAGCGCCCTTTACCAGACCAGCGATATCAACGAACTCGATCACAGCCGGAGTGATTTTGGCAGAATTATAAAGAGCTGCTAACTGACCCAGACGCGGATCCGGAACCGGTACGACACCGACGTTCGGATCGATGGTACAGAACGGGTAATTGGCAGACTCAGCGCCAGCCTTGGTCAGAGAATTAAACAGTGTACTTTTGCCTACGTTTGGCAGACCTACGATACCTAATTTCATTTTATGAATTACCTATCCGAAAACCCTTTGCTTATCAGGATTTCCGCCTTTCTTTCGGTTTCTTATTGCGCCTTTTTACGCCCTTTTTGTAATGTTTCTTAATTTTAATGAAAGAAATCAATGCAACTATGTATTATAGCAGAAAGACGGCGCTTTTTCAATCTCAAAGGAGACATTTTGTGGCTATAGGAATGCAGAAATGGTTACTGGGCACGCATGCGTGAACAGTAACCAGAAATGTGTAATGGTTGTCTATTTTCCTGTTTAAGAAGTAAGAAACGATTTTTTAAGGGAGCTGCGGAGTGGTAGGATAGGGCTGAAATACATGATTTTGCAGTAGAAAGAAACTATAAAAATATAGGAATAATTAGAACAAATAAAAAAAAATAAAAAAAACAAAAAAATGCTTGCATTCGCGGAGCGCCTGTGCTATACTAAGCTTCGTCAGTGAGTGACTCACTCGACAGGCAAAAATAAAAAGCAGTAAGCGGGAGTGCTGGAATTGGCAGACAGGCAAGACTAAGGATCTTGTGGGTGTATGCTCGTGTGGGTTCAAGTCCCATCTCCCGCAGTAAGCAGAAGTGGCGGAATTGGCAGACGCGCACGGTTCAGGTCCGTGTGATGGCAACATCATGAGGGTTCAAGTCCCTTCTTCTGCATGATCGATAGCCCGGTACAGAGATGTACCGGGTTTTGTTTTGTTAAAAAAATAGATAGAATATGATGCTGGGATTTGCCATATAAGCATAAACTGTAAAATGAGTGAATTAGTGAATGGCAAGAGCCAGAAAAAAGAAAACCTTTTAAACTTATCTTTGGATGCGACAGAAGCGGAACGGGAAAAGTCCCCGGCACTTCAGATGGGATACGACCAGAATACGAAACGCTGGGAATTAATCATTCAATATAATGGAACTGTGGAAAAGTTGCAGGAACAGCTGCCGCAGGCGGAAATTTATCCACTTTCCGGCGGCTACGCGATTGTGCGGCTCCCTGAATCGCAGGTGGATGATCTGGCAGGATTATCACAGGTTGAGTATATAGAAAAGCCGAAGCGTCTTTATTTTGAGGTGAACCGGGCGATTCGTGATACCTGTATTGCGCCGGTGCAGAGCGGAAATCAAGTCTCTCAAAACGTGTATGGCAGAGATGCTGATTTAAGTGGTCGCGGCACATTGACTGCCATCATCGACTCCGGAATCGATTATTTCCATCCAGACTTTCGAAACGCAGATGGAACGACGCGCATCGCCGCACTCTGGGATCAGGAGCAGAACCGGATTTATACGCGGGAGGAGCTCAACCGGGCATTGGAGGCGGGCAGCCGGGAACGCGCTTACGAGATCGTCCAGTCGCGGGATGTGAGCGGGCACGGGACGGCAGTTGCGGCGATTGCAGCCGGAAATGGCTGGGAGGGCGGCGGACACTACCGGGGAGTAGCCTGGGAGAGTGAACTTCTGGTCGTGAAGCTTGGAACGCCGCTTGCGGATTCATTTCCCAGGACAACAGAGCTGATGCGGGCGCTGGACTATGTGGTGGGAATCGCACAGGAATGGCGGATGCCGGTGGCGGTGAATCTGAGCTTTGGAAATACCTACGGTTCTCATGACGGAACCAGCCTGCTGGAGACGTATCTAAATTCGATGGCAGAGCGGGGGCGGACTTCCATCATCGTGGGAACCGGAAATGAAGGATACAGCATGGGACACCGGGCGGGATTTCTGCAGATGGGACGTCCGGTGGAGATAGAGCTTGCAGTGGGGGAATATCAGACGGGCTTCGGTGTGCAGCTATGGAAATTGTATCAGGACCGGTTTTCAGTAGAAATTTTCAGCCCGGGCGGCAGCAGCACCGGGGTGATCCGGGAATCGTTGGGAGCACAGCGGCTTTCCTATGAGACGGAAGAGATTCTTCTATATTATGGGATGCCGAGTCCATACAGTCAGGCGCAGGAGATTTATCTGGATTTGATTCCAAAAGGAAGCTACATTCAGGACGGGCTCTGGAAAATCCGTCTGATTCCAGAAGAAATACGGGATGGTCAGTATGATCTGTGGCTGCCAGCGGGCATGGCACTGAACAGGGAAACACGTTTTTTGACGGCATCGCCGGACACGACGCTGACAATCCCATCGACCGCCAGCCGGGCGATCTCGGTGGGGGCGTACGATGACGCCACGCAGGCGTATGCAGATTTTTCCGGTCGTGGATTTGCAAGATTGGGGCATCCGATCAAACCAGAGCTGGCGGCACCTGGTGTAAATATTATCACCGCTCGCGCAGGCGGCGGATATGAGGCGGTGACAGGAACTTCCTTTGCCGCTCCATTTGTGACCGGATCGGCGGCGCTGATGATGCAATGGGGGATTGTAAATGGGAACGATCCCTACCTGTATGGGGAGAAGCTGAAAGCATATTTCATCCGCGGGGCGCGGAGTCTGCCGGGGGAGACGGTATATCCGAATGAGCGGGTAGGGTATGGGGCATTGTGTCTGGAGCGAAGTTTCCCGTTGTAAAAACAATAGGAAGTGCAAGGTGCACAAAAAACAATAAATGAAATTGTAAATTATATTTAAAGTGTTAATTGAATTTTCCACTCAAAAGAGTATAATTTACATGATATAAAATGCAATGAGCATGGAAAGACATAAAAGAACGGAAATACAGAGAGTCACTGGATGGATCGGGAAAGCTGTTGGGATAGAAAATTCGCCTTTGTTATCCGACTGGATAGCAGAGGCGCTTTTTTATAAATAAACAAAGGAAAGAGGTTTAACTATGAGTGGAGTAATGATGATGATAATCGCCATCGTTGTTCTGGGAGGAGCATACCTCCTGTACGGGCGTTATCTCCAGAATAAGTGGGGCATCGATCCGAATGCCAAAACTCCGGCATATGAGATGGAGGACGGTGTCGATTATGTACCGGCTGATACAAACGTTGTGTTTGGTCATCAGTTCGCGTCGATCGCCGGTGCGGGTCCGATCAATGGTCCGATCCAGGCGGCAATTTTTGGCTGGCTTCCGGTCCTGCTTTGGATTTTAATCGGCGGCGTATTTTTCGGCGCCGTTCAGGATTTTGCATCCATGTATGCGTCTGTCAAAAATAAGGGACGAACAATCGGATACATCATCGAAGAGTACATTGGAAAATTAGGAAAGAAATTATTCCTTTTATTCTGCTGGCTGTTCTGTATTCTGGTTGTTGCAGCGTTTGCAGACGTTGTAGCGGGAACATTTAAGGGATTTACGGTCGATGAGGCAGGTGCTGTCACAAAGATAGCGGCAAATGGAGCCGTTGCAACTACTTCTATGTTATTTATCATCGAGGCAGTTGCACTTGGATATTTCCTCAAATATACCAAATTCAACAAATGGATCAACACAGCCGTCGCTATTTTATTACTGGTGGCAGCGATCGCACTGGGACTGAATTTCCCGGTCTATGTCGATCTTGGAACCTGGCATATTATTATCTTTGTGTACATTCTGATTGCCAGTGTCGCTCCGGTATGGGCGCTGCTTCAGCCGCGTGATTATCTGAACAGCTATCTGCTGATCTTTATGATCGTCGGTGCAGTTATCGGTGTATTTGTGGCCAATCCGGCATGTAATTTGAAACCGTTTACAAGCTTTAATGTAAATGGACAGTATATGTTCCCGATTTTATTTGTAACGATTGCCTGTGGCGCAGTTTCCGGTTTCCATTCTCTGGTATCTTCCGGTACTGCATCTAAACAGATCAAAAATGAAAAGAACATGCTTCCGGTTTCGTTTGGCGCAATGCTGATGGAGAGTATGCTTGCTATCATCGCACTGATTGCAGTTGCTTCCTTTGCAGATGGCGAGGCAGCAGCACAGGGACTTACCACCCAGCCGCAGATTTTTGCAGGCGCGATCGCAAACTTTCTTTCCGTAGTTGGTCTGCCGCATTCGCTTGTGTTTACATTAATCAACCTGGCGGTATCTGCATTTGCACTGACTTCCCTAGATTCGGTTGCCCGGGTAGGACGTCTGTCGTTCCAGGAATTTTTCATGGATTCGGACACAGACGAGGAAAATATGAGCCCGTTTGTAAAAGTAGTAACCAATAAATATTTTGCAACCATCATCACACTGGTACTCGCATACCTGCTTACCAAGGTCGGCTATGCAGAGATCTGGCCGTTATTCGGTTCTGCAAACCAGTTGTTATCGGTACTTGCTCTTGTAGCTTGTGCAGTATTCTTAAAGAAAACCAAGCGTCAGGGCTGGATGCTCTGGGTGCCGATGCTGTTCATGATGGCAGTTACCTTTACTGCACTGAGCATGACCATCATAAAGCTCACAAACGCATTTATGACGACCGGTCTGGATCTGGGAAATACACTGCAACTTGTATTTGCAGTGCTGCTGTTAATCCTGGGTGTATTAGTAGCAATTCAGGGTATCAAGAAACTGCTTGAAAAAGCGGATAAGTAAAAATAATAAGTGAAAATAAAATGTAGATGAGGTCCATCGGGGACAGCCGTTACGTTTTGTATGTGTGATAGTAAAGAGAGGATGTCTGTATTCAAAAGAACAGATGTCTTCTCTTTTTCATTCTAAGCCCCTTTGTTCAATAGATGGAAATAAGTAGTCATAATTCCCCTTCTTTCCACATAAAATAAAAAAAGAAAATAGAAAAAGATCAAAAATCCATGGAAAACCTCTGTCCCAAATTACAAAAATATGATATTATTATAAGATAATGGGCGAACTTTCGAATTTATTCCGTAAATTATTCTGAATAAAGGTGGGATCTGGATGAATATCAGAGAAACGATCGAAAAATGGGAACAGGAAACCCTGAGTCCGTATGCGTCGCTGAGTGCGAATACACGGGGACGGGAGCGGAAAGAACCGCTCTGCGACATCCGGCCAGAGTATCAGCGCGATCGCGACCGTATTCTGCACAGCAAATCGTTCCGGCGTCTGAAACAGAAAACGCAGGTTTTTCTGGCGCCGGAGGGCGACCATTACCGGACGCGCCTGACGCACACGCTGGAAGTATCGCAGATAGCGCGCACGATCGCGAAAGCGCTGCGGCTGAATGAGTCTCTGGCGGAGGCGATCGCGCTGGGGCACGATCTGGGACATACGCCGTTTGGTCATTCGGGGGAGGCGGTGCTCAACCGGCTCTGCAGCGAGGGGTTCGCGCATTATCAGCAGAGTGTCCGCATTGTGGAGGTGCTGGAGCAGAAGGGGCAGGGGCTGAACCTGACCTGGGAGGTTCGCAACGGGATCCTGAACCACCGGACGAGCGGTCATCCGGCGACGCTGGAAGGGAATGTTGTGCGGCTTTCAGATAAAATTGCCTACATAAACCATGATATAGATGATGCGATCCGGGGAAAGATCATGAAGGAAGAGGATTTGCCGCGGGAGTACACGGACATTCTGGGAAACAGTGTGCATGAGCGGCTGAATATCATGATCCACGACATCATCGAGCACAGCCAGGACAAGCCGGAGGTGGCGATGTCACCGGAACGCGAGGAGGCGATGCACGGGTTGCGCCGCTGGATGTTTGACCATGTCTACCATGACGGGATTGCGAAAGCGGAGGAAGGGCGCGCACAGCAGATGATCGAGATGCTGTATGGATATTATATGGCGCATCCGGAGGAACTTCCGGAAGAATCCCACCGGATTATGGAGATAAGAAATGAGACGAAAGAGCGCGCGGTATGCGATTATATCGCGGGTATGACAGATATTTACGCGATTGACCGGTTTAAGGAATTGTTTATTCCGAAAGCCTGGAGCGTATAAGGAGGAAGAAATGTATTATCCGGAAGAGGTAATCGAGGAAGTCAGAATGCGTAGCGACATTGTGGATGTGATTTCCGGATACGTGAAGCTGCAGAAGAAGGGAAGCAACCTGTTTGGACTCTGCCCGTTTCATCATGAGAAATCGCCATCCTTTTCGGTGTCGCCGTCCAAGCAGATGTACCACTGCTTTGGCTGCGGTGTCAGCGGTAATGTGATTACGTTTGTGATGGAATATGAAAATTATTCATTCCGCGAGGCGGTTGAGATGCTGGCGGACCGTTCGGGCGTGAAACTGCCGAAGATGGAATATTCTAAAGAGGCAAAGGCGAAGGCGGACCGCAAGGCGGCGCTTCTGGAGATCAATAAGCTGGCAGCCAATTATTTTTATTACCAGCTCAAGCAGCCGCAGGGAAAGATAGGATATGATTATCTGGTAAAGCGGAAGCTGACGGATGAGACGATCCGGCGGTTCGGACTGGGATTTTCCAATAAAATCAGCGACGATCTGTATCGGTATCTGAAAAGCAAGGGCTATGAGGACGAGCTTTTAAAGGATACGGGGCTGGTAACGATTGAGGAGCGCGGCGCCAGGGACAAGTTCTGGAACCGTGTCATGTTTCCGATCATGGATGTCAACAGCCGGGTGATCGGGTTTGGCGGTCGTGTCCTCGGGGATGGAGAACCGAAATACTTAAACTCACCGGAGACGATGCTGTTTGACAAAAGCCGGAATCTATACGGACTTAATTACGCGCGTACTTCGAGAAAGAAATATATGATGCTCTGCGAGGGCTACATGGATGTGATTTCCATGCACCAGGCGGGTTATACGAACGCGGTCGCATCGCTGGGAACGGCGCTGACCGAGCAGCATGCGGCGCTTCTGAAGCGGTATACGGATCAGGTCATTCTGACCTACGACAGCGATGGCGCGGGCGTCAAAGCGGCGCTGCGGGCGATTCCGATCCTCAAGCGGGCAGGAATTTCAACCAAGGTATTGAATATGCGTCCGTATAAGGATCCGGATGAATTTATGAAAAACCTGGGAGCAGAGGAGTTTGAAAAGCGGATCGAGACGGCTAGAAACAGCTTTCTCTATGAGATCGATGTGCTGAAAGCCGGCTTTGATATGGAAGATCCGGAGCAGAAGACGGCATTTTACAATCAGACGGCGCGCAAGCTGCTTGAATTTGGCGAGGCGCTGGAGCGGGATAATTATATACAGGCGGTTTCGCGGGAATACTTTATCAATTATGAAGATCTGCGGCGGCTGGTCAACCAGCTCGGAAGCCGGTATGGCGTCGGGGAGACGGCAGCAGGCGGATATGCGGGTCGCTATGGTGATTCATATAGAACCGGAAATACGACTGGTGCGGTACAAAACAGGGAGGTAGGCGGAAGCGTCGGCAGTGCCGGGGCAATGGCGGAAAACCGCGGTGCTGGAAATGCAGAGTTTCCGGGAAATACGGGACCGGCGGTGAGACCGGTGGGCAGGAAGAAGGAGAAGGACGAGGGCATCCGCCGTTCAGAACGCCTGCTTCTTACATGGCTGATTGAAGAACCATCGCTGTATGCCCGGATCAAGGACATCATCGGACCGGAGGATTTTGTAAAACCACTTTATAAAGAAGCAGCAAAAGCTGTATTTGAGGGTCTGGAAGCTGGAAATGTCAATCCGGCGGCGATTTTGAACCGCTTTATCGACGACGAGGGCAATTATAAAGAAGTCGCGGCGCTTTTCAATGCAAGTCTGGAAGAATCCTTAAACAATGAGGAGCAGAAAAAGGCATTTGCGGAAACTGTGATGAAAGTGAGAAAGAACAGTTTGGATACCGCAAGCCGGAATGCGAAAGATATAGCCCAGCTGCAGGAGATCATAAAGCAGCAGGCAGCGTTAAAACAGCTGCATATATCTTTGGATTGATTTAAGGAGGAACACTATGGAAAGAACGCGCAGAGAGGAATCTTTAAGCTTTAAGGAAAAAATGGGACGGCTTTTAGCAGATGCCCGTGCCGGGAAACGGCAGTTGGAATATCGTGATATTTTCCGGTATTTCAGACCAAAAGAGCTGAAAGAGGAAGAACTGGACCGCGTTCTTGACATATTAGCGGAAAACCAGGTTCAGATCCTGGATGAAGGGGAAGAGCAGGATGCAGGGGAAAGTGAACCTGTATCAGAGGAAAAAACGGGGCAGGCGGATCCGGTCTGCCTGTATTTAAAAGAAATTGGAAAAATTTCCCTTTTAACCCCGGAAGAAGAATTAATGCTGGCAAAGGAAGTAAGGGCCGGAAGCAGAGAAGCAAAAGAGAAACTGGCAAGGGCAAATCTGCGGCTGGTAGTCAGTATTGCCAAGCATTACGCAGGCAGGGGAATGGCATTTTTAGATCTGGTCCAGGAAGGAAACCTGGGGCTTATGCGGGCGGTAGAGAAGTTTAATTACGAAAAAGGCTACCGTTTCAGCACCTATGCTACCTGGTGGATCCGCCAGTCCATTACAAGGGCGATAGCAGATCAGGCAAGGACTATCCGCATCCCGGTGCATATGGTAGAAGTCATCAACCGGGTGATGCGAAGTTCCAGAAGGATGCTTCAGGAACTGGGACGGGAACCTACTACTCAGGAAATTGCAGAACGCTTACATATGACCAGCAAAAAAGTAGAAGAAGTGCTGAATATGGCCCAGGAGCCGGTTTCTTTGGAAACACCGGTGGGAGAGGAAGAGGACAGTCATCTGGTGGATTTTATCCAGGATGAAAAAATGTCTTTTTTGCAGGATGAGGCTTCTTTTGTGTTTTTACATGAGCAGCTGATGGAAGTATTAAAAACGTTGACTCCGAGAGAACAGCAGGTATTGTCATTGCGGTTTGGGCTTTATGACGGGCAGCCAAGAACATTGGAAGAAGTGGGAAAGCAGTTTCATGTGACCAGGGAACGGATCCGCCAGATCGAGGATAAAGCCCTGCGCAAACTGCGCCACCCCAGCAGAAGCCGGAAATTAAAGGACTATTTAGAAAGTTGAAGGATAGATATGACAGAAAAGATACAGGAAACAGAGATAAAGAAGACAAGGCTTCGCCTTTCAGAACGTTTAAAGCTGGTTGCTTCTTTTGTGCCGGAAGGCAGCCGGATCGCAGATATCGGTACAGATCATGG
>ENA-OWPF01003189-OWPF01003189.1-human-gut-metagenome-genome-assembly--contig:-NODE-3189-length-10240-cov-7.150417_pt1 | contig 10240 bp, 9 predicted proteins | sample MGYA00248261_ERZ651840 | MGnify/ENA primary metagenome ERZ651840 (study PRJEB26924, sample SAMEA4378268) | human gut metagenome | biome: human gut; feature: human-associated habitat; material: faeces...
GCTTTAAATGTATTTACTAAAGATATACCATCTGCACCTTCTTCTTCACAAACTTTAGCCATACCAACTATATCTTCAGCATTAGGTGATAATTTAACTACAAGAGGTAAATCTGTAACTTTTCTAACTGCCCTTACAACTTCTCTTGCAACTTCATTTTTTATACCAAATGCCATTCCACCAGCTTTTACATTTGGACACGATATGTTTAACTCTATCATATCTATAGGTTGATTATTTAAAAGTTCTGCCCCTTTTACATAATCATCTAATGTTGATCCACCTAAATTAGCTATTCTTACTAAATCTAAATCTTTGAAAAATTGTAGTTCATTATCTATGAATCCTTGAACACCTGGGTTTTCAAGTCCTACGCTGTTCATCATTCCAGATGGAGTCTCCCATACTCTCATTCCTTTATTTCCATCTCTTTTTTCTAAAGTAAGACCTTTACTACTTACTCCACCTAATTTTTGTATATCATAAATTTCATTATACTCTTTACCGAATCCAAAAGTTCCCGAAGCCATAACAACTGGATTTTTAAAATCGATGTTCCCGAATTTTACACCTAAATTAGCCATTAAATATCACGTCCTCTCCCCAGAATACAGGTCCATCTTTACATGTTTTCTTGTTTCCAAATTGTGTCTTACAAGTACATACTAAACATGCCCCAACTCCACATGCCATATGATTTTCTAAAGATACCATTATCTTCGTATTAGTACCTTCTGTCATCTTAACTAACTTTTCCATCATAGGCGTCGGACCACAAGTTAATATATAATCATATTTTTCAATATCTAAAATATCCGTTACAAACTTATCCCCCGTAGCTATATGAACTTCTTTACAAACTTCTTTATATTCTTCTTCTAATATAGCTTCTTTTCTAAATCCTAAATATGCATCACAATTTTCTATATTTTTAGCAACTAAGTAAAGTGGCGCCACTCCGATTCCTCCACCTACTAAAGCAACCTTACCTTCAACCTTTTCGTATCCATTTCCGTATGGACCTTCTAATTTTATAGTTTCATTTACTTTTACTTTGCTTAGTATTTGAGTACCTTCTCCTACAACTTTATATAAAAAACTTATACTATTCTCATCTATATCATGTATACTTATTGGTCTTGAAAGAAGTGGAAACTTATCCCATGCTCTTAACATATAAAATTGCCCCATTTTTCCTTCAAACTTACCTTCAACCCTCATAAGATACATATCTTCCCCTATGTATCTATTTTCAATCACTTTATACATATTCATTCTCCCCTTGTCATCATACGTTTTGTCTAAATTTATATTTAATCTATTGCTACTTCTTCTAAATCATTTTGAACTTCTTTAATTCCTAAAAGCTTCATTATCAATGCCATTCTTACAAACATTCCATATTTAGCTTGCTTAAAATATACTGCTCTTTTATCATCATCTACATCTACATCTATTTCATTTACTCTTGGTAATGGATGCATAACAAGCATATCTTCTCTAGCATTTTGCATTTTCGATTTATTTAGTATATAGTAATTTTTTAATTTCTCATATTGCTCTTGATTTTCAAATCTTTCTCTTTGTACTCTTGTCATATATAAAATATCTAAACTACCTATAACTTCATCTAAGTTATCTGTTTCATAATAAGCGTGTCCTTGCTCTTGTATAGCATCTTTTATATACTTTGGCATCTTTAATTCATCTGGAGATATAAATATAAACTTAATTCCTTTATATCTAGACATAGACTTTACTAAAGAGTGTACTGTTCTTCCATTTTTTAAGTCTCCACATAATCCGATTGTATGATTTTCTAAACTTCCTTTTAGTGATTTTATAGTAAGTAGATCTGTAAGTGTTTGTGTTGGATGTTGATTTCCTCCATCTCCCGCATTTATAAAAGGTACTTCTGTATATTTTGTCGCTTCTTCAGCCGAACCTGCTACTGGATGTCTCATTACTATTGCATCTGCATAGCATGATACTGTTCTTATAGTATCTCCTAATGATTCTCCTTTTGACACAGATGATGAATTAGGTTCTGAAAAACCTACTACGCTTCCACCTAATCTGCACATTGCTGATTCAAAGCTTAATCTTGTTCTTGTTGATGGCTCATAAAATAATGTAGCCAATAATTTACCTTCACACACACGAGAATATTTTGATGGGTTCTCAATTATATTTTGAGATAGTGATAATATTTGATCTATTTCTTCAACAGAAAAGTCTTCTGATTTGACTAAATTTCTTCCTTTTAATAACATATTATATCCTCCTTTTTTAGCCTCTCTGGACTAAATTTAAAAGTTTTTTTTATAATGTAATTTTATATTCTGATAGTAGCTTAACACCTTTTTTTTATAAAGTCAATATATTTAATTCCAATTCATTCCAATAAAATATCTCTCTATATTAGTATTTTAGATAAATATTTCTATAATCATATTATTAAATTATTTCTATTAATATTTATATATTAACACTTTATAAATATATATAATCTCTCATTGTTATATAAAAAAGCCACCTATAAAAATAGGTGGCTGTAATATCATATTATTATAAAACTCTCTTCGCTGTAACAAATCTCGCACTATAGTAAGATGAGTTTATACTAGTTACACTAACTGTTTTTCCTGATGAAGGTGAATGTATCATGTTTCCTCCACCTACATATATACCAACATGGCTAACTCCTTTATCACTAGTATTGAAGAATACTAAATCTCCTGGTTGTAAGTTTGACTTACTTACAGTTCTTCCGTATCCTGACTGAGCGCTAGATGTTCTTGGTAAACTTACTCCAGCTGCATTTCTAAATACATAAGATGTGAATCCAGAACAATCAAATGAGTTTGGACCTTCTGCTCCCCAAACATATGGGCATCCTATTTTAGAGTACGCTAAATTTAAAACAGCTTGTACAGATGATGTACTTGATGCTGGTGGATTATATGAGCTATTGTTATTTTGCGCAGGTTTTTTAGCAGGCTTTTGAGCTTGTCCATTACTGCTATTTGTAGAGTTATTAGAACTTGATGAGTTCGATGAACTTGTTGAAGATTGAGTTCTATTACTTTGAGTGTTAGAAGTTTGAGTTTCATTAACAACAACTGGTTCTTCTACTTCTATAACTGGTGCTTCTTCAGATACATATAATGCTCTTATATATCCTTCATCTTCACCTTTTTTAACCTTCAACCAGTTTTCATTAGCTTCTAATACCTTTACTGTAGAACCTATCTCTAACTCTTTTATTACCTCAGATTCAGTATTTGCTTCTTTTCTGAAGTTTACCTTTTCTCCTGTAACGTATCCAATTGATTCTTTTATGTCTACGTATCTAGTAGCTAACCATCCTTCTCCATCTTCTAAAGAAACTTTAACCCATTCTCCTTGAGTTCCTATAACTTTAAATTCATCTCCTGTATAAGCAACAGTTTTAACATCTCCACTATTTCTTATCTTTACAGCAACTCCATCTTTAACAACTGCTGTTTTATATGTAGTTTCTTGGTATTCTCCTAAATCTAAAGTTCTATCTGAATTTTTATCATTTTCGTTATTGTTTTCTACTTGATCTGCGTTTGCTACTGTATTCATTGATAATGCCATTACTGATGCAAACATTGGTACTAATATTTTTCTCTTCATAATATTTCTCCCTCCAAAAATTAACCATAAATAATATCCTTATGTGTTATTTTTATAGGTGCTATTATAATTTAGGATAAAATACTAATACACAAGACTTTTGTAAATTTTTAATATGTAACATTTTTTGTAACTTTTTTGTAATCTATCTTTTTAATTTCTATAGTATTCTTATATTAACAAATTAACTGACTATTTTTAATAATAATTTTTAAATTTACATCTTGTATAAATATAATATTTGTAATTAATTAAATTAATTATTTTATCCAATGTATCACCTAAAAATACATTCTTTAATTAATATTATATATCAATTATGCCTATAAGTAAAGATATTTATGGGTCTCAAGTCATTTAATAACATAAATTCCACATTTATGTGTTTTTTTATGTCGAAAATTAATTCATTTTAAAATAGAAAATACTCCTTAATATTATAAACTAATTTTAAAAACTTTCTAAAAAACTTTAAGTTTTTTTAACTGTATCTGTTAAATATCGTTCATATACATAATATATATATTTTTTTAATCAATTATATAAATATAGCATCCTTTACATTTTGGAAAATATGCTATTTGTTAACAAATCAAGAATAACTAAATAATCATTATTTTATTGATTTAAGTTTTGACTTATACTTCTTATGTATAAATTATAGTAAATAAGTAAATTAAATTTTCAATTTCTTAGATATAATAATTATTAAGCTCCATCATTATATTAACCCACATTTAGATTAATGCTGCTAACCTTACGGGTCTATATTTGTTAGAGTTTTATTATTGTAAAATTTAACTAGCACAATGAGTTATTTATAATAATTTTTATTAATTTAATGAAATACCAACGCTATAATAATAAATAGCTTTCATACATTCAACAAATTAATTGTAAACAAATATTTTTTTTGCTATAATTATATTAAATTTATGATAAGGGGGATTTTACAATGGCTTACATGATAAACGATGCTTGTATAAGCTGTGGTGCTTGCGAAGCTGAATGTCCAGTTGAATGTATATCTTCAGGAGATGACAAATACGTTATAGATGCAAACACTTGTATAGAATGTGGTTCTTGTGCAGGAGTTTGTCCAGTTGACGCTCCTCAACCAGAGTAATAAAAATAAAAAGCTATCTTAGATGTATATTTATACATAAAGATAGCTTTTTTATTTATTCATTTTCTTTCATTAAGTATGATAATGTAAATAAACTCTCTGTTAGATTTACATTTTCTACTATCACACCTTTAGGAACATCTAAATCTATAGGTGCAAAATTCCAAATACCTTTTACTCCTACATTTACTAATCTATCAACAACATCTTGTGCTCCATTTTTAGGTATACATAATATTGCTATATCAATATTATTCTCTTCAACAAAAGATTCTAAATTTTCTGAGTCTAATATTTCAAAGTCCCTTATTTTTAGTCCGATCATTCTAGGGTTTGCATCAAATAGTGCTTTAATTTCAAATCCTGATTTTCTAAATCCAGCATAGTTAGCTATAGCTTGACCAAGATTTCCAGCTCCTATAAGTACTGCATTGTATATTTTGTTAAGACCTAATATATTTCCAATCTCATTATGTAAGGCTTCTACATTATATCCATATCCTTGTTGCCCAAAGCCTCCAAAATTATTTAAATCTTGTCTTATTTGAGATGCTGTGAATCCTATTATATCACTTAATTCTTTAGAAGATATTCTTTGAACATCTTTATCTAATAAATCACCTAAGTATCTATGGTATTTAGGTAATCTTCTTATTACTGCCATAGATATGTTTTTTTCTGCCATATTGTCACCTCCCGATAGTTAATTTTTAACATTTTTTTTATGTTTCCCAAACAAAAAATATATATCCTTGATTATATTATACCAAAACATTATAATTTTAGGTAGTTTAAGGAGGTAGAAATTTATGATTGTTTTGTCATGTAATAACTTAAATAAAAGTTTTGGAATAGATTCTATATTAGAAAACGTAAATTTCACAGTAAATGAGTACGATAAAATCGGTATAATTGGAGTTAATGGTACGGGAAAAACTACTCTATTTAAAATAATTTCTGGAATATATGGTTATGATAGCGGAGATATATATACTTCTAAAGATTGTGAAATTGGCTATTTAGAGCAAAATACAAATTTCCATTCTGAAAATACAATCCTTGAAGAAGTTCTTGAAGTTTTCAAAGATGTAATAGAAATGGAAAAATACCTAAGGGATTTAGAACACAAAATTTCTGAAGAAAGCTCAAATACAAACTCTACCACTCTAGAAAAGCTTATGAATGAGTATTCTAATAAATTAGAGGCATTTTCTGATATGAATGGGTACGGATATAAATCAGAAGCAAAGGGTGTCTTAAAAGGATTAGGTTTTAGCGATGAAGATATGGATAAACCTATTAGTATTCTTTCTGGAGGGGAAAAAACTAGAGTTTTATTAGGTAAACTTCTTTTAAAGAAACCTACTTTACTTTTATTAGATGAGCCTACTAACCACCTTGATTCGGAAGCTATAGAATGGTTAGAAGTTTTCTTAAAGCAATATAAAGGGACTGTAATATTAATCTCCCATGATAGATATTTCTTAGATCAAGTTGTAAATAGAATTTTCGAAATTCATAATAAAAAATTAAAAACTTACAATGGTAATTATTCTGATTTTATTAAAGCTTCAGCTATAGAAAAAGAACTAGAGTTAAAGAAGTTTGAAGATCAACAAAAGGATATAAAGAAACAAGAAGAATCAATAGAAAGACTTAAAGCTTTCGGTCGAGAAAAACATTTAAAGAGAGCTAGAAGTAAAGAAAAAGCTTTAGCAAAAGTTGATGTATTAGATAAACCTGAGGCTTATAGAAAAAAAGCTAAAATAGAGTTTAACCCTTCTGTTACTAGTGGAAATGATGTTCTACAATTAAGAGATATATCTATGGGGTATGGAGAAAGAATTTTATTTAAAGATCTTAATTTAGATATATACCGAGGAGAAAAGGTTGCTCTTATCGGTGCTAATGGTATTGGAAAATCAACTTTATTTAAGATAATTATGAATGAGATTACTCCTTTATCTGGAGACATAAAATTCGGAACTAATGTTAATGTATCTTATTTCCACCAAGAGCAAAAAACACTTAATCTAGATAATACTATTATTGATGAAATTTGGGAAGATAACAAACAATTAACTCAAACATCTTTAAGAACTATGCTTGGTGCATTTTTATTTGAAGGTGAAGAAGTATTTAAAAAGATATCAACTTTAAGTGGTGGTGAAAGAGCTAGAGTAGCTATACTTAAGCTTATATTATCTAATGCAAACTTATTATTGCTAGACGAACCTACAAACCACTTAGATATAGATTCTAAAGAAGTTCTTGAAGAAGCCCTATCTAGTTATACAGGAACTATATTTACAATCTCTCATGATAGATATTTCTTAAATACTGTTGTTGATAAAGTATTGGTTTTAGATGAAAATGGAATTACTGAATATCTTGGAAATTATGATTACTATATAGAAAAGAAAAAACAAGTTCAAGAAATGAATACAGTTGAAGTAATAGAAGAAAAAACAAAAACTCAACTTAAAGAAGAAAAAAGAAAAGAAAGAGAACAAAGAGAAGCTGAGAAAAAAAATAGAGTTAAACGACAAAATATAGAAAAAGAAATAGAAGAAACTGAAGCTAAGATAGAAGAGATGGATGTTCTTTTATGCCAAGAAGAAGTTTACTCTAATCCTGAAAAATCTAAAGATGTTAGCCTGCAAAAAGCTAGTCTAGAAGAAAAATTATCAGCTCTTTACGAAGAATGGGAGTCCCTAATGTAGTAAAAAGAATCTCAGAATAATATTAAATTATTGTTCCGAGATTCTTTTTTAATTATAGTCTTTATATAGTTACATAAAACCATTATTATGTTATGATTTATATCATAAAAATTTATATAAAGAGGTGACGAAATGGAAGGATTATTTACATTAAGTGATAATAATAAAAAGTTTTATAAATTACTTATTTCCTTATGTATTCCCATAATAATACAACAACTTATATCTACATCTGTAAATATAATAGATACAGTCATGATTAGTAGTTTAGGCGAAACTTCTGTAGCCTCAATAGGGGTTGCTAATCAATATTTCTTTTTATTTAACATGGCATTATCAGGTATTGTTGGAGGGTCAGGAGTATTTATCTCTCAATTCTATGGAAAAAATGATAGAATTAATATAAAAAAGACTACTAGCTTTACTACTTTATTATCTGTTGGACTTAGTGCCATATTTGTACTTTTAGCTACTCTGTTTCCAACTAATATTATAAATATTTTCTCTAAAGACCCTGAAGTCATTAAATTATGTAGAGAATATTTTAGTATAATAGTATTTTGTTATCCACTTATAGCTATTAGTACTGTATTTAGTATGGGTTCTAGAAGTGTTAGAAATCCTAAGCTTGGTATGATTTGTAGTTCTATAGCTCTAGTAGTTAATATCATATTAAACTATTGTTTAATATTTGGTAATTTAGGTTTACCAGCTTTAGGTGTTAAAGGTGCAGCTTTAGCTACTGTAATAGCTAGAATTGTAGAATTTACTCTAATAATTAGCTATGTATACTTTATAAAAAAGGATTATATATTAAAATTTAATTTAAAAGACTTTAAACTTATAGACAAAGATTTTATAAATACATTTATATCAAAAACTTTACCTGTATTTATAAATGATACTACATGGGCAATTGGTACAATTCTATATTCTGTAGCTTATTCACAGGCTGGTACTTCAGCAATAGCCGCTAGCCAAATAGCTACAAGTACAGGTAATTTCTTTATTATAACTTCTGTTTGTATCGGTATTGGTGCATCTATTATGTTAGGTAATGAACTAGGTGCTGATAGAATAGATACTGCTATAATTTATGCTAAAAAGTTTTCTAAACTAGTAGTTATAGTAGGACTAATTTGTGGTGGATTATTAATATTAAATATTCCTATATTATTAAAAATGTTTAGTGTATCAAGTGATTTAGCCCCTGATATAACAAAAATATTCTTTATAATGGGTATAATGTTAGCTTTAAGAGCATTTAATACTCTTATTGTAATAGGTATATTAAGAAGCGGTGGAGATACAAAGTATTCTTTATATCTAGAGTTAGGATGTATGTGGTTTGCTTCTATTCCACTTACTTTTATAGCAGCTTTCAAAGGAGCTCCTATATATATTTTAGTACTTCTTAGCTATTCTGAAGAGATAGTTAAGTTTATATTTGGTGTACCAAGGGCTTTATCTAAAAAATGGGCTAATAATATAGTTAAAGAAATGAATTAAAATATTAAATAAAACCTATACGGTAAAATTATATAAATTTACTGTATAGGTTTTATAATTCTTATTTAATCTACTAATTATATTTTTACGATATCTTTAAAATTAATCTTAAATATATTTCAATTTTTATTTTCCAAATATACTTTTAAGAATATTAAGTATTTCTGTCACTACTTCAATATTTGATTTCATATTTTCTTTAGTCACAATAAAATCTGCTGTAACATCAGTTGCTACCTCAGTTATATCCTTCATATTTTCACTAACATCATTGAAATTAGATATTACTTCTGGTAATTTTAATAACGAATTTCTTATATTATTTTTATTATCTATTACTAATTCATTAGAATTTTTAATAAGTTTATTTAAATTAGATAAAGTTATTATTATGTATATCAGAGCTATGCAGCCTAATGTAGCTAGTATAAAATATATTATCTTTAAATCTATGTACATTTTAAGCCTCTGTATTTTCTTCAGCTACTTCAGTATTTTCTATTAGTTGTAATGGCTCTATTTCAACTATTTCATTTTCACTTTTCTCATTTTTTCTTTTTGCTAAATACTCTTTTATTTTATCTTTAGACTCTTTTACCTTAAATTTAGTATCTTCTATATTTTCATTTATTTTATTTTTTATACCAATAAAGTGTCTTATTTTTAACTCCATAAAATTTAATTTACTTCCATTCTTCAATAAAAATTAAATAAAAAATTATTAATACTCTTAGACTAATTTATAATTTTTTATTTTGATTTTTACATAAAAAAATCAGATTTATACGATTATTTTTTCATACAAAACTGACTTTTTTATTTATAAAATTATTCCATAAATGATTTTCTTTTAATTAAAAAATCATTTATTTCTAGCAATATTCTTTACTAATCTTCACTTACTTTTTGAGATAAAAAATTGTTTAGGTCTTTTATACTTTATAAATAGTTTTATCAACTTTGTGTCTAGCAGGAAACAATTATAATTCTATTCCTTTGTCTACACTATTAGATTTTGAAATAGCTATTTTATTATATTTTTCATTCCATAGAGCAGTAACTCTGTCAAGTGACAGCATAGCTTTGATATGATCTATTTTCAACATTCCCATAGGACCTCTTGCTTCTTCCAGAGTTACATCTATATTTTTTTCTTTGAATATTTCAATAAAAACTTTTACTGGAGCAAAGCAGCCATAATCTACAGTAGTTCCAGCCC
>ENA-OWPF01003192-OWPF01003192.1-human-gut-metagenome-genome-assembly--contig:-NODE-3192-length-10234-cov-2.892917_pt1 | contig 10234 bp, 8 predicted proteins | sample MGYA00248261_ERZ651840 | MGnify/ENA primary metagenome ERZ651840 (study PRJEB26924, sample SAMEA4378268) | human gut metagenome | biome: human gut; feature: human-associated habitat; material: faeces...
GGTACCTTCCCGCACCTTTAAATACCCCTGCCCCGATCCGCTATTAGCTTATTCCTATTTAAAAAAACTCAATCCCTCGCCTTATATGTATTACATCAAGGATCCTAAATTCTGTATCCTTGGTGCCTCGCCTGAATTTGCATTGCGCTTTAATGCTAAAACTCGCGAAGTTGCAATTAGCCCTATTGCGGGCACCCGTACCCGTGGTCTTGATGCTCAGGGTAATTTAGATCGCGAATTAGACTCCCGCATTGAGCTTGAATTGAGAACCGATAAAAAAGAGGTTTCTGAACATTTAATGCTTGTAGATTTAGCTCGTAATGATCTTGCTCGTATTGCTAAAAGCGGTAGTCGTTATGTCGACAATCTTCTGCACGTTGATAAATATCAAAGCGTCATGCACCTAGTCTCTGATGTCCATGCGACTTTGCGTGACGATCTTGATGCTTTCCATGCCTATTTAGCCTGCATGAATATGGGTACACTCTCAGGTGCCCCTAAGATCAAAGCCCATGAGCTTATCTATCGCTATGAGGGTAAAAAACGTGGCTCTTATGGCGGTGTCATCAATATTATCGCAGCTGATGGCTCCTTTAACTCCTGCATCGCCATCCGCTCAGCCTTTGTCAAAAATAATACCGCTTATGTACAAGCAGGTTGCGGCGTGGTCTTTGATAGCGATGTCAAAGCAGAATGTCAGGAAACTATCAATAAAGCGCGCTCGGTCTTAACAGCCTTAGATTTAGCCTTAAAGGATTAAAACATGAATACCACTGTAATTTTTATCGACAATTATGATTCCTTTAGCTATAACCTTGTCGATGAACTGCAAGTTCTAGGCGCTAAAGTTCTCGTCTATCGCAATGACACCGATGTCGAGGTGATATCTAAAATTGCCAAAGAACATGAAGCTTTAGGTGAAAAAGTCATTATTATGCTCTCGCCAGGTCCTAGTGCCCCTAAGGATGCTCATAATCTTTTAGCTATCATCCGCTATAATTTAGGTAAATATCCGCAAATAGGTATTTGCCTAGGTCATCAGGCTTTAGGTGAGGTTTTAGGCGGTCGTGTTACTAAGGCTCCAAGCATTGTGCACGGTAAGGCCTCTTTAATTGAGCATCAAGATTCTTTTTGCTTTAAAGGTTTAGAAAATCCCCTGCGCGTGGCTCGCTATCACTCCCTTGTAGTTACAGATTTACCCAAAAATGTCGAGGTTTTAGCTTCTTTTGAGGGTATGTGCATGGCTCTTTATGCACAGGATTTAAGAGTTCTTGGTGTGCAATTTCACCCCGAATCCATCATGACTACCTATGGCCGCACCTTACTTAAGGCTGCTTTAGAGTGCATTTAAAGGCCAAAAGAGTGCACAATGCGTTAATTTGTGGCATTGCGCACTTTTTTTCAAGATTTTATTAAAAAGCTATTTACAGCCATTATTTTGTATCGTAAATTAAAAACATAAAGAATTACAAAGAAGGACGTATAAAATGACTATTTTTACTAACATCAACAACTGGTGGCACCTCGCAACATAGCGGGGTTTTGGTGTTTGTAAAAAACAATTTATACAGATTCAAAGATAACCCGCTACAAAGCGGGTTTTTTTATACTTATTTACACACAATTAGGACCAATAAAAATGAATGCAATGCTCGAAAAACTCTATTCAGGTGAAGGCTTAAATCTTCAGGAAAGCCGTGAAATTTTCACTGAAATTTTTGCTGGTAAATTAGATCCCATTGTCTTTGGCTCACTCTTAACTGCCATGAAGATGAATGGTTATACCTCAGATGAAATCGGCGGTGCCGCCTCTGCGATGAAAGCTGCGGCTAAACCTTTTGAGCGTAATCATGCTGTAAGAGTTGGTGAAATCGTCGGTACCGGTGGTGACAAATTAAAGACCATCAATATCTCAACTATCGCTGGCATCATCTGCGCCACCTTAGGTCTGCATGTAGCAAAACACGGCAATACCGCTGTATCCTCTAAGACCGGAGCTTCTGATGTACTCTCAGTTTTAGGTTATGATGTTAAAGCAGATGAAAACAAGACCCGCAGATGCTTAGAGGAATTAGGCTTTGCCTTCTTCTTCGCTCAGGTCTACCATCAGGGTATGCGTTATGCAGCTCCCGTCCGCAAGGCCTTAGGCACATCCACCATCTTCAATATCTTAGGACCTTTATGCAATCCCGCCCACGTCGATTATGAGCTCTTAGGTTGCTACGATCCGCGTTTAAATGAAACCTTAGCTAAGGCTTTATATTTATCCGGTATCAAGCGTGCCATGGTCGTCAATGGCAATGGTATGGATGAGATCTCCATCTTCGGTACCACCGTCTACAGCGAGCTTTTTGAAGATGGTCATATTGAAAACGGCGTCTTCACCAAAGAGACCTTCGGTATTAAGGCTAACTACACCCAAGAGCAATTAGTCGGTGGTACTCCTGAGGAGAATGCCCGTATTGCTTTAGAAATCTTATCTGGCCGGGGTAGCGGTGCGCAAAATGCTGTCGTAGCCGCTAATGCCGCCGCCATGATGCGCTTAGATGGTATGACTCCTAATCTTAAAGAAGGCTTTGATATGGCTATGGCCGTGATTTTATCAGGAGCTGGCTTTAATAAGTTTAATACCATCGCTAAGGTCTCTCGTGGTGAAATCTAAGGAATAAAAAATGCTGCACTCAGAGAAATTAAACGCTAAGGCTAAAGCTTTTGTAGGTCTTAATCATAAGGCCTTAGAGGATACCGTCCTCGCTACTATCATCAATCGCAAAGTCGAAGACGTTGCCTTATTAAAAGAAGTAAAGTTAGAGCGCCACTTTAAGCTTGTAAGTTTACATCAAGCTTTAAATAAACCTAGCCGTGGCTTTATTTTAGAGTGTAAGCAGTCCTCCCCAACTTTAGGTGATTTTTGTCAGGACTTTGATTTAGACAAACTTTTAAATACTTATAACCGCTATGGCGCTGCCATCTCGGTTTTATGTGAAAAACACTTTTTTAAAGGCAGTCTTGATTATCTAAATTATGTAAAAGCTCGCACCGCCTTACCTGTAATCTGTAAAGACTTTATTATCTGTAAAGAGCAGATTATGCATGCTTACAATGCTGGTGCCGATGCTATTTTACTTATGCTCTCAGTTTTAGATAAAGCTTTATTTAAAGAGCTTTATACCTATGCAAGATCTTTAGGTTTAGAGGTTTTATGTGAAGTTGAAAATAGCACAGAAGCTCTCTATGCTAAAGAGCAAAATTTCCCCATTGTTGGTATCAATAATCGCGATTTAAAGACCCTTAAGATCGATCTTACCAAAGCCTTAAAGCTCTCTAAGCTCTTCGATGACAAAACTGTCATTGTCTCTGAGTCTGGTATCAAGACTCATGCTGATATCGTCGCTTTAAAACCACTAAAAAACTTTTTAATTGGTTCGTCACTAACCTCTGAGCGTGATGTCGAGTTTAAGGCTAAGACCTTACTCTTTGGCTTAAATAAGATCTGCGGTCTTAAAACACGTGAAGCCATTGAGGCTTGTATCGACAATCATGCCGCCATCGGTGGTTTAATTTTTGCCCCAAAATCGCCGCGTTTTATCGATAAAGAGTCTGCTTTAGCCCTGATTGCTCCATATAGGGGCAAAATCAAATTTGCAGGCGTTTTTGTCAATGAAGATATAGACTTAATGGTAAAGATTGCCAAAGAACTTCAGCTTGATTATCTGCAATTACATGGAACTGAAAGTTTGGACACCATTAAGGATTTAAAGGCCCAATTACCACATATAGGGATCATCAAAGCCTTTGCCATTGAAAATCAAGACAGCTTTGAGAAAGTCCGTCCCTATGAAGATCTCTGTGATTTATTACTGCTTGATTCAAAGAGCCCTGGCTCTGGCTCAAGCTTTAATTGGAAAGCAATTCCTAATTTTATCAATAAGAATAAAAGCCTGCTCTCAGGTGGTATCGGTTTTGAAAATTTAGAAGAGGCCCTCGACTGTGGCTTTGCCGGCTTAGATTTAAATTCCAAGCTTGAAAGCGTCAAGGGACTTAAAGATCCGCAAAAAGTAGCACAAGCACTTAGGATCATCACCAAATTTTAATCGGAGTAATTTATGACTATTTTAAATCCATTTTTTGGCAAGTACGGCGGACAATATGTTCCTGAGGTTTTAGTCCCGGCTTTAAACGAGCTTGAAGAAGCTTTTATCGCCTCCCGTGAGGATCCGACCTTTAAAGAGGAACTTACCACTCTTTTAAATAAATACGCCGGTCGTCCTACTCCTTTAACCCTATGCCGCAATTTAACCCGTGGTACTAAGACTAAGCTGTATTTAAAGCGTGAGGATCTCCTGCACGGTGGTGCTCACAAGACCAATCAGGTCTTAGGTCAGGCACTCTTAGCAAAACGTATGGGTAAAACCCGCATTATCGCTGAGACCGGTGCCGGTCAGCACGGTGTTGCCACTGCTCTTATCTGTGCTTTATTAGGCTTTAAGTGCCGCATCTATATGGGTGCTACCGATACTGTCAGACAAAAACCTAATGTCTTCCGTATGCGCCTTATGGGAGCTGAGGTCGTACCGGTACGTGTAGGTGCCGCGACTTTAAAGGAAGCTTGCAATGAGGCTTTACGTGATTATGCTGCCAATTTCGAGCATACTCACTATATGATCGGTACCGCCGCCGGTCCTCACCCCTTCCCGACTATTGTCAGAGAGTTTCAAAAGATTATAGGTGAGGAAATTCATCAGCAGATCTTAGAGGAAGAAGGCCGTTTACCTGATGCCTGCATTGCCTGTGTTGGTGGTGGCTCTAATGCTATCGGTATGTTTACCGACTTCTTAGATACTGAGGTCCCGCTCTATGGTGTTGAGCCCTATGGTTTAGGTATAGCTACTCCTAAACATGGTGCTACCTTAGGTAAGGGTGTCGACGGTATATTCTTTGGTGCTTATTCAAAGAATTTACAAAATGCCGACGGTCAGATCAATGAATCCTATTCCGTCTCTGCCGGCTTAGACTTCCCCTCTGTAGGTCCACAGCATGCCTATTTAAAGGAAACAGGTCGCGTCAATTATGTCGGTGCTACCGATGATGAAGCCTTAGCCGCTTTTGTCGAATTATCTGAAAAAGAAGGTATTATTCCAGCCTTAGAGTCCTCTCACGCCTTAGCCTATGCTTTACGTGTTATGCGTGAAAATCCGCAAAAGGAGCAGATCTTAGTAGTCAATCTCTCAGGTCGCGGTGATAAAGATATCTTCAACGTTTCAGAAATTTTAGAGAAGAAGGGTTGCCTTACTGAGGAAGGCTTGGATATCTCTTCTCTTAAGTATGTTAAATAAGGAGCATTTTCATGGAAAAGCGTTTTGAAAATACTTTTAAGGCTTTAAGCGAGCGTCATGAAGGTGCCTTTATGCCCTTTGTCACCCTCTGTGATCCTGATTATGAGACCTCACTTAAGATCTTAAAGACCATGGTTGACAATGGTGCTGACTGCTTAGAATTAGGTTTCCCTTTCTCCGATCCTTGTGCTGACGGTCCGACCATTCAATATGCCGATAAAAGAGCCTTAGCCTCAGGCGCAGTCACTGCGGATTTCTTCCGTCTAATTAAGGAATTACGTGCCTGCTATCCGTCTTTACCGATGTCAATTTTAGTTTATGCTAATGTTGCTGTCGCTCACGGTATCGACAATTTCTATAAATATGCCGAAGAGTCAGGCTTAGATGCTGTGCTCATTCCGGATATTCCGGTCAATATGCTTCATACCTGTGAGGACTTTGTTAAGTGCGCTGAGCGTCATAATATCGACACTGTACTTATCGCTCCGCCTAATGCTGATGAAGCTACTTTAGAGGAGATTGCTAAATACTCTAAGGGCTATACCTATGTCTTATCTCGCTTTGGTATCACCGGTGTAGAAAATACCTTTGGCAAACCGATTAAGATCATAAATAAAATCAAGGAATTAGGCGGTGCCGCTCCAGTTTTAGGCTTTGGTATTTCTACCCCTGAGCATGTAAAACAGGCTTTAGCTACCGGTGCGGTCGGTGCCATTGCCGGCTCAGCTTGTGTGCAGATTGTCGAGAATAATCTTGAAGATGTCGACACTATGCTCGTTAAGATTGCAGATTATGTAAAGAGTATGAAGGCTGCCACTAAGCTTTAAGAGATTTTAAATATTCACAGGGGAGCTCAGCTCCCCTGTGACATCTTTAACCTAAATACTTCTCTAAATGAGCTTTATAATCACCAAGATTTTTCTCAATCTGCGGATTTTTAATCACATCATTGCAACTAAAGGTAGGCAAGCTCTGCATACCGCAAAATTGCATACCCTTATGCAGATGTAAATACACCCCTTCAATACCCACACCTTCAAAGAAATCATGCTCACGGGTAAAAGCCTCAATCGGGGCATTCCAGGTCACCGAGAACATATATTTCTTATCCTGCATTAAACCACCGGTGCCATAGCCTTCAGTAGGATTAGTACGATGGCGACCATCTGAGCTAAAGAAGCGTCCTGCGCCTGCAGTAAAGACCTCATCGATGTATTTTTTGACAATCCACGGCTCGCCCATAAAGAAAGCCGGCATCTGCCAAATGATGACATCGGCACTTAAAATCTTTTCAACTTCATCTTTGATATCGTAACCTTCTGCAATTACGGTTTCTTTAATGTTATAACCTAAACTCTCTAAAGTCTCCCGAGCTTCTTGTTGTAAGGTGGCGTTGAGGCGACCTTTAGCTGAGCCAAAAACCATAGAGCCATTGATAAGCAAAGCTGTTTTCATAGAAATCTCCTTTTTCAATAACAAAAAAAGTATAGACTTAAGTTATTGATAAAACTTAGCATTTGAAAAAGGCAATCACCAAAATAAGGTTTTAGCGACAAAAGAGTAAAAGCTTTCAAAGAGGAAAAGTACCGCTTAAAAAGCAAAAATCCAAGGAAGAACATCTCCCTTGGATTTTAAAACTTATAAGCTTAAAAGCTTATTAGTAGAGGATACGGCACTTTAAGGTACCGGTGACATCCTTAAGTAAAGGTACAACCTTCTCAGGCTCGTCGTACTGAATGTCCATAACCACATAACCGATATCGGCAGTAGTCTGTAAGTACTGAGCGGCAACGTTAATATCGAGTTTAGCGAAGATCTCATTGATCTGACGCATTACACCCGGGACGTTCTTGTGGATGTGTAATAAACGTGAGACGTTATCACGCTTAGCCGGCAGAGAAACCTCTGGGAAGTTGACGGCAGTTAAGGTAGAACCATTATCAGAGTAGAGAGCTAATTTCTCAGCCACCTCAGTACCGATATTGCGCTGAGCTTCCTCAGTACCAGCACCGATATGCGGAGTTAAGATGACATTGTCAAACTCACGTAAAGGAGTTACAAACTCATCGCCATTGAAAGCCGGCTCCTTAGGGAAAACGTCAACAGCAGCACCGGCAACCTTACCTGATCTTAAAGCATCAGCTAAGGCATCGACATCAACAACAGTGCCACGAGAGGCATTGAGGAAACGCACACCATCCTTCATCTTAGCAAAGGCTTCGGCATTGATCATATGCTTAGTCATCTCAGTCTCAGGGACATGTAAGGTGACGATATCAGAGACAGCAAATAACTCATCTAAGCTTGCTACCTGCTTGGCATTACCTAAGCTTAACTTATTCTCAATGTCATAGAAGACTACAGATAAACCTAAGCTTTCAGCTAAGATACCAACCTGAGTGCCGATGTGACCATAACCGATAATACCTAAGGTCTTACCACGAGCCTCAAAGCAACCAGTTGCAGCCTTATTCCAACCACCGCGGTGTAATAAAGCATTGCGGGCAGGAATGTCGCGTAAAAGCTGTAAGTATTCACCGGTAACTAACTCAGCTACAGAGCGGGTATTAGAGTAAGGAGCGTTGAATACCGGAATACCTAATTCAGCGGCAGCCTGCAGATCTACCTGATTAGTACCGATGCAGAAGCAACCAATACCAATGAGCTTGTGAGCATGAGATAAAACCTCACGGGTTAAATGAGTACGGGAACGAATACCGATAAAATGAACGTTCTCGATCTTCTCTAAGAGAGCATCACCATCCAATGCCTTTTTCTGATATTCGACATTGGTGTAACCAGCATCATTTAAAGCTTTGACAGCACTAGGATCTACACCTTCTAACAATAAGATACGGATCTTGTCCTTGCCAAGAGATAAAGACGGATGCATGTTTTAACCTCGCAAATTTTTGTATGGTGTTAAAAAGAAAAGTGTCGGAACACTCCAACACTTTTCATTTTTTAGAAGTGATTATTTAGCCTTAAGCTTTCGGCGCTCTAGCACCGCATTGCTCAGGGTCTCTAGGGTCTTTTCAGTATCCTCAAAGCCGATGCAGGCATCGGTGATACTCTGACCGTAGACTAAATTACGCAGATCAGAAGGCAGATCCTGACGGCCTTCAACAATATTGCTCTCGAGCATAACACCGAAGATGCGCTCATCGCCTGCGGCAATCTGAGAGGCTACATCATCGACAACCTCGATTTGCTTCTTGTACTGCTTCTGACTATTAGAGTGAGAGGCATCGATCATAACGATCGGACGCTGACCGGCCTTCTCTAAGGCAGAGCATACAGCCTCAACATCCTCATGGCTGTAATTAGGCTTGTGACCGCCACGTAAAATAATGTGGCAATCCTCATTACCGCGAGTGTGCACAATAGCGACATGACCCATCTTAGTAACGGACATGAAGGTGTGCTCATTCTCAGCAGCGATAACAGCATCGATGGCAATCTTGACAGAGCCATCAGTTGCATTCTTAAAGCCTACCGGGCAGGACATACCAGAGGATAACTGACGGTGTAACTGCGACTCAGTGGTACGAGCACCGATAGCACCCCAAGAGATGAACTCGTCGATGTACTGAACGGTGATCGGATCTAAGAACTCAGTAGCAGCCGGCATACCTAAGCTATTGATGTCGCATAAAAGCTTTCTGGAAATGCGCAGACCACGGTTGATCTCATGAGAGTCATCTAAACCCGGATCATTGATAAGACCCTTCCAACCTACGGTGGTACGGGGCTTTTCAAAGTATACACGCATGATCACCAATAAAGTGTCAGCATACTTCTGACGTAACTTCATGAGACGATTGGCATAATCAATCGCAGCATTGGTGTCATGAATAGAGCAAGGACCGGCAATAACAATTAAACGATCATCTAAACCCTGCTCAATATTATGGATATCACGTCTGGTTTGAGAAACCAATTGTGTAGTAAATTCAGTCGTCGGGAATTTTTCAATTACCGCGATCGGAGGAAGAACCTGATACATTTCACTAATTCTCGTATCTACGATTCCACGCCCCGCTTCATTAGGCGGCGTGAGAATCAAATTTTTATCAATAGTCATATAACCGCCTTACTTATAGAAAGAATAAAATCGCCAATAGTATCGAATAGTGTCATTTGCTAAAGTCTTGCCTTTGAACACTGAAGCCGGAGGATTTATATCTCGCAAGCGTATTTTGATATTATTCACGATTATCACCTTATAAAAAAAATTAAAGCCCAAGCGTGACCTTAGGCCTTCTCTGTAACAACAAAAGCTGTCTAACTTTCCTTCATTATATAAACGCTTTGACACAACTTACAAGAGCTAACGCAATTTATATGAATTCAGGCCCTTTAGACCAAATTTTGCACAATTTTTAATCAAAACCGCAAAGTGAGGGTCACCGGACAATGGTCTGAACCCATAATTTGCGACTCAATGGTGGCATCGACAATATTGGGCACTAAGGATTTGGAGGTTAAAAAGTAGTCAATTCTCCATCCAATATTGCGAGCACGGGCTCGAGTTTTATACGACCACCAGCTATAACACTCAGGCTTATCGCCATGAACCTGACGGAAAGTATCGACAAAACCTGAATTGAGCATCTTCTCAAAGAACTCACGCTCAATAGGTAAAAAGCCAGTATTCTTTTCATTAGTCTTAGGACGAGCTAAATCGATGGGACGATGTGCAATATTAAAATCGCCACAGACGACAATCGGCTTAGTCTTTTCAAGCTCTTTGGCATAATTTAAAAAGCACTCAAAAAAGCCCATCTTATACGGCACGCGTTTAAACTCACCTGTAGGCTTGCCATTTTCATCTAAAACCTCAGCGCCACCGTTAGGGAAATAGCCATTGAAGAAATGAAAATGCTCAAACTCTAAAT